>Ga0315331_10001850_pt1 | contig 15973 bp, 5 predicted proteins | sample M160m34915metaG_FD_203456 | JGI IMG/M metagenome (GOLD analysis project Ga0315331, IMG submission 203456) | Ammonia-oxidizing marine archaeal communities from Monterey Bay, California, United States - M1 60m 34915 | ecosystem: Environmental > Aquatic > Marine > Intertidal zone | place: USA...
ACATAAAGAGTACTGTACTTAAAAAAATCTTTAAATAACTTTTTCTTTTCTTGTGCTTGAAAAGATAATGTCATTAATAAAGCAAGCGTTAGTAATTTTTTCATTAATTATTTATTTTTTTCCGTTCATATTAACAGGTTTAGGCCCCATATTAAGCTTTCTACCTTTTCTTTTTTTACCGGCTAACGCAGCTGGAATATCATCTATCTGATTTCCTACTTGTTTTATTGCATTACCTACATCAGCTAGTTCTTTAGCTGTAAGTTTATATCTTTTTTGAATTTCTTCTAAAGTTGATATTACTTTTTCATCTACATCAGTCTTGCTCCACATGTAATTCCACATGTCTTTCCAGTATTGTTTTGTTAATTTCCACATAATTTTTATTTATTTAAATTTATCCAATATTCTATAACACCATCCCATCTCTCTACCTCTATGTAATCTTCATTTAATTTACCATCTGGTTTACCTGCTTTAGGTCCAGTTAAAGGTATTCTCTTATATCCTTGAGCTTTTAGTTTTTTAGCATTATATTTATAATCTTGCTTCATTTCTTCGATCTCAGCTTGTTCTGCTAATAAATGGCTTTGTGTTCCCCAATAAGGTAGATCAAAGTTCCAACCACTATAACCCATTATCAAAGCTATTCTTTGCCAAGTACGAGTTTCTTCGTCCATAGCTTGAGCCATGTTGTTATATTTCTGTAAAGCTCTATCTATAGGAATATTAAAACCAGAAGATAATACTTGTGCTACAGCTAAGTACGCAGGATTTTCTATACTCCAACCTCTTGATTTTACCTTATCCATATTCCAATTAAAAGTTTTAGCTGCAGATCTTAGTTTACGAACTTTAGAATCTATAACAGGTGATACATTAAATACTTCCCAAACAGCTTCTTCATAATCTGGAGATTTTCTTTCAGATTCACTTAATATTTTTAATCCTACATTTTTCACTGTAGATGTTATAGCTCCACCAAATCCAAATCCAAATAATATAGAATCTAACATACCGTTAAGTATATTCGCGGCTTTATCTTTTTCTTCTTCATCTGTAGCATCATCAAACATTAACGCGAATAAAGCCTGCTGCATAGAATTAAATACTAGGTTTTGTACAGTAGTGTAATACAATACACCAGATACATTACTAAGATCACTTTCACGCTGTGTCATACCTGGTCTTTTTCTTCTATTAATTAAATCAAGTAACATTTTCTTAGCCTTTCTATTGTACTGCATTGTAACATTTTGGAAAGCTAATATTGTACGACCAAACAAACTTGCTTGCTGTTGAGATATTTTACTTGGATTACTAGACTGCTGAGTTTCTTCAGATATAGCATAGAAGTCATCAAATGCTTTCACTTCCGCTTCTGCTTCAGTGTATTTTTTATTAGTTTCAGGATTTGTTCTGTTTAATAAAGCTTTTTTTCTGTTGATAAAGAATGTGGCTCCACCTGTTGCAATTGCTACACTATCCATTATTCTTGTTATAACAAAACCTTTGTCAAGCAAATAAGATAAAGCACCTTTAAACCCACCTTTTTTACCAGCATCTGCTAATTCCGCTTCATTAACATTAATCTTTAATCCATCACGTCTGTTAACTAAATAATCAGAGTTCAATAATTTCATTACAGTTGGCCAATAATCTTTACTTGCAAAAGCTTTGGCGGCATTGTATATATTATTATCACCCCAATTTATAAAATTTACATTAGATAAAAGCTGTAATGTACCAGATCTAATATTTAAGAACATCATATTACCAACTGCTTTATTCAACCAATCTAACATTTCATTTACTATTCTAGCTCCACCACCTACATAAACCGGTCTATTACTACCGGATTTCATTCTACGTAAATTATCTTCAAAAGCCTCTCTCCATTTACTTCCATAAATAGCTTCTAACTTATTCATTGTATCAGGAGTAAATATTTTTTCTACATTTTCATTAAACTCCGCCATAAGCATCGGTCTAAGTCCAGTTTGTAATTCTGATATAATATCTTGTGATATATTACCAGCTAACCAATTATTAGTAGGAGCTGGGTAACCATGACCTTTTGTTATAAGCATTACCTCATCAGCAAAAACATTTAATTCATTATCTGATTCAACCGCTTTTACTAAATCATTAATATCTCGCTTAGACATACCAGGAATATCCATACCTTGTTTGTGCCACATATAAACTCTAATTGCTTGAGATTTGGTATATGGACCAACACCAATTTCATTCATTAAAGGATTACTTAAACCCGTGCTTTTTAAACTAGGAAACTGTTTTTTAAGATTTTCAAAATCTCTTGCTATACTCATTTGAGCTGAAATTAGTTCTTGTTCAGCTTTATTATATGGATTCATTAAATTATCATCAATAAACTTTCTATGTTTATTCCCTTGTTCGCCTTTACCCATTATTGGATATAACAAACCTAAGAAATCATCAGCAGAAGATGTTATAGTAAATTGTCTTTTTACTCTTTTAAGAAAACCAGCATCTTTTTTCTTTCCTTCTAACTTAGCTCTAACAGTAGAATATTTTTTGAAACTTTCAACGCCAGTAACTTCTTCTATTTGATTTTCAAAATCTTTATTTAATGAATCTTGTTTAGAAGCTTTAGCTATTACTGTATCAGACTTTACATCTACAGCATCTAATACTTGCTGTACTCCTTTTACATTAGCAATAGAATCATCAGCAAAATAAAAATCATTATATCCTTCAGCTGTTTTATTTAAAACAAAATCAACTTTAGCTTGCGCTGTTCCATCTGCTAACCCTGTAATGTTTTCTATAGGTATATCTAATCCTATACTATCTAAAAATTGTTTTATAGCTGGAGCCGCGCTTTGTGGTCTTGCTGTTAATACAAATATATCTCCACTACCAAATTTACCTTGACGTTTTAAAGCAATATCAGCTAATGGTCCTTTCTTAGTTCCTTTAGCTACTTTTTCAAAATTACTAAAATCAAATGAAGCTCCTCCTTCTACTAATATATCAGCTGTTTTAGCAAATTTAGCTGCAGATATTTCTGTACGCTTACCATCTTTATCAATAACAATTACTTTTTCTTTTGTTTTAGCAAGTGTGTCGTCAAAATCAAATATACTAATACCTTTCGCTGGTCTATTAGGTTTAGCCGCTAATACTCTAGTCTCTAAAGAATTTAACATTGTTTCTTTTTGAGCAGTACTAGTACCATCTTCATCAAATATTTGATCATCAAATGATTTACTATTCTTAGCAACTATATTTGTTTTAGTTCTTTGAACTTTTAAATTATATCTAGCAGTTAACCTTTCTTTAGCGACTTTAGCAGTAGGCTCACCTTTTGTAAGCATATCATATATAAAGTTGTTTTGCTCTTGTATAAGGTTTTGATTAATTCTTCCCGCTCTAGGACCACCTTTTGGCATGTTGTATTGAGAAGCTGTTAACCCTACACCTAGTTGTTCTGTTTTAGTTTGAATATTACCTTTGTTATCCCACACTAACCAAGTATTCATATTCATACCACCTTTTTTATTATTAACAGATGGGTCAGTATATCTTACAAAAACACTAGTATCTTCATCAAAAAATACATTAGGTGAATGTCTACTAAGATTTATACCCTCAGCATTAGTCTTCAACATATCATCTTGAAGTTTTGTTATTTTACCTTGCTCATAATTTTTTTCAATAAATCTAAAGTCTCTATCTACAGTGTTTCTTTTAGCCATACCTAAAATCATACTAGAAACTTCATTAGCTGGTAATGTATGTTCAGCAACAAGCTTTCTAGGATCTTTAAACATTACTTTACTAAAGAAAGTTATTGGAGCTAACGCTCTAATTGGATGCCTGCTATTATTAACTTGAGACTCGAGCCATGCTGTCCAGTAGGCTAATTTTCTTTTATAAGCTTCACTACCTTTAACCACTGAGTTTAAATCATCCGCTATTCCTTGAGCTATAAGTTTAAGTAATTTTATCTTATTTCTTTGAACTTGTTGCCAATTAGGATCTGAGATATGTTTCCTCAACTCTTTCATGCTCCAGTTTTTATATGAACCACCTGATCCATCTGCTCGTTTAGAAGACATCTGTTCGCTTTGAGCTTGTTGAATTGTACTTATAGGTTTACCTTTGTTTCGAGAAGTAGTCATTGAACCACCTTCTTCATGAACAACCACGTTTCCGTTTTTATCAGTTACTTTTATATCAATGCTATTCGCTTGTGATTTATCATAATATACTTTACCTTTTCGAGTTATTGTAGGTATACCTTCTTCTTTTAATATAGCAGCTGTTTCTGCATCTAACGATTCGTTTACATCTCTATCCGCATCACTTATAGTTTGATACATAGATGTATCAGTTCCACCAGCAATTGTAGGAGAAGTATGAAGCTCTTCTCCAAATTTATGATAAGCTATTATAGTTTGTACTTTCTTGGTTTGTTTTTCTTCTTTTGTTAACTTAACACCTGCCTTAGTAGGTAAAGCATCGTACTCGTTTAAGTCTTTAATTTGAGCTTGGGCATCATCTTTTAATTGCTGTTTTTCTTTAGCTGTAAAAGGAGCATTTTTTTTATCAGATTTAGCGGACTTAACTGTTACTTCATCTAATGATCTATCTTCTTTAGTACGTTGATCTAACTTCTGCTCTAAACCGTCCATAAATTCCTCAGCAGTTAATGGAGATTTTTTAAGCTCTAATACATCTTGTAACTTATCCATGAAGTTTTTATCATTTCTAAGAGTTTGTACACCCTCAGCCATGATACCTTCAGTTAACATGCTAAATAAAGACTGTTGTCTTTTTTCGTTATCTTTATAATAATCTTTTAACTTATTTTTATCTAATTTAGTTATAGCATAGACATCAGGACGTGAATAAGTTTTCTTACCATCTTTAACTTTTATTTGATCGGTCTTACCTATTTTTTTATAATTAATTAAGCCAGAATCAACATTACTTTGTCTACCTAATCTTCGCTTTATAGTAGAAGCTGGTATTGTACCTATTAATCCTTGATTAATTATATTATCTACAAAGCTGTTATATGCTGACGATCCCCATTTACCTACTAATTCTCTCATTTTTTGCATAACACTTTTATCTTTAGTGTTAGCTATAATACCTTGAGCCACAGATTCAGGATCTGTATTTGTACCAATACCTTTTATAATATCTTTTGCTAAACCTGTAGTTTCGCCTTTTTGATTTACACCACCAACTAAATCAGCAGCAACATTTTCTGTTATTTGATTTTTAATAGCTGGTATTGAAGAAGGATATTTCTTTTTTCTACTAGTATCTTTTTGTTTAGTTGAGTCAAAATCTTTTTGTGTTGTAGTTTCTACAGCAACTCCTTTTTCTTGTAATACATCTTGGCTAACTTGTTTTCCTTTTCTTGTAGCTTCTTTTACAATAGTAGGTCCAACTCTTTTAGCTATTTGATTCATGTATGTTGAGGCTTCTGATTTTGAAGGATCAAAGTTTCGTGTAAAGCTTTCAAATTCTTTATTTAACAAGCTAGTTATTTCTTGATTAACTTGAGGATTACTAAGGTTTAAAGGTACGTTTCTTTTTCCAGCCCATCTTTTTAAAGCATCTCTACCAGCTGCTTGATATTGTTGAGTTAATTCTACTACATTATCATAGTTACCATCTTTATATTGTTTAGTAAGTTCTGATAAAGCTTTAGGATTACTTTTAGAAGATTTACCTGTAGGAATTCCAGATCTACCTTTAACATTTCTATATGGTGATTTTCTTGCATCTGAAGTTTCTGCAATAGACCCATACTCCATAACAAAATTTCCATCAGCATCTTGAACTACTTGTAATGGTCCTTTTCCTTCTAACGCTAACCTTTGATTAGGTGTCATTTTATCTAATTCAGCTTGTCTAGCTTTTGAAGGTTTCTTTTCAGGTTTTGAAGCTTTCGCTTTTTTATCAGTATCTATTACTTCATCTACTATTAAATCACCTTCAGCTTTACCAGCTAACAATTTTTCTTGTGCTAGGTTAAGTTCGCCTTTTTCTATAGAGCTGTTGTAGTCTTTTATAAAATTATAAACATCTCTACCATTATTAAACTTTATTCCTTTTAATCCAACAGCTTGTAAAACCCTTCTAATATTATCTCCTATTTGAGTAAAGATATTTTCATTAAATTTTAAATCACCTGAAGCCAAAGCATCAGAAAATAAAGTTAGTTTTTCTTCAGCTGTCATAGCCTCGGGATCATTTTTATATCGTTCTAAACGTTTATAATATTTACTATCTTCATTTACTTTTAATTTCTTTAGTTCAGAATCTAAAGCATTACCCATGTTTATAGCAGTCTCAGGACTATTTTTTATTGTTTCAAATAATAAACCATGTAAAAACTCATGACCAGCTACATTAACTGCTTGATCTTTAAGAGCTTGATCTCTATTTATTATTATTTTTTGTTCGCCTGTCTTAGAGTTTTGTAATATTGTACCATGATTACTTGAATACTTTGTTTTCCAGCCTTGTAATCTTTCACTTTTTGCAAACGCGTTAGCTTCTTTAGCATCAGCTACTTCATCTATTGTAATTTTACCTTTAGAGCTTTTATGTACAATTTGTCTAACATTACCAACATTTTTATCTAGTGCTAACTCAACATTAGCATCGTCTACTATTTTTTGTATTTCCTCACCAATAGCATTTTTTCTAGCTATATCACTAGCGCTAATATCCGTATCTCCTACGGCTTTAATTTTAGTTTCTAATGTTTTCTTTTCAATTAATAAATCTATTAATTTACCTTTTGTTTCACCAGTAATAGTTTTAGGAACTTTTATTGTAGAACTTCTAATGTCAGAAATATTTTTTATAGCTTCTCTTTTTTGCTTAGGATCTAACTTTGTATCTGAATTAACATTTTCTATTAATTGATCAAAATGAGCGTTAGCTGTTAAGAATGTAGATGAATCTGGAGACATATCAATATTCTCTGCAATTTTAGTAGCATTAGCTACATATCCATCAGCTGAATATAAACCTCCTTTAAACTGACCAGCAATACCACCCATTCCAAATAAACTACCCATTTTCTTACCAGCTTTATATTCGGTATATATCTGATCAAAATCAATATTTCTACTAAATGGAGACGCGTATCCTGATGCCATATTAGTTGTAGCTTGTGATAAATAAGACTGGAATCCTTCTGTTACACCTTCTTTGTATTGACCTAATTTATATTCGCCATACATTGTTGCTCCTCTAACTAAATATCTACCTAAGGTATTTTTTACAATAGATTGCATTGCTGGATTTTTAAATAATAAACCAGCTCCAGATCCTCCAAGTTTAGAACCAAGTACGTCAAACGCGAATTCAGAAGCCGCAACACCTACACCGCCTGATACAGCTGCTCCTTGATGCATACCCAATCCTTCATTTAATGCTTGGATATATTCATCTGTAGTAAAACCGCCTTCTCCATATTTATCATTCATTTTATTTTCTAACGCACTCATATAAATATCAGCATATTCCATAGCGCCTTGAATAGTGTTACCAATAGCACTTAAACCCATACCAGTATAGAATAATCCAGCTCCAACCGGTGTAGCAGCACCACCACTAAAAACTGTAGCCAAAGTACCAGCTGTCATTAAACCATAACCAGCTATACGAGGAGCCATGTGAGTTATTTGATCAATACCTCCAACTATTGTACTACCAAAACCTTCAATACTGTCAAACATTCCATCTTCTACTTCTCTAGTAACAAAATTATTTAAATGTTTAATAGCCGCGTCTCTTTCGTCTAAATCAAACTGTATTCTATTTTCTGTCTTTTCTTTTCTAATTTCTTTTCTAGATAAATAATCACCTACAGTGTCGTTATCGGTCCAACCCCAATCATGCCAAGTTAATCTATCATCTAATCCTTTAACATATTTTCTAGCTTCACCTAGAGTCATGTCGTTGGTTATCTTACCATTTTCTAAACCCCAATTAAGTTCATTTACTATTTTCTGTCTTCTACGTTGTTGTCCTCCAGCAATTGATACTTCAAAACTATTTGTCCATTCTTCTGTTGTGGCAGGTACTTTATAAAAAGCTTGGGCCATATAAGCTAGTTCCTCTCTTACCTTACCATAGAAACTATCATCGTCCTCGTATTTATCTAACTCACCATCAACCCAATTTAAAACTGCATCATTTTTCATTCCTGGTTTATAGTTTCTATCTTCTTTAAGCCTTTTATCTAAAGCTTTTTCCCCTGCTATTCCATACATTTGAAATAAATCAGTTGCTTCTTGATTATTTTGTAAAGCTTCATTAAAACTTTTATTATACCACTCAGCAAATTCTCTTTGAGCCTCTTCTAACCCATCTTGATCAGTAATTTGTCCATTCTCATCTCCATATTTTTTAGATAATTCAGCCCATTTGTTTTTTGATTGCTCTGATAAGCTTTGATTAATTTCATTTTGTATTAATGCAAACCTAGGATCTGCTTGCGCTGCTTTACTAACAGCTCCAGCCGCTATTTCATTTACATCATCGTTTTCATTTATTGAGGTTGGAAAAAATGAATTAACAAATTTTTGAGCTTCAGGTCTAATACCTACTATTCCACTTAATTCTTTAGTATCTAATTTAAGTTCGCCTTTTTGCCAACGAGCAACTCTATCTTTATCTAGTTGTATTCTTGATTCTATTTCTTCATCTGTAAGAATATCTCTATCGTCAAGCACACTTACTCTTTTAGATATATCCGGTACATTTCCAGTACTATAACCACTCATATTACCCTTTAATATAAATTGTCTACCTCCTGTACTTTTAGTTGCCATGTACTCTTCTAACTTCAATAATAATTCTCTAGCTAAACTTCCTTCCCCACTATCATATGTAGCTTTTGATAATTTTTCAAACTTATTCATATCAAAACCTATTCTTTCAGCTACAGTTCTTAACTTGTCAATACTTACTTTACCTGATAACAAACCTGTTTTGTTCCAATGCTTTAACAAGTAGCCATGCATTAATTTATCATCTTTAAAGGTAGAACCACTATCATAAACTTCTTCACCTTCTTCGGTAATCCCTAAACTACCAGATCTTTCTTGTTCATACTCCGTTACTTGTTCTTCTCTTTCAGCTATATAAGTAGCTCTTGCTTCGTCTTCATCAAAAGTATATATAGTAGGTGCAGAATCTTGCAATTCTTTTATTTTTTTGTTTGTAGCTTCTGCATTAATATTACCTATTTGATTGGGTTTAGCAATACCAGCATCAACATCAGCTTGAGTAAATAATATAGGATTATTTTTTAATTTACTTATCTCAGTTACTATAGCATCGTTTTGAGAACTCCAACTATTAGCTTGATTTTCAGTATTTTGTTCTTCATCATTAACAGTTTCTCCAAAAATGGTTATTTTTTCTGTTCCCGTATAGCCAGTGAGTTTATTTTTCCAAGTATTATAATCTTGGTTAATAAAACCTTTGCCTCTACCAAATTGATATAATTTCTCTTGAGCTGAAGGGTTTTCTTTTAATTTTTTGTACCAAGTTTCAAAATCTTGAGTTACTTGTCCATTATCCTTAAAATATGTCCACATTTTTTTAGCACCAATTCTTGATCCTAATCCTTCACCGTAATCAGTTCCTTCTTCAATCACAACTTCCTCTGCATCAGGATCTAGACTTGCTTCAAAAGCAGCATCAAAATCATCTACATCATCTACACTATCTACATCACTAGAAATCTCTGGTGTTTCAAGAATATTATTTTCTTCCAACCACTTTTTCTTTTCTTCTTCACTTCCTGCATAAGGAAAAGCTAAAGAGCTTTTTTCAGGATTAGATAAGCCTTTCCAGTAGTCACTGTTATAAAGTACTTGTTCTAAACTAGTTTCTGTTGACATATTTTAATTTAATTTAATTAAAAATTCCAATCTGGATTATTTGAATTTTTAGTATTTTTCTTATTTTTAGTAAGCATAGCATAACCTTGAGGAGTATACCTTACTTGTCCATCAAGTCCAGGTGCTGCCATCTGAGGCATAAATCTTTTCTTAAAAGTATCTTTCATGTTCTTTGTATAATGAGCAGCAAATAAAGTCTTTTGTTCATCACTTAAAGGAATATCATCATAACTCCAAGCTCCTTTAACTAAATCGCTATAAGGACTATCCTTCCACGCTGAGGAAACTTCTTGCGCTGTAGCATCAGGCATACCTAAAGCTGCTCTAGCTAGATCCTCATCATAAGAAGCTGCTCCTTTACCAAGTCTAACATTCCATAAACCTATCATATCTGCAGGATCTTCTTGTAAACCTTCTAATTGAGTATCAACATAAATTTTCATTTTATTATTAAATTGATTTTCATCCCATTTTATTATATTTTGTTGAGTCATTCCATCCGCGCTAACAACAGTTTCATATTCTAAGTTTCCATCAGCATCTTTCATCATAAAGTCTTCATCAAGAGATACTCCAGGTTTTAATTCTCCATCATCAGTAAAGTCTTCAGCGGCAAATATTCCCATGTCTTTAAGATTTTCATTTTGTAAACTTGCTAGACTAGGTAATTCATGAACTAGTTCTCCTCCAGCTGCAAGTGTACTTCCTAAAGTATTATTATTTATAGATAATTTACCATCTTTAAAACCAGGTCCTTCAAAAACCATTTCAATAGTACCATCATCATTTCTATTCATATTTACTTTATAACCATCTTTAACTGTAAAACCAGGTTGACCGTTAAATATTTTAGACGCTAAGGTGTAATCACTTTCTTGATTAGGATCATAATTTTTTCCTTTTATTTTTCCAAACTCTGCGTTTATATTTCCAATAAAATCTGCAGTTGCTTGAGGATATGCTTCTAAGGCTGCAACTTGTCCCATTTCATCTGTACAATTATCTGATTCACAATCACCAGATTTAATTTTCATCATTAAATCCGCGTATTCTTTTCCAGTTCCTTTAAAGAATTGTTGAGTTATACTTTCAGAGTTAGGATTTTCATATTGATTTTTACTCCACCAATTTTTATTAAAAGCCATGTTTTGAGTTCTACCAAACTCTAATAATGCTTTGTTTTCTTTTTCGTTTTGTTTTAGTTCAAGCTCTCTTTTTTCTTCTTCTTCTTTTATTTCTAGATCTTTCTTGTCTTTAATATCACCTGCTAAAGAAGCCATATCTTTTGAAAACTGTCTCCACGGTTTAGATTGATCTACATAGGTGTATTTAGGATTTGTATACGACATGTTATATTTGTTTAAATTCAACGTCTAATTTAGAGTAATCTACTCTATCATATCCGTTCTTAGATTTTACTACTGCTTCTTTAGGTATTTCATCTGACATAACTCCTTGAAATATTCCATCACCAAATACTTTATTTATATATTCAAACATGTATATATTTAAGCCGCTAGGAGATTTCCCTATAAGTTTTATATTCTTTTTTAATCTACGATCACTAAAAGCACTAGCTATACCACCTAACGCGCCTGTTAAAGCACTGGTCCCTGCTTGTTGAGCAGCTGCTTGAGCTTGCATTGCGTTGTCTAATTGAGCAGCTGTTCTATCTAATTGTTGAGTTTCTCTATTTTCTTTTTGACTAAATACAAACGCTGCACCTTGTGCTTCTGCTGTTTGTACTTTTTCCGCTTGACTTAATTGAACTCCTTCTACTCTTTGTTTTTCAGCTATTCTTCTTTGTTCTAAACTAGCTTCTCCTTGAGCTCTTAGTTTTTCATTATTAACTTCTTGGTCTTCAATACTAGCAGTAACTTCTTTCTTAGATTGTAAAGCGGCTTGAGCTAAGGCTGTAGCTCCACCAGCTCCAGAACCTGTTGCTCTTAAAGTATCTAATGTATTAGCTAGAGCTATATCAGCTTCTTCTATTTTCATTTCCGCAGCTTTAGTTGCTACAGATAAATTAGCATACGAGTTGGACATCATATCTGATCTATCTGTTATCATACCTGATAAATTAGTTATACCAGCGTATGGATCTATTATTTCTTGACGATTATTTTCTAAAGATTCTAGCTTGTTATTAAGTCTTTTCACTTCTTTAGCTGCGGCTCGTTGTTGTCTACGAGCAGCGCCCGCGCCAAAAATACCGCCTAAAATACTAGCGCCAATCCCTATGACTGCGCCGGGTCCGCCTGCGGCTGCTATAAGCTTGCCGGCTCCTGTTGATGGTCCACTCATAATTATTTATTTATATATTCACTACTAACCGCAAACAATGACTTAGGTCCGTTTGGATCTGTTGTAGTATCGGTTTTAATTGTTACTGTACTATAATATGCTTTTACACCCATTGTTTGATTACCAAATATAACTTCACCTGCCATAGGAGTTAAAGTGTTGTTAGGTACAACCGCATAATATTTATTTTGTTTTCTATCGAATCCAGCTCTATATTGAATGTTATCTTCTATATATGATCCTTCTTCATAACTGTATATTTTTAAATAAGGACTTACATCACTAGCTTGTAGGGTTACCACAACGTTGGTGGTTCCACCTATTACACCGGTTGGTATAGTAATAGTATCACCTTCTTTAAATCCATTACCCGCATTAGTTACAATAATAGAACTTACTTCATTACCTCCAACTCCAATATTCCAAACTAATCCATATCCATTACCACTAGTTGTCCACTCTGCATTATTATAAGTTCCATCTGTAGCATCAACTGTTTGAGTAGTAATATGACTTACTAATGTTGTAGTTAATCCTAGTGTAGTTATTGGTGATCCACCTCCTGCTATACTATCAAAATGACTTAACCATCCGCCTGCTGGAGTTACTGTAGGATCTTGACCTGTATTCTCTGAATCAAACTGTGTTATTTCCCAACCATTACTTCCTTCGTAATTAACTGTTTTAAAGGTCTTAATAAAGTTAGGCATAGGATTAAACACAAACTGCACAGAAGATGAACTAGATACACCGTAAAATGTATTTCTGCTAGGGTTTTGATAATGTAAGTATAACTGTGATTTTCCTCCTGTTATACTAGTAGAATAAAATTGTCCTCTACAACTAAAAAATGATTCTGGTTTGTAAGTAAAAAAGCTAGTCCAACCTTTATTTCTTTCGTCCCATGTTAATGTTTTATATGTAGCAGCTGTATTAAAACGAGCTGGACTATTTACTGTACCTCCAGTTTGTATAGATAATACATAGTTCATATTATAAACATCCCATGTACCTACAATCGCATCGTTCTCTCCTATGGTAGATAATTGATCTCTGAAAAAATCAGTCATACCAGCTACGTGTATTTCTTGTAATTGAGTACCTTCTATTTTTAATACTGCATTTCTATCTTTATCTACAAAATACTTTGCATAACCATAAGTTGCAAAAGATTCTGGATTAGTACTTATTCCCCAATTACCTGGGACAGGAGTTATCTGTCCAATTACTACATTAGCTGTAGTAGATATTGAAGAACCTTCTGCACTATATATTGCGTCTTTATCTATTAAAGCTACATTAACTTTTCGCTCTTGAAATACTGTTAAATTAGTATCTTCAGCAAACAGTTTCTGGATAGTTCCTCCTTTAGGATCTACACTTCTCGTAATTTCTTCTGCTACACTAAATTGATTAGTATTGTTTATACCAGTTCGTGAATTAAATATACCAGAATAAATTAAAGAATTTCCTCTTACGTTTTGATTAGGTTCGTCTGAAACTATATAAGCTTTTACCCCTAAATCTACGCTAGTGTTATTATAACCTCCTCTAATTCTAGATTCTTCTATATACCAATCCGCACTAGTACTTGTTGTCATAGGAGCTACCCAAGGATAACCTGTTTCTACAGCCGCGGGAGCTAAACTATTATAATTTAACGCGGGAGGTAAAGGAACAGTTGATTTCTTAGCTAAACCAGAAGCGGCTGCACCAGAGTTACTATCTCCTCCTGCTAGTCTTTTTAAATAAAAGGAATTAAAATAATTTACTTCTAAAGTTAAAGCCATCTTAATATATTATTACTTGTTTTTTTCATTAATTACGGGGTACAAGGCGCGGTAGCACAACTATTGTAGTATCCATCTCCATATTCTATATAGAATTTTACTTTATCTACAGCACAAGCTCCTGTACAAAAATCACCAGTTATAGCTGTTGTTATTACTCTGTACTCACCTACAGCATCAAAGAAAAACCATCCACCTGCATCTCCATAGAATGAACCAGATCCTGTAACTGCAGTACCTTTATCTTCACCATTACCAGTTATAGATAATCCAACTCCACTAGTAGGATACGTGGTTCCTTGATAACTACCTGCGTCAGTAGGTGGTGGTCCCCAAGGTCCTACAGCTCCACCTCCACTTACAGTTCTGTATTGAACAAACCATTTCATCGAGGCATCACCTATACACGCAGCATCTGTTCCTTTTAATACTCCTCTAATTCTTAATGTTCCCTGGAATAGATCTGCTCTACATGAACCAGCACCATATATAACTCCCATGTTAACTAGTTTTGCTGGAGATGGTGAATATCCTAACCAAGTTACCGAACTCGCAGAAGGATAACAACATCCACCTGCAGACAATGCTTGGTTTGTAGTATTAGCAAATAAATATTCAATAGTACCATTGTTACAACCAACCATTTGATAAGCTGAATTTGATGATAAATCAACACCTGTACATATAGCAACCGGAGATCTTTGATAACCCACTTGTAGTTTAGTTGTACATGTAGCTGTTAATCCATTACCATCAACATCTGTAAGAATAACATCTATATCATATATAGCATCGTCAGATAATGTTCCTGCTGTAGCAGTTAAAGCTCCACTACTAGCATCAATCTCAAATATACCTGTTGTAGTTGAACCATCGTCAACTGATATTGTTCCTAAGCTCCATTGGAGTTGATTAGTATGTTCATTAGTATCTGCACTTCCATTTATTCCATAAAAAGTTTTTATAGCAGTTGTAGCTGTTGTAATACTTATAGGACATGGAGCACCACCTGGACAATTACAATCTGGATCTAACGTGGATAAATCAGAAAGAGTTATGCTTGGAGCTACATTTGTTAAAGTAGCTACTATACTCACTTGACTAGTATAAGTTTCTGCTCCAACAACTCTAACACAATCTAAAACTATAGTATATATATCTGTAGAATTATTAACCGCCGCTGATGATGTACCATACCAAAATTCTTTACTACTTTTAGTTGATAATTGTAACTCACCTGATCCACTAGGTGTGGTAATATCAAAATAATCTGGATTCCCATCAGCGTCTACAATAGGAGAACTAGGAGCTGATTGTCTAGTAACTTGTGAAATACTAACAGTTAATCCTGTTGGGCTACTAATTATAGAACCTTCACCTGATACTAATTTAAATGCCGATCCTATATTACTATTAGCAACTGTAGATTCTGAAAAGTCAAAACTAGTAAGTGTAGCACTAACAACAGAAGGATTACCAAAATCAATTCCTGAGTTTAATACTTCTAATTTTCCAGACATTGAAGTTTCATAAAATAAACCTAATAATGATTCTACTGGTTTAGTTTCTACTACAGATAAAAACGGTTCCATAGCATATTCTACTTGAGCCGTAAGACTCATACCTGCACCGTCCCATGCTGTTTGATCATTTACATTAGCTCCAACTTGATTAGTAGAATTTGATGTAGTATTAATTTTTATTACAAAAGGATTCTGACTTTGCGCATAGAAAGATGCGGCTTTACCTACATCACCCCAAGGAATAGAACCTGTTGGTTGAGTAGTTTGATCTCCTGTTGCTCCTGGAAGTGTAGTGACAATTGACCCATACTCTCCTTGGTGACCTAATACACCAGGTGCAGCTGCGCTATAAGCTACAAAAGGAATAGCACCATATTCTGTATCTCTCATAGTAGCTATAGTCAATACATTTTGACTTAATTGT
>Ga0315331_10001851_pt1 | contig 15972 bp, 34 predicted proteins | sample M160m34915metaG_FD_203456 | JGI IMG/M metagenome (GOLD analysis project Ga0315331, IMG submission 203456) | Ammonia-oxidizing marine archaeal communities from Monterey Bay, California, United States - M1 60m 34915 | ecosystem: Environmental > Aquatic > Marine > Intertidal zone | place: USA...
CCGTGCAACCCCAAAAGCGCATCTTTTTCGTTGCGACACTTTGATGTCCTTGAGCATGGGAGGTACGTCACAACTACGACAGCAAACGTCGTTGTGTGCATGTGGGGTTGGTGTTATCATGCCCTAGAATGCTCTGGCTTGCCCTATGTGATGATTTAAATTTACAGGATAGGTGCTAGGTGCGAAGCTTATATCGGCTTATAGAGCGGGTCAGCGTGCGTTTAAGAGCGCGTTCAAAAAAAGCGTTTCTCAAATTGAAACAACTTGGGGCAAATTGATGTTATGTAAAACCTGTCTTTACTTTAGTTCCTATCGCGGACCGCGAGATACAAACGACAAAGACGCCGGTCAATGTAGATGGCGTCCACCCGTAGTAATAACTGAAGACGGGATAGGGCCGGAAGTTATCTGGCCCTTGGTCTTCGAAGATGACTTCTGTGGCCAGTACAAAGAAAAGCCTACGCCTGAAACTGAGTGACAAGATCTACCGCGTCGAGTTTGTTAAGGATGTCGCAACTCACGCTTATGATCTTGGCGTCGGGGATATTAAAAGCTCGAAAGAAAAGCTGGACGGCTTAGTAGACTTCAATCGTCGGGTTATCATAATCGACAAGAAGCTGAGCAAGTCCGACCAGGAGTCAACTATCTTTCACGAGCTAATGCATGTATGCCTGCCTTACGCCAGTGAGCGAACAATACTTAACGTGGAGGAGATGCTCTTCCCCCTTCTTAAGAAGCGCGGCCTTAAATTCCTAAAGTGATTTCGTTTTCAAAATACCAAATACGAGGACTGGATTTAGTTTTCAAAATATCAAATGCCAGGACTTAATTTCGTTTTCAAAATACCAACGGCGGGGACTGCATAGCGGCAGCTCCAGGCGAACAAAAGCCGAACAAAAAGCGAACAAAAAGCGAAGACGCTAGACACACTAACCCCTATTGCTCTGTGCAGTAGACACACTAACCCCTATTGCTACTGCGTTACGCTGGGCTCTCTACGGGCAAGGGCCCGTACACCCCTCGAATAATTCGGTGGGAGATCAGTTCTCCATCCGTTGATTCGATTAAATGGGTAGAAAGTAGGCGGGCGACTATCCATTCCACGTCGTCGTCTTCCCCGAGCTTAAACCAATAAAGCCCCGGGGCGTGCTTCCTAAGCTCCATTATCCTCATGATTTAATTATCCCCAGTTTCCGGGGGTTTTAACTCAGACTCCCAGGGCGGAGGCCCCAGGGCAGCGGGGAAGTTAGACTTAACCCCTTGATTAGACTGGGAATTATCTGCCTGGTCCTGAAGGATCTTTTCCAGGCGCCCCAGGGACCCCGCGATCTCCGCTAAGGAATTAACTATAGCGGGGATATCCTCCTTAAATAGTCTGGTTTCGAATATGTCCACGCTATCTCCTATGAATGGGCCCGCTCGGGATTGAACCGAGGACCTACCGATTATGAGTCGGTTGCTCTAACCAGCTGAGCTACAGGCCCCTAGAATGCGCGAGGTCGCCCTGTAAGCGACGGTAAGGGCAAGGGCCTCATCCTGACCCTTGCCCCGCTCTCTCGTCGCTTAGAGAGCCCGTCAGTGCGTATAGCCGATTACTTCTTCTGCCCAGATCAGCTCAGGGTCATTCGACTTCCTGGCGTACCTGGGTTCATTTTGATTTAATTTGATTGAATTTGCGCAGGGGCAGGTCATGTCATGGCCAACCGTTGTCCCGCACGCGCTGCAAATTGCAGTCAGCAATTCTACCTTGTTCATTCCCCTCACCTCCTACCCAGCTGACCTTGCCTGAAAGAGATTCTCCGTTCAATAGACACAGGAGAATAACGCCGAGTGCGTCCTACATGATACATCATCCCACACCCCTACAGTACCTAATAGAAGGTAGTGGTCTAATTGTATCACGTAAGACACACTGAGCGTCATTATTTTGACGGTATCAGTATCTGGTAAGAAGCTGATCCTGAGGCCGCCAATGATTCACGAGCCGGTCGATACTGGCCGTGTCGATATATGGGGCTTGGGCACGCTGGGCATTGAGGATGCCGGAACCTTTAATTAGCAAGTCTCCGGGTCCGCCCAGCTTCTCCGCTCCCTTTTCATCGAGCACTACCCGAGAGTCCACAACACTGGGAACCCGGAAAGAAACTCGAGTGGGAACATTGGCCTTGATTAATCCCGTAACTACTTTGACCACGGGACGTTGGGTGCCGAGCACCAGATGGATGCCAGCCGCTCTGGCCTTCTGCGCGATGCGCACGATAGGTCGCTCCACATGCTTGTTCTGCATGATCAGGTCAGCGAACTCATCGATCACAATCACGATCCGGTTGAACGGAGCCGCGAGGGAACCCTGCTGGACGAGGGCGGCGTTGTACGAGGCGATGTCCTGAAACCCCGCGTTTGCGAGTTCGGTAAATCGGTCGTCCATAAATCGCTCCAGTACATGGAGCGCCTCGACAGCTTGGTCCACATCCACCAGTAAATCCATAAGCATATGGGGGAGTCCTCGATAACGTTGGAACTCCACCATCTTCGGATCGATCATAACGAACTGCACTTGATCAGGATCGCGAAGAGCCAAGGTGCTGGCGATTAGTGAATTAATAAATACGGACTTGCCTGTGCCCGTACTCCCGGCGACCAGCATGTGTGGCGCTTCTGCAAGATCTATAGACATTGCTTTGCCATTGGGCTGGATGCCGATTGGAACTGGGATTTGTTGGCCGACCATCGTACCGATGATGTTCGACATAGTTATTTCGGGAGTTTCCCCGTGCTCAATCTCGACGCCGATGCTATCGGATCCGGGGAGATGACCTACTGATTTAATCCCGTGAACCCCGAGCCGAAGCCCGACATCCGGGAGGACCGACAGTAGCTCCTTGATGGTGCCCAGCCCGATGGGCCGGATATGGTAGAGCGTGCTGGATGGTCCAACCTCGGTCGCTGTGATGTCGCAGGGGAACCCGAACTTCGCGAGCTGAAGCTCCACGAGGATGGGTTCTACGGCTGGCGTTAATTCAGGAGTTGCCTCCTCCGCCCACAGTAAATCCGGGGGCGGCATCTGCCAGTGGATGGGCACGGGGTCGAACTGCCGACTCCCAGATGCCCACTTGAAAGCCTTCTGAATGTCTTTGAATATTCCCATAGTTTGCCTCCTTTGGGTTTGTGTCCCGGTGGGGGGACGGGTGAAATAAGAAACCCCCGAGAGTGCCCGACGCACTCCCGAGGGTCCAAGATGATTCCGTTAGGGAAGGGGGAAGGAGGCAACCAAACCCCCTTGTCGGGACAGAACCGGCGGCTTGCTTCCCATGCAATTTCCGCAAGGTGAAACATAACCGTTCCCCTACCCTAGGTCAATGCTACCGACCTCAGCAATCTACCGACCAGTGATTATTCTCGTCCCGAATAAACTGGTCGTTCCGACCGAGGGTGTACCGGACCGAGGGGACGTTGATCCCTGTGGCTTCGGCAATCTCCCGAACGGTAGCCCCGCCATGCTTCGTGAGGTGGTCTTGGATGTCGGAGAGATTCTCCCCGCGTGGACGACTTTTCGTCGCGGGCTCCCCGTTCAACCGGGCGATGGTCTGGGTGAGAACCGTGACCTGCTTCTTCTTGTTGCGAAGCTCGGCCTGAATCTCCTCGATGCCTTCGAGCTGCTGCTCAAGACCAGAGATCTCCGATTCCAACTGAGTGATAGAAGCCCGGATGGGCTCTGCGAAATCCTTAATTACATTCTTTGCCATTTTCATTTCTCCTTTTGAGGTTTTCCCTCTGCCTGTTTCCTACTTGTAATCATTGGGTTTGTAAGTTGCAAGTGTTGGATTCGATTATTCTAAACTTTTTAGAGTGTGCTCGAACCATTCGATAGGCACCGTATGTGTATTCAGGTAGAAACTGGTGATGCCTGTTTTTTGATCTCCTGTCCCGACATGTAAATCTAGCGGGATCCGCCAGTGTACTCCCTCCTGATTTAATATAATGAAGGAGTCTTCGGGACTGTTGCGGTAATTCGGTACATCGTCCTCACGATCCCAAGAGATTGGGATAGTCGAGAACCCGACTTCTTCTAGCTCATCATTAATCTGATAAGCCTGTTCGGATTTTTCCAGGTCCCCGGTTGCGTAGTGAATTAAATAATCCCGAAACACTAGTTCGTGAAGGTGGTCGCTCTTTACGAAAGCTTCCACGAACATTTCGTGCATGGTCATTAAATCCTTAACCCACTCCGGGTTCAGAAAGACCCAGGCGAAGTGGGGGCCCAGGGGGTGGCCGGTCTTATTCTCGATGCGAAGACCGAGGGTTTAATTAGTACGTAGTTGTTCTTGAAGGCTCTCACGGGTCCTACGCTCTTCGAGCGCGGTGTCCCGTTTCTTTCGAGCCTCGCATAGTGAGATAGGTGCCATTACTCTTCAGGCAATAGCGAGCTGACTAGCCCAAATAATATAACGATTAAGGCAATGGGCCATAGCCCGCATAGATAAAGAACGCCAAGTACCGTGAGGGCGGACATATCATGTTGCCGAATTATGCTGTTTAGGCTTCCGTGACCTTTGGCCATTTAATCCTCGTCCTCGCTGTAGTAGCAAATGGTTTCGCCATCGTCGTAAGTAAAGCACTGTTCATCTCCGTAGCCACCACACCCGGACAGCAATGTCCCGATGATGATGATCGCGAGTGCAAAGAACAGCACGCTCGATAAAAAGCTAAGTAGGATTTTCATTCTTTCTCCTTTTCCGTTTTAGAGATCGCGTACATTTTTCCATCATTGTTGAGGAGTACGCATTTAGATTCCGACACGGTTTCTTCTTTGTCGTGTTCCCATACGAAGGTGTCTGCTCGGTATGGGTTGTAAAGGACCCGCTTGAGGTTCGGGCGGTAGACCTGATGGACCGCCATGGGGGCAATCTTGCCCTTGGCGTAGGCGTGAACATTCTTCCTGCCTTCTCGCAGGACCCTCTGTCGCCCGCCTTCTTGGACGACGAAGGTGCAGTCTTCTAGTACCAATGCTTCTGCGTGGAGGAGTAGCCGGTTGTCTTTTCCGAGTACGCTCCAACATTTACGATTTAAATTACGATATACCTTAGCTTGCTCTGTCATAAGTGCCTCCTATTGGTGTGGTTGGTGGGGGGTGAAGGAAAAAGGGGGAAGAGGATTTCTCCCCTCCCCCCTTTAAATCCTTAACTCTGGGATCCCGGCTACTCGAAAGTAACGATGGCCCAGTCGGTCTCGGTCTTGTGGATGCGCACCCGACGACCTTCAGGCATGAGCACGCCTTCGATCACGGAGCTGGACTTGGCGCTAGCCTTGGCCCGGTGGTTGCTGGACTTGGCTAGCTTGGTTGCCATTGCCGGAGCTGCTGCCTTGGCTCGCTTCGTAGCTGCCTTAGGTGCGGTGCTCCCAGCAGCTTGGCGCTTCCAGAAGTAATAGGTCTGCTCGGTACGACCGTGCTTCGACATTACGTCCTTGATGGAAACTCCACCGCCACGAGTTTGGACTTCGTTGAGAATGGTTGCCCGCTCTTCAGCGGAGATTGCCTCTTTGCTTTTCTTTTCCATAATTCCTTTTCCTTAGTGCATCAGGGTTTCGGGGGCTTTGCCCTCTTGTTTAGCGGCGAAGTCGTTCTGGTTCTTTTCCCAGAGGGCCTCCACCTGTTCGAACTCCACCTTAGTAGCGGCGTCCAGTTCGGGGTGAATCGGTTCTTTGTTGTCGAGCAGATCCATAACTTGGGCTCTGTTGAACCGCAATAGGGTTTGTCCGAAGCGAATGTCCTCCGGGCTATGGCTGGCAGGGATGTCCTCTTGGAAGTAGGACTCACTGCTGCTAAATCGGTAAGAGATGGATCGCTGGCCCTGGATGATAACTCGGGCATCATCTTGGGAGAGGACACACGTTCCCGATTTATAATCCCCATCTCCTTTCTTCCCGAACTTCCCGAATTGGAAGTGGGCAGCCCACGCTCGGTTAGGGGTTGGTAGTGGCATCAACTTAATTTGAATCATTCTTCTCTCCTCCATTTTTATTCTCCCTGTGGTTTAGGCCAAGAGGGTGTCGCGCTCTTGGGCGAGTTTCTGCAGGTACTCTTCCTGCCCTTGGGTTTCAATAGCTCGCGAGCAATGGTCCTTGCGAACTAAATCGATAGCCTCATCCGCAGTCGCGGTGGGCGTGGCTACCAGATACAGAGCCGCGAGTGCGGTCCCCGTTCTACCATGCCCACCGTGACAACAGACTTTGGTAACACCCTCGGGTAGCAGCTCAAGTAGCTCCTCCCAGAATGCGTACTGCACAGGTGGTACTCCCATGTCAGTCCAGTGAAGTCGTAGGATTGGTGGATCCACGACATGCTCGCGTAGGGAATCGAACATCTCGTCGCCTTCGACGAATGCCTTCTCTGGAGTCCCGGAGCTATACAGCCCGGCACAGTCGATTACTAAATCGGTATGTGCTGGGTTCAGAGCCGCGCCGGAAGCGCCAGCTATTGATTTAGTTATTCCGGCTTCCTCGTACTCTACCTCGAAGAGGATGTCATCCCCATCATGGCCTCCGCAATATGGTCTTGCGGGAGTCTTGAATCCAAGGCTGCCTTGGGACTTGTTGGACCCGATAAGGTGCTTGTTCACCACTGCCGGGTCTTCGCTAATTAATTCATCAAGTGGTTTCACGTCGTCGTACTCCTCCCATTCTTCGTCTTCTGGGAGATCCACCTGCTCGTAAGCATCGTAGATGTCTGTCGCCTGCGGCGATAGCTTCATCTTAATCATGTTGCCTCCTCTGTTAAATCCCGAGGGATTGTTTAGTGATGCCCGGTGCTGCGTTGTCGGGCTTGATTATCAAGATTCCGTAGAAGTCCGTAAGGAGCGGGACATCCGAATCAAGAGTCTGGTTGAATGTGAATTGGATGTAGGGTTTGTCAGTTGCCCAAGATGACACTGAGTGGTCGAGCCCTCGCAACAGCGAAGCTTGGCTTGGCGCGATTTCGATATCTCTAGTGATATATCCGGGCTTGCCGTGAACCTTGAACTGGAGATGGAGAACGTTATCTCGCATCACACCTTGGATCGCCTTGATGCCAGTTGGCTTAGGCTTTGGTGGCTGCTTAATTCCGTTAGCCGTGTAGTTGTGAGATTCATCGACGTGGAGCAATGTTCGCACTCCCTCGACATCTTGCACCTTCAGGACTCGGGGCCTTCGCATTCTAGCCCAGCCGGGTTCGAATGTCTCCGTGGGTGCGACCCGGAATACTGTCGGGATTGCATTCACGAAGAAGTGAGGTCGGCCCTCTGCTGCCTCGTCCATCATGGTGCCATTGGCGAACTTGTTAAAGAGCCAGCCGCCATTGTGCGCGACATTGACTGCCCGATTAAAAGCGTCAAGCGTATGCTTGGCTCTCTCCTCGGTGGGCTCCTTCATGAACTCCAAGATCTCCATCCAGAGGAACATGTTCTGGTGGGAGCACTCGGCCCACTTAGGCCCGCCATACCCGCTACGCCAGCGAGTAAAGTTGAAAGAGCGGTAAGCGGTGACCATTCGCTTCTGGTGTCCGAAGAAGTCCGAGAAAGCATTCTCGAAGATCTGGCGGCGAGCCAGTCGCTTACCACGCTGATGGTGCCGGTACTCGCCAAGGCAAGCAGCCGAACCCAATCGCAAGCACTGCATTGCTGCCATGCCTGCAATCTTCCAGCTGAACGGGGTGCTGTTCATTGCTGAAGTATGCAGTCCAAAGAGCATCAGCTTAACAGCGTCCTCGAATTTGATGTTCAGAGAAGTGCCTGACATTATACCTTTGTAGAACTGCTCGGTATCAATGGGAGCCCTCTCCTCTGTCGGCTCAAGGCGTCGGCCCATTACCGGCTCAAAGGTTGTGATGTAGGGAATATTGTTGTTCACGCAATGGATTGCGTAGTGAGAAGCCCGGTTGCCTCCGGGGTGGTAGATTACCGTACCCTCTTCCCAATCGGCAGCCATCTGCTCCCATTCAATCAAGTCCTCGCCACTCGGCTGGACTATGTTGTCGGGGTAGACCACATGGGGGATGTAATCAGGCTCCGCTGAGATCGCAGGCCCACTTCGGACCTGTACTACATGGGCCTTGCCGCTCTCGTCGTATACTACCTCGACGTAAGGCACCTCGCCCTCTGCGATGCCTTTGCCATCGACCATTCGTTCCAAGTAGAGATCATTACTTGGCGGGCCGTGGAAAAGGATCTGGCTATCGGAACCAGCCGTGGCGCCGTCATTGCCGGGGCCGAAGCTGATACTCGTAGGAGTGTAGATCGCGCTGCACGATGCAGCGACTGGGGCCATGACGAGCATTTCTGCTTGCGGGTCATTGGCCTGCGCCTCTTTCCAGAGAGCACGCATCTCAGCCGGGTTGTTCACCGGGCCAGAGTCTACGAACCCATGGCGGGGTCGAACTGGGCACGGCCTGCAGAACATCTGCATCGTACTGGTTTCGGCATCGCATGCTGCGAGCCAGCTATGGATGAGGCGATCGAGGTCTGCCTCATTTTGTACCAGCGCAAACTGCGGAGTATATCCTCCGTAGATATTCGCTGCATGTTCCTCGCGGAGCTTCAGAAGTCCACGAGCCTTTTGAGTCCGTGCTACCGGAGCATCATTACCTGTCCACTCGTTCAATATCATTATTGCCTCCTTGTGTAGTGGTGGGAGTGGGGGGTGAAGGGAGGGCGTGGGGCGCCCTATAGTTTCACCAATCTCCCTTGGGTTTGTTTTGCTATCTCTTCTGCGACTGCAACGCTACGGTGCTTACCATAGTCACAGCCGCATGCAATCACTTTCTGTCTCTCTAGGATATTAATTCCCTTAGCTACCAAGCCGGGGAACTGAGGAGCCGCTTGCGCCTTGCTGACGCTAAAGCAGTTCTTCATGGTTCGACAGTCCAAAATTGGAGTGCCGTTGGGGATCTTGTGCCGACTGTTCTTAAACGAGAAGGCATAAATCACTACGGGTTTAGGGAGCCAGTTTTTGGGCATCCGCTCGAGGATGTCTCTTATGTGCTCCATGGTTATTCCAAATCGTAGATGGATACCTCGAACATGTGTCCATCTTTTTCGATAAGGGCGTACTTAGGGCTAGTGTATCTGGCGAACTCGCACTCGCCTGAGAAAGCGCCAGTGGGGTCGAACCAGAACACTTCGTCGCCGGGTGCTAGGTTTGTGTGTCTCATGCTATGTCTCATGTTGATGTGCTCGGCGGGGGTGAAGGGGTTGGGGCCTTGGTTGATTCAAGCAAGCCCATGTTGCTGAAGGTTCGGTTTCTCTCCTGGATATGCAGCCAGTGATAGCTATTTAACCAGACTTGGTTGTCGTGCGTGATAAATACTGCGCCACCACCGAACTCATCTACCCGGAGCTTGCTACAGGTTTCGGCCCAACTAAATCCGATAGATCCTTCAGGGTCATTATGCTGCAAGTAATCTTGGAGAACATCTGCCAAGAACTCCAGATCGGTTCCTTCTTCGGATGCGATCCATACGGTGTCGCCTTCCGCATCCCCGTGGTCCAGACTCAACCAGCGGTCTTCGTCCCCCAGGCGCTCTGTCTCGTAGGAATCCATGGCTTTCGCCAAGGAATCTTCAAGCGTATTAGCTGCCTCTTCACTTGGGCATTTAACTTGGAAACTGAATGATACATAATTGTTAGCCATTTTAATTCTCCTCCTTGATTTCTTCGGTCCATTCATCGTAGGTCATCCCTCGGGTTCCGATGATGTTTTCATCTTTGATGTAGTCCATGATGATTCCCTCCGAAGTGACGCTGACCGTCAGGACGCTTGCGCCTTCGCCCAAATCATCGAGGAATTCGACTATGAATTTCTGGTCTTGTTTTAGTAAAGATTGTGAGCCGTCATCGTTTTCGATAAAGACTTTCATTTAATTCTCCTGCTTTGTGATTGACCAAGTTTCGGCGGCGCGAACGTCGGGATCTGTCTCGGCCTCGCGCACCGCCTCTCGCTCGGTTCTATTTACGATTGTGTATTCTTCGGTGATGGATTCGCTTGCGTCGTACAGTCGAACCTTCCAATTAGATTTATCCATTTAATCCTCCTTAGATAAGATGGGGGATGCTGCGGGTTCACCCTTCCACGGCTACTCACTAAGCATCTTGCAATATACTTAGCTCGCGTGTTGCGCCTGAGGCTACCCGCTAACGGTGGCATCCCACCGGCTCGATCCAGAGCGAGTCCGATTTAATCCGCTGTGCCGCAGCGATTCTGCATAGGAGTCTCGGACAACCTACGCGCACGGTGGCAAACCCGCGCTCGTTCTTTTTAATCTGTCATTTGCTCGGACCAATCTACGATCCCGTTCTCGTCTGCCTTGTATACGTTGGGGTGATCCTCGCAGCGCCAAGCATCTTTCAGGTGGCCCCATTCAACTGCCTGAACATCTGCCTCGACAAGTTCGTCGCGAGTTACTGAATTAATTACGTCATCGTAACTAGTGCCCTCGGGAACTTCCTTCTCCACGAGGGCACTGACGGATACCATGTATTCGATAAAGACTTTCACCTTTGCACCAGCACCATTGCTGTTTCGGGTACGTCGATGGTGTCGCCTTCCTCGTTGGTGCCGACCAAGAGCATGTCTCCAACGATGGAGTCTTGAGAGAAAAGCCCGCAATACTGATGGGCGAACATGGTCCCAAGCAAATTGTAGGGCAAGCCTTTGAGCTTGCCTTCTTCGTTGATGATGGCTGCCATCTTGCCGTCTACGTCGAGGAACTCGATGAGCCCTCCGACCTGATCCTGCAAGCAGGTTAGCCTGTCCATTGAGGTAGGCCCGCTGTCGATTTCTACTACCTTGATGGTTTCGTCTGTTGAGATTTTAATTGCTTTCATTATCTTCCTCCTGTCTCTGTGGGGGCTGGGGGTGAAGGGACGACGTCGTACACGCAGTCCTTGGGGAAACTTTGGGTTCCGTAGTTGGTGCCATGCTCGCGGATGGCAAGGTCCATCCCGTTGATTGCGAGAACATCCCAACGCCTCGCGTCTTGTGAAGATCTCAAAGTAATTACATCGCCAGCCTTAATGCTGCTAAGGCGCGACACCCTACGCTCAGTTTCTCTACTCATCATTGCCTCCTGTATATGTGCGGAGCGGGGGTGAAGGGGGCTAGGCCCCGTTCTCCTCCATCTCCTTGTCTTGTTCTGCCCAGTAGTCGTTTTCTTCTTTGTATTTTGTTCCGGGATCAGTCTCGATAACGTGCTCGTGAAAGGTGATGTCACCCTCCGCATCGCAGGGATAGAACTCCCATGCCCCTTTGAACTCATAGATATAAATATCCGGGCGTTCGAGGATTTCAGGAGCGACCAAATCGACCGGGATTGCGCCGAGTATTCCTGCATCGACATCGAATATCGCAGCTCCAGGGAAGGTGCCTTTGTATCCGCCATCTCCATAGGCAGTCCGCGAAACAGCCATGTGGTATTCTTTGCCGCCGCGCTTCTCTACGAACACGCCGCCCGCTTCGCCTTCGACATTAAAGAAGTTGTGGCGGTCGAGCAGAGTCATCCAGTCATCGTGATTATCCCACAAGTAACATGGGTCCGAGATTACATACTTACCTCTTGGCATTTTCATTTTGTTGCCTCCTGTCTTGGTGTGGTCGAGGGGTGAAGGGAGGAGGGGCGATTGCCGAACTCCTCCCTCCGTAGTTACCCTACGACGATGGTTGTCCCATTCATGCTAATGGACTTGATGGTGTCGAGCTTGTAGTCCCGACAGATTACGGGCGTTGCGACTTCTTGTCGCTGGCCTTCCGACTTGCGCTTCGGGAGCCACTCCTGAATTACTGAGCGATCTACCGGCTCGCCATCGAGAAGGTATTGCGTCTCCAGTACGTTTTCGACTTTAAGTTCCAAGTAGGTGCTTCCCTTATGTTCAACAAAGGGCGTTCCCTTAATTCGCTCTCCCCATTTGCGGGGGTGGGACTCGAAGTCCGCCTGGAGATCCTCGCGTTCGCGTTGGCGATTTACGCTGGAGGGGTACAGCCAGCCGATTGCGCCATTCACGGTACTGCGTTTGGTGACGCGACCGAGGTAGGGGTTGCCTCGCTTGTTCATGCGAGGGTCAGTTTCTGCCACGATGGTGACAAAGGATGTGCCCTTGCGAGATGCGAGAGCGGCTTTAAGTTCTCCTAGTGTGAATCCCATATTAATGTTGCCTCCTGTCTATGTGTGGTTCGGGGGTGAAGGGGAGAGTGTTAATTCTCCTCTGTGTCTGGTAGGCCTACTGCCTCGATAATTTCGTTATTTTCGTAAAGAGCGCGAACCCTCTTCGCGATACGTGCGACGTGCGCGTCGGGGCTAATGTCCTGCCCCTCCGCGTCGTCACTTTGGACTGAGTACATCAATGTAAAGTAGTGCGTGTATTTACCCATTCTCGTTACACTCCCAGCAAAGGATCTCGGTGTGCAGTTCTCCCTTAATCTCTTTAATCTCGAACTCGTGCGTCGTCATGCTGCAACGGTCGCACTCCTCTGATTGACATTCCACGCAGAGGTAGCCCTCTCTCTCGCCGTTGTCTGCGGGAATGCGGTTAACGAAAAGCCCACTACCAAAGGCAGTAGGCTTCTCGCATCCGATACACTTGTCTTCCTCGGTCATTTGTTTTCCCCTTTGTCCATAAATTCCCAGTTCTCCCACGCGGGGCCGTAGTTCTTTATGGTATCCAGAACGCCCTCTATTCTGCCGTCCAATGCGTATAGGATTCCTCGGTCATCCCACTCCTCGCCAGACCAAGAGATTTCCCCAGTTAACTTACTGCCCCACGGGGTCAGGAAATGTTCTTGGATGTATTGGAGCCAACGCTCGTACTCGTAAAACTTTTCGCCATAGTCCCACTCTAGGTTACTTCCATCCTCGCTGATAACCCACTGGCACCAGAGGCCGGGCTGTCCAGCCGGGGGGGCGTTGTAATCAATAATGTTTTTGTCTTCGCCATGCCCTCGGATATCCGAGCCACCGATTAAGTAGGCTCCCTCTTCCCCAATAGGCAGGCCGACTGCTTCCCGAAGTGGATCAGGATTCTGACTAGCCTTGTCGGGGTCGCGCTTCATTCGCCGAGTCTCCGAGAACTTATTTATGTAACTAACCTGATCTGGGTTTAGTGGTGGGTCGATCTTCATATATCCAGTAAATTCTGTGGTGTATCCCATGCTTGCCTCCTATTGCCACATTACGGGCCAAGTGTCGTTCCCGTGCGCCAGTGCGCCGCCATCGTTGCCCTCGTCATCGGACATCGGGGCAACCCAAGTTCCATCATCCAAGACCAATACGATTGGTCGGTTATGCCAGCCGGATTGGGTGGCTTCGTCTCGGGTCATCCATCGGACTCCCGCAATCTTTTTCCCTACTAACTTAGACTTTGCTTTCTTGGTCCATTCTTTCTCTGTCATTTTGTTGCCTCCTGTTTATGTGGTGGGTGGGGGTGAAGGGGATTAGTTGGCTTGCGCCCAATCCTCAATCACATTGGTTACGATGCGGCGGGCTTCTAGCAATTTATTGCGTCGTCGCACCCCGATTAAATTGGTCTGCATTTCAGCGGCCATAATGATCCGATTTATATTGCCCAGCATCTCGTGCATTTTTCGAGCAGCCTCGGCCTTGTTGCCCAAGGTAGCTCGAACAGTGTCTGCGCTTTCAGGGGAGGACATTACAGCCACTCCGCTTTTCCGTAGCGCATCTCGTGAACGTAGAGACCGGCGTAGCCCACGTACCCCGAGAAGCTCCGAGGCTTCCCCTGGTCGTCGTGGGGTTTATCTTCTGATTTAATTTCATTGTATGTTTGTCGCAGAGATTTGAGAACTTCTGACTCTGTCTTTCCGATCGCGGTAATTTCGTAATTGCCCAAGGGCAACTGGCCGAAGTAGACCTTATCTTCGTTAGGCATTTAATCCTCCTCTATAGGTTCGTGGGTCCAGTAGTTGGGGTTGCTAAGTACTTCGGGCCGGTACTTAGATAGCTTATGCTCTACGCAGTGCTCGCACACGCGGGCTAGGTAAAGGCCCCGAGCGTCATACTCTTCCCACGAGTTTCCAGCGTGGGTGATAAAGTCGGGGTTGTCTTTGCAAGTCTCTTCCATTTCGTCCTCCTGTTCTTGTGTCGGGTGGGGGTGAAGGGGCAGGTCGGTTCTTCGGTAGTTAAGCATCGCCTAATGCCCTAAGTCTTGGGGGACTTCAGGATAAGCTAATTCTTCGTAGCCCTCTGCCACGTCAAGCATTGCATCAAGCATCGCGACGATCCCGTCGAGAAGCGGAAGGCTAGCGTTGACAAGGTTGGGTCTAGGGTCCGAGAGGTTGACGATGGCTTTATTTAATTCGTTACGCTGTTGGCGCAGTAGCTCAATGTTAACTCCCTCGATAAAGATATCTGTCTTCTCTTCTTCTTCGTGGCTCATTTAATTCTCCTCCTTATCTCCGAATGCGGAGTAAAGCTCTTCGTAGTTTGTGATGATTGCTCGGTACGTTGCCTTTTCGATTCCGGTAAAAAGTCGGGCTTCGTTCGTTCGCATGTTGTACCGCCCGCTAGCGCGGACAGCTTCGTATCTTTGAAAGTCTTCTTCGCTAACCAAAGTAGCCTTGGGATCTTTGTCGTAATTAATCATGATGTCCTTTCGTTAGAGTGGGAGGGCGGGGTGAAGGGCACAGGAGAGCACCCTCCACCCACCGCTCCCGCTAGCGGACCACGAACCCGCTAGCGTCCTTTTTAGCTGGTCCCTTTGCAGGGAGTCCGATCATTCTCGGGGCGGGGTCGAGGAACCGCAGGTCGTGGTCCTCGCCGCTAATTACTTCGTAGCCCATGAACTCCTTGGGCATCTCGCCGAAGTAAGGGAAGGCCACATTAATTCCGTGGCGCAGGGCGGCTTTGCAGTCTGCCCAGTTGTTGCCTTCCCAAGAGAATGTCAGGTGGTAGTTGTCGCGGACTCGCGTCCACGGTTTGGGGATTTTAGTGTAGTCGTATACTTGCTGATCCGGGAAGTTGTCGCATACCCATTTAGCTACCGATGGGATATCGGAAGTCCCGTTGGGACGGATTGCGTACTTATTCCCTTTCCGTTCTGCTCGATTAATTGCCTTAGCAATTTCCTCGTGCAACATCTCGAAGAACAAGTCCCGGCTATGGAACCAGAGCTTCAAGCGTCTCCGCCGAGCAGCTTGGACCTTGTTTGTTTCAGGGTCGCCGATGCCTCCGTGACCTGAGTAATTAAGGCAAGGCTCGATGCATTGGCCTGCATTGGGGCAAGCATTAAACACCTTGCCGGATTTGGTCACGATCCCTGCTGACTCATGTGGCGCGAAGTGCAGGATGGAAGTCTCGTAACCAAGCGATTCCCCTTTTAACGTCTTGGGGTTTGACGCAGTGAGTATGTCCATTCTCTGTTGCCTCCTTATGTTATGGTGTGGCTAGGGGGTGAAGGGCGAGTGGGGTATGCTCGCCCTCCACCGGATCTACCACCAAGAGTCGTAGAATACCTTGTGGCCTTTCGCTAAGGCGCCCTTGCAGAACTCCAGCATTTGGCGGTCCTGGTCGTCGTAGTAGCCATCCGACTTGCCGAAGAAGAAGCCCGAGGTTTCAGGCAGCGCATCGGTAGCGCGGGTGGGATGGATGCAGGCTTCAAGCCGCTCCAAGATTTCTGGCGTGATTACCAGCGGGGTGCAGTTAAATGTGGCGCTAGGGGGGTTTAGCTTGTACCACTCCTCCTCCATGAACCCGTGAAGGTTTGGATGTTTGCGCCAGTAGAACTTCTGCTCTGGCTCGCTGTTTTCGGTTTCCTGTACGTAAAGATATTGATCAAGTCCCATAATGTTTCCTCCTGTTGTGGTGCGTGGTTGGGGTGAAGGGGTTACCAAGTTTGGTCGGTAACCCGATTTAGTCGGTCGGCTATGATTTGCAGGTACCGGATCGGCAGGCACCTTACGCAGTACTCATTGACCTTGGGGTCAACGTCTTCC
>Ga0315331_10001853_pt1 | contig 15965 bp, 16 predicted proteins | sample M160m34915metaG_FD_203456 | JGI IMG/M metagenome (GOLD analysis project Ga0315331, IMG submission 203456) | Ammonia-oxidizing marine archaeal communities from Monterey Bay, California, United States - M1 60m 34915 | ecosystem: Environmental > Aquatic > Marine > Intertidal zone | place: USA...
TATACCGGTAACAACAACGCGTCTCATCTCACATCACCTAAAATTAATTGTTCCAAATAGAACGATAATTAATTTTATCCTAACTAAAAATTACGATGCGCCTTCTATGAATGTTATCGCATCTTTAACGGTAACAATCTTTTCTGCTGCATCATCAGGAATTTCAACACCAAACTCTTCCTCAAAGGCCATAACCAATTCAACGTTGTCTAGGCTATCCGCACCTAAATCGTCTATAAAACTGGCTGTATCTGTCACCTTATCGGCCTCTACACCTAAATGCTCAACAACAATAGCCTTAACTTTCTCTGCAACGTCACTCATCACTATGTCCTCGATTTAAACTGTTAATTACGACTGACCGATTTTCAACAGATCTTGTATTGATAGATCGAATACTAATAGACCCCCTGTTTTTCAGTCAATCACCAAAATTGTTCGGGGGATAACACATTTACTACATATATGCCAGCTTCCTAATAAAAAACTATCCCTTCAATATAACTTAGCTACCAAAAAAAGTCTTAATACATCGCCATACCACCATTAACGTGTAAGGTTGCGCCTGTCACATAAGCTGCCTCATCAGATGCCAAATATATTACGGAGGCTGCTATCTCCTCGGGGCTCCCTAACCGGCCTAACGGTATCGTGGATAAAAGCCTCGCCGATTGATCCTCGTTCAACTCATCCGTCATGGCTGTTTGGATCATTCCAGGAGCAATAACATTAACCGTAATACCTCGAGTAGCCACCTCCTGCGCCAATGCCTTTGAAAACCCAATCATACCCGCTTTGGCAGCTGCGTAATTGGCCTGCCCAGGGTTTCCAGTTGCACCAACAACGGAGGATATGCCAATTATTCGCCCCCAACGGCGTTTCATCATACCACGCATGAGTCCTTGAATAAGTTTATATCCAGCAACCAAGTTTATATCTAAAACTTGGTTCCACTCTTCGTCCTTCATCCTTACAAGTAAGTTGTCACGGACAATGCCGGCATTATTAATAACGATATCGACACCGTCGGTCGAGATATCGCTTATTTGTTTGATTAACGCGTCAATGGAACTCTTATCACTTAGGTCTGCTGCAATAGAATGCGCGCGATCAGATAATTCATGAGCCAATTCGTTCAGAGCACCTTGCCTAGTCCCGGATAAGATCACTTCTGCTCCCTGAGAATGAAGCGCCCGCGCAATAGCTGAGCCTATTCCACCAGTAGCTCCTGTAATCAAAGCTTTTTTTCCATCAAGATTGAACATATTTACTCTCCTGACTCTATTTTTTTCAAAAACTCATCTATTTCGTTCCACTCAGCGATAGATAACGATATTAATTCTTTATCGATTCTTTTATTCATACCCGATAATATTTTTCCAGCGCCGATTTCTACGATAGATGATATGTTTTGTTTCGATAACCATAGCACTGTTTCACGCCACCGGACTAGACTAGTAACCTGTTCTACCAGCGAGTTTCGAATGTCTGATGGATCTCCACTCCCAACCAAAGCAGAGACATTCGCTACCAATGGAATATCAGGACTATTTATAACAGTTGTTTCCAATGCAACAGCCATAACTTCCGCAGCTGGTTTCATCATAGAGCAATGGAAAGGTGCACTCACAGGTAAAGACATCGCTTTCCTAACTCCAAAATCTGAAGACATATTAATCGCTTCATTAACTGCCTTTGCTTCACCACTGATCACAATCTGCCCCGGCGCGTTATCATTGGCGATTTCGCATATTCCTATCTTACTCGCTTCATTAACCAGCTTGGTTACTACACCCATATCTGCTCCTAACAATGCCGCCATTGCACCTTCTCCAACCGGAACAGCTGCCTGCATTGATTCTCCCCTTAACCGCAGTAATTTGGCCGCATCGTACAATGAGATAGCGTTTGTAGCAGCCAGAGCTGAATATTCACCTAGTGAATGTCCTGCAACATAATCGACTAGCTCATTAATTTTTTTTCGCGTTTCGGCCTCTATCACTCTGATGACAGCCAGACTATTCGCCATAAGCGCTGGTTGTGCATTTTTAGTAAGAATTAATTCTTCTTCAGGACCTTCACACATGAGTTTAAAAAGTGGAGTCCCAAGAGCGTCATCGACTTCCTGAAAGACTTCCTTCGCCACGGGATGCTGCTCAGCTAGTTTTTTGCCCATCCCCACATATTGCGAGCCCTGTCCGGGGAAAACCATAGCTCTATGTGTATTTTTAAATTCCATATTATTTCCTTCAATAAACCGCCTATTTTTCAGACTAGCAGACTCAGCTATCCAGCATCTGTCAAGACCGCCAGTTCCTCAAAAAGTAAGTTTATTAGAAATTTTCTCAACACTTCCTTGCTTAAGGTTCAATTTCCTGTATATTCCCGCTTCCTTATCATGAACATGCATCGTTCGGATAAGGGTACAACCGATTAATTCTTCAACTCCTTGCCGGTAGCCCCGGCTTGGAATCGCTCAGGCGGTTTCCGATGAGCCATAAGGAGCCAAAATGACTTGTTACGAATGCGTTTACATAGCGCGTCAAGAGCTGACTACTGCACAGACTGATCAACTCTCTGACGAGCTTTCAGCAATTGTTACCAATAACTCAGGAAAAGTGAAAAACCGGGAATATTGGGGACTTAAGAACCTAGCCTATAAAATCAGAAAAAACCGGAAGGGACATTACACAATGTTCCACATAGAAGCCTCATCCGCCACCATGGCAGAGCTAGAACGAAACATGGGGTTGAATGAAGATATTTTGCGCCATCTCACAATTAAATTAGACCAGTTCCCAGAAGGACAATCTGTGATGATGCATGCAAAATCCGATAGAGGTGAAAAAGGCAAAAGATCCGATAAATTTGAAGATCGTAATTCGAATGACGACTTCGGCGACTTAGATCGGCCTCTGGGGAACGGGCCAATTGAAAGCCTAGTTCCGAATGAAATAAGTGAATAAGGAGCTACGACATTGACAACACTTTCAATATCCCGACCCGCTGTTCGCCGACCTTTTACAAGGCGAAAAAAATCGTGTCCTTTTGCTAGTAAAGGAGCGCCAGAGATAGACTATAAAGACGTAAAACTACTGCAGAGGTTCATATCGGAGCGGGGAAAAATTGTGCCTAGTCGGATAACAGCCGTCTCGGCTAAAAAGCAACGGGAGCTATCAAAGGCGATAAAAAGAGCTCGATTCCTTGCTTTACTTCCATATCTATTGACTTAGTAATCTTTATTTAGATAGGTGGTAGAGATAGCAGGCGATGCATCATGAGAGACAATCTACTCTTAGCTGTAGGAACGGGTCTTTTGAGTGCCATATTACTGATGATAGCTGCTTCAGGGTCGCTAACGGTAACAGTCCTAGCATATCTTACACCACTACCATTATTAATTTTAGGTTTAAGCGGGAAAAATTATTATGCAGGAGTAGCAGGAGCAGTAGCAGCCCTGCTATTATTCGTCATAACAACACCAACGGTAGCGGTAATTTACTTTTTTCTTGTGGTTCTACCTGTAACACGATTTTGCGACAGCGCAACTCAGATGCAGAGGCGCGCGAAATATCCTGGCGGCCAAGCGAACCTATCATCCGCCTCCGTCGGTCGCCTTTGTGCCCTAATATCTGTTACTCCAGCACTTCTGTTGACAATGTTGTTTTTATATTTTTTGTTTCAACAAAACGAAAACACACAAGCCGTACTTTCCAAAACAGCAGAATCAATCATGTTGACGTACCAAAACGCCCTGATAGAGAAAAATATCGCTATAAGCCCCGAGGTTGGCAAACAACTTGTGTTGATAAAAAATACATTAGTAAATACAGCGCCCGCGCTGATAGGTATTTTCTGGATGACTCTATTTTTGATAAATACGGTGATAGCCCGACATGTTTTAAATCGATTTACACAAACTTCTCCCGTTGCGTTCAAGTTGAGCCAAATAGAACTCCCACACTGGGTGATAATAACATTCATAAGCAGTGGTTTGATGGCGGCAGTGCTAGACGGAGAACTTGGTTTATATTCTACAAACTTGGCTGCGATAATAGCCTTTCCAATATTACTGTCAGGACTTGGGGTAATCCATCTAGCGACCGAAAAAACTGGTTACAAAAAAACTATTTTATGTTCAGTATATACAATAATATTAATAAGTCGGTGGGCCGCTCTGATGTTAGTTTTTATAGGGATGATTGACCACTTCATCAAAATTAAAGCAAAAATAGAGAGTCGTTCGGCTAAATTATGAGATAAAAATAAGTGCAAACGAAATTATTTTATTAGATAAAACTATTAGTACCTACGGAGCAAAATAATGGAAGTAATACTGCTGGAAAGAATAGAAAAACTTGGGCAAATGGGAGATGTTGTAAAAGTAAAACCTGGATTTGCAAGAAACTTTTTGCTCCCTAAAAATAAAGCGTTGCGGAAAACAAAACAAAACCTAGAGCATTTTGAAAAACAAAAAGCACAGCTTGAGGCCGATAATATAACACATAAAAAGGAAGCATCTGAAGTTGGAACAAAACTAGACGGCCTTTCTGTTACAATAATTCGAGCAGCTGGAGAAAGTGGCCAACTATACGGATCCGTTACAAGTCGAGACATAGCAGAGGCCGTTTCAAAAAAGGGTATTAAGATTGCAAAAGAACAAGTTACCCTTGATAGAGCTTTAAAAACACTTGGATTGGAACCTATTCGGGTCACACTGCACCCAGAAGTTTCTGTTGAGATTGTCGCTAACATTGCTAGAACCGACGAAGAAGCCAAACAACAACTAAAACTTGGGCGAGCTGTAATCACCACGGAAGAAAGTGATTCAGAGCCTTCCCCGGCCCGCGAAAACACCAATTAAACCGCGGGAGTTAGAGACACACAAAAAGTAACGGCATTCTGTGATAAAGTTATTATTTTTTATCCCCGTTATTAACGCTATCCACAACCCTTAAGATACTGTTTTGGCTTGTGGTGTTGATTACTTGTTAGTCTTTTTTTCATGTGGATTATTGCATAATCTGCTAATGTTGTATTTATGACAATTGATGATCAAAATTCAAATGTAACGCCATTGGATGTCGGTGGGCCTATAGCTGAAACATATAGAGAGGTCCCTGGAAACATTGAAGCTGAGCAAGGGCTACTTGGAGCCATCCTTGTTAATAACCGGGCCTTTGAAAAAGTGGGTGACTTTTTGTCAGGAAAGCACTTCTTAGACCCTGTGCATGGGCGAATTTTTGAAGCATGCAGACGACTTATAGAACGCGGACAACTAGCTAACCCAATCACCCTTAAATCGCTTTTTGATCAAGACGATGCACTCAAGACTGCAGGAGGGGCGCAGTATCTTGTAACCTTAGCTGCATCATTGGTTACAGTTATCAATGCCGATGACTATGGTATCACAATTAAGGATGCTTTTCTGCGAAGGGAGTTGATTGAACTTGGCGAACAAGTAGTTAATGAAGCATACTCGCACACATTAGAATTACCCGCGGCTCAGCAAATTGAGATTGCGGAGGGAAAGCTATTCTCTCTTGCCGAAACTGATAATATTGAGGGAGGCCTTCAAGGCTTTAACACTGCCTTAATTGAATCGATTCGCATGGCAGAAGCGGCTTACAAACGAGACGGCGGATTGGCGGGTGTAGCCAGTAGATTCCAAGACCTTGACAGACAACTTGGTGGCTTTCATCCTTCGGATTTACTTATATTGGCTGGGCGGCCCGCGATGGGAAAAACTGCTCTAGCTACAAACATCGCCTTTAATGTTGCAAAACATAATGGCACCGATGGCTCGGACGAAAAAGCTTGCGTGGCTTTTTTCTCTCTAGAGATGTCGGCCGAACAATTAGCCACAAGAATTTTATCAGAAACCACTAATATCTCCTCTGAGAAGATTCGCCGAGGAGAACTATCAAGTAATGACTTCCAGAAGTTGGTGCAATCGAGCCAGGATATCGAATCAGCTCTTCTTTTTATCGATGACACTCCAGCTATAACTGTCTCAGCCCTTAGAACTCGAGCACGGCGCTTAAAGCGACAACACGGCCTTTCTCTCATAATTGTCGATTACCTACAACTTATGAGACCTTCTATTAATGATAAAGCCGACAATAGAGTTCAAGAAGTGTCGATGATTACTCAAGGCCTTAAGGCTATAGCAAAAGAACTAGATGTTCCTGTTCTAGCATTATCACAACTCTCGAGAGCTGTTGAACAACGAGAAGATAAAAGGCCAGTTCTTGCAGACCTTAGAGAGTCCGGCTCTATCGAACAGGATGCGGATGTAGTTATGTTTGTATTCAGAGAAGAATATTATCTGGACAAAGCCGAACCTGTTCAACGTCCCGAAGAAGGGAACGAACGCTATCATGAACGACATGATAAATGGATGGACCTTCGTAATAAGGCCCATGGAAAGGCAGAAGTGATTATTGGAAAGCAACGTCACGGACCAACCGGAACTGTTACCATGCATTTTGATGGAGCGACAACTCGGTTCTCTGACTTTATCTCTGAAGAACGACTACCAGATCGCCATCAGTAATGATGCCGTTAGCAGATAATCATAAATTTTCTAACTCCTTTTTAGAAATTAATATCGATTCGATTATTCATAATTATCAATTGATAAATACCAAAGTGGGAAATACTGAATGTGCCGCCGTTCTAAAAGCAGATGCTTATGGAATGGGAGCATCTGTGATAGCCAAAGCACTAGATAAAGCAGGATGCTCGACTTTTTTTGTAGCTACTATAAATGAGGGCATAGAGTTGCGAGCTTGCTTTAGTAAGAATGAAAATAAGATAGCAGTATTAAGCGGCTTGCTGGAAGGATCAGAAGATATCTTCTACGATAATAATTTAACACCTGTTTTAAATGATATAGAACAACTTAAAAAATGGGACATTTATAATAGACAAAAAAAAATCTCTGCACCAAGCATACTTCACATAGATACAGGAATGAATAGACTTGGCCTAACTATTAGCGAATTGCATGATATAACAAAGAAGCCTGCTGAATTAAAAGGACTTCACGTTGGATGGATCATGTCACATTTGGCCTGCGGTGACCAACCTCGTGACACAATGAACAAGAAACAACTATCCGTTTTTTTAAATGCAACAACAAAATTCCCTAACGTGAAAGCTAGTCTCGCTAATTCGGCTGGAGTTTTTCTTGGGAAATCCTATCACTTAGACATGGTACGACCAGGAATAGCACTATATGGGAGCGGCTCTGGTTCCATAGATTCAAACCCATTAAAACAGGTTATTAAGTTATATAGTCGTATTTTACAGATACGAACTTTAAGTCGCGGAGCTTCGGTTGGCTATGGTGCTTCGTATCGAGCTTCAGAAGAAACAAGAATAGCAACTGTAGGGCTTGGATACGCAGATGGATATCTGCGTTCTTTATCCAACTGTTCATGGGTATTTTTCAACGGTGTTAGGCTTCCCGTTATTGGTCGAATTTCAATGGATTATATAACAATAAACATAACTAAAATCGCGAGTGAAAAGATAAAAACAGGTGATTTTATAGAAATTATTAATGATAAATTTACCTTGGACGATTTGGCCACTCTTGCTAATACGGTACCCCACGAGCTTCTAACTCGGCTGGGAACGAGACACCATCGAATTTACCGCAACAAAGATAATATTTCTAAATAAACGGTAGTAAGGTCGATAGATTTATGAACTTGTTTGGAATAGTAGGACGAAGCACCATCAATTTCCTTCAGGTTGTTGGGCGTATTTCCATCTTTACGTATAAAGCTGTATCAAGCTGTGTACTTCCACCATATTATTTAAAAATCTTTCTGAAACAAATTGTGGAAATTGGATATTATTCACTGCCGGTTGTGGGCCTAACTACTCTTTTTTCTGGTATGGTTTTAGCATTGCAAAGTCATACGGGGTTCACTCGATTTTCGGCAGAAGGCGCTGTTGCCACAGTAGTGGCTCTTTCCTTGACTAGGGAATTAGGTCCAGTTTTAGCAGGGTTAATGGTATCAGGCAGGATAGGCGCGTCGATCGCAGCCGAAATAAGTACGATGCGAGTAACCGAACAAATAGACGCGCTCAAAACACTAGCGACCGACCCATTCAAATATTTAATCGCCCCTAGAATTGTTGCAAGTATTTTATGCCTACCCGCTTTGGTATTAGTGGGCGATTTGATTGGTATTTATGGCGGATACCTAGTTGGCGTCCACAAACTTGGCTTTAACGCTACTACTTATTTAGACCAAACTACAATATATCTTCAACCTATCGATATAATCTCTGGACTAGTCAAAGCAGCTGTATTTGGATTTTTAATAGCCTTGATGGGATGTTATCATGGTTACCACTCTGGCCGTGGGGCTCAGGGGGTGGGTACTGCAACTACCAATGCAGTCGTGTCGAGTTCAATACTCATTCTAATTACTAATTATATATTAACTGAGCTATTCTTTGTCTGATTCTGAAGAAACCCCGCACCTTAGGGTAACCGAACTCAAAAAATCATTTGGTAATAAAATGATTCTGCACAATGTCAGCTTTCAACTCTCAAAAGGTTCATCCCTTGTCATAATTGGCGGGTCTGGGAGCGGAAAATCGGTACTCATAAAATGCATATCTGGATTATATACATTAGATCAAGGTCAAATTGAGGTTAATGGGAAAGTTTTGAACTCTCATCGAAACCCTATTGATGCAATGCAGCAAAGAGGCTTTGGTTTTATGTTTCAAAATGCAGCATTGTTTGATTCCATGAATATTTTAGAGAATGTGGCCTTTGGACCTAAACATGCGCTCAAAATGAATCACAAGGCAGCTAGAGATCTAGCGCTCGAAAAATTATCTCTAGTGGGCATAAGTCGAAGAATGGGAAACTTGTATCCAAGTGATGTATCGACGGGCATACGAAAAGTTATCGCCCTAGCGCGCACTTTAACTATTGATCCGCAGATTATACTATTTGACGAACCAACTACAGGTCTAGACCCGCTTATGAGTAAAAAAATAGACGAACTCATATTACAATGCATTCGAAGTGAATCATTAACAGCAGTTACTATTACACACGACATGTCGAGCGCGATGCGCCTTGGAGATAAAATTGCGATGTTATACAATGGAACACTTATATGGTCTGGAAAACCAGATAAACTATTCAAAACAGATAATGAGTTAGTTAAACAATTTGCTAACGGTTATTTAGATGGACCTATTTCTTTCACAAATTCACTTTAAACAATAAGGGAGAAACCCCTCCAAATGGCGAAGCCAACTCGTCGATATGTGTGCCAAGACTGTGGTACTGCTCATGCTAAATGGAGCGGTCAGTGCGACGCATGTGGCGCCTGGAATTCCGTTATAGAAGAACAAGTCCTTCCCACTCTTCCCGGTAACAGCTTAAAAAATAAAAACATTAAGGGCGCAATAGAATTGATGCCCTTGTCTGGACCATTAGACTGGGCTCCTCGAAATATGACGGAAATTGAAGAATTTGATAGAGTTCTGGGTGGAGGGTTAGTACCGGGTTCTGCCGTATTAATTGGAGGCGATCCAGGTATAGGAAAGTCTACCATTCTATTACAAGTGATAGCCAAACTTGCACGTACCTTAAATTGCGTTTATATCACAGGTGAAGAGGCTCTGGACCAAGTTCGAACCCGAGGAAAAAGGCTAGGAGTTGATGGATCCTCAACTCTCATTGCATCAGCGACTAACATTAGAGATATCATATCATGTCTTGACGTGCCCTCGGGACCAACAGTTGCAGTGATCGACTCTATCCAAACAATGTATGTTGATACTTTAAGTTCATCACCCGGGACAGTTTCTCAAGTGCGGGCCGCGGCTCAAGAATTAATCCGAATAGCAAAAAACAGAGGGATTGCATTATTATTGGTAGGTCATGTAACAAAAGAGGGAACGATAGCCGGCCCTAGGGTCTTAGAGCACATGGTGGATACTGTTCTATATTTTGAGGGAGAGAGAGGACATCAATTCCGTATATTGCGGTCTGTTAAGAATCGTTATGGGCCTACTGATGAAATAGGTGTTTTCGAAATGACACAAACGGGGCTTTCCGAAGTTAAAAACCCATCCGAATTATTTTTGGGGGATCGAATCAATAATATTGCTGGCACATGCGTTTTTGGAGGAATGGAAGGAACCCGCCCCCTCTTGATAGAGATACAAGCTTTGGTAGCCCCTTCACCTTTTGGCACTCCAAGAAGAGCCGTTATCGGGTGGGACGCTGGACGATTGGCAATGGTAGCAGCTGTGTTAGAGGCCCGATGCAATATATCTTTCTCGGGCAAAGATATTTTTTTAAATGTGGCAGGTGGATTAAAAATTTCTGAGCCAGGGGCCGATTTGGCTGTAGCAACAGCTATTTTATCTGCATTATATAACATTCCAGCACCTGATAATTGTGTGATTTTTGGAGAAATTGGTCTATCCGCCGAGGTCAGGGCAATTAGTCACACCGACGCACGCATAAAAGAAGCAGCCAAATTAGGATTTAAAAGCGCATTCATCCCACGACAAAAAACTGGCTTCAATAAAATTAACGATATCGCGGGTATAAATTACCGGGAAATTTATGATTTGGGTATACTGGTCAAAATTTTTACTGAGCAAACGTCTTCAACGACGCTAATATAATTTGCACCTAACGCTTGCTTTGAAGAAAGTACTGCCCCTTAATGAATAATTATTCACCAATACTTTTTGATGCATTAGTATTAGCCATTGTTTTTATATCGATAATAGTATCCGTTGCCCGCGGTTTTCTGAGAGATATGTTATCCATCGTCGTTTGGATTTCTGCTATTGCCCTAGGGTATTTTGGGTCCGCCAACCTAACTCCATTTCTATCTAAGTACATGCCCCATATCGCTTGGCTTAATTGGGCCGTTGGAGGAGCAATTATTATTATTAGCTTATTTATTGGCAGTATTATGAACGGTTATTTTGTTAAATTGTTCAAAATGGCTAGCCCATCAATTTTAGATCGTTCTTTAGGTTTTCTATTTGGATTTGTCCGTGGCATTTTTCTTGTTTCATTAGCTTTTATAACCATTCAAGCATTTCTTCCGAAAGAAACTCCACCCTATTGGTTAAAAGAATCAAAACTAAAGTTCTTGCTTCATAATGGAGGAAACGTCATCATTTATCTAATGCCCACATACATAGATAAAAATCTAGGCAAGATGAAGGCACTTCGACTAGATAACAGCTCGCCTAAAGTGTTTGAGCGCTTGAATTTGCCAAGTTTTAAGGACCAAACCGACGTGTCCACACCTGGCTATACATCTGGCCAACGAAATAAACTGGATGATAAGATACGTAATCTTAAATAACGTTCGAAATTAAACTCCAGCTAGTTTTGATAACAAGACTAAGGCAGGATTAAGGTACATGGTATCCTTTCATCATCCATGGTATTACGACAATATTTTGTGGTCCTATTATGAATAGATTTAAAGTTAACATTAATAAATATTTTGATTGTGCATAGAAGGTATACATTGACTAACCAACTTCAAAAAAAAATAGCATTAGTGACAGGTGCATCCCGAGGGATTGGAGCAAGTATTGCGAAAGAACTGGCAAATGCGGGCGCGCACGTCATACTTTTAGCTCGTAGCATGGGTTCACTGGAGGAGATTGATGATGAAATTAATAAAAATGGAGGGTCCGCCACAATAGTTGCAATGGATTTATTAGATTATCCGGCGATCGATAGGTTAGGTGCCAGCATTTTTGAGCGTTGGGGAAAACTAGATATATTAATTGGTAACGCAGCTATTTTAGGTCAATTAGCACCTATTCACCATTATGACCCTAATATATGGGATGAAGTCATAGGGGTAAATCTAACAGCAAACTACAGATTACTGCGTAGTTTAGACCCTCTTTTACGTATATCTCAGAACGGAAGGATAATTTTTTTGTCATCGGATATCTCAGATGGTTTACATCCCTATTGGGGAGCCTACGCTATTAGCAAGTCAGGACTTGAGACAATGGTGTTTACATATGCTAGGGAAACAGAGCGCTTGGCTCTCAGAATTAATATTGTAGATCCAGGTCCAACTGCGACCAATTTAAGAGCTGGTGCATTCCCAGGAGAAGACCAACGAAAAATACAGAGACCAGAGACAGCAGCAAAATTTATTTACGATACCATATTCGACCAGAAAATTGATCATGGAGCAATACTGAAACGTTAACAAAAGCGTGAAAATAAATTGAGTTTGGTCTGGTTCATTATTGTAGCTTTACTTACTTTTAAGTTCACGGTCTATTGCTACCGCAGCAAGCTCCAGATTATGCAGAATTCTTTCCATCTCTTTTCTTTTACGAAAACTTATATCGTGGTGCGTCAGGCCAAACTTGATACCCTTAGCTCTATCTTTAATCCGCTTTAAACGAACATCATCTTGAACTACTTGTTTATTATTTCTCATTAACATTGGCCTAAAATCCACTTTCCATCGTCTATAAACGGAGAATTTCTGTTTTTGTACAGCCTGGGAGTTTATATTAATTCCATAAGCCCCCTTTTTTTCTTTATGAAGCATTTTTCATGCCAATACTCCCTCAACGACCTAGATAGTGCCTTCAAATCCCATTAAACTGCCAAATAATAAATCATACGTAGGGGTTTTTTCCTCCTCTCAATAAAAACCTTATAGGAATTCCAGGTAAAGAAAACTCTTTTCGAAGGGAATTAACCAGATAACGGACATACGATTCTGGTAATGCGTCCGGGCGACTACAAAAGCAAAAAAATGAAGGTGGTCGCGTCTTGGCTTGTGTTACATATCGCAGTTTAATGCGCCTTCCATTAGCAAGTGGTGGTGGATGCGCGTCAACCGTATCAGAGAGCCACTTATTTAAATGAGAAGTTGAAATTCTTTGGTTCCATAGATGATATGCAGCGAGAACAGAATCGCATAGCTTATCCAACCCTCTAGATTGAAGAGCCGATACAGTAATATACGGGATACTCTTAACCTGAGGAAGTGATTGCTGGATTCTCTCCCTGAGTAATTTCAACGCATTATTGCGGTTTGAGACAACGTCCCACTTGTTTACTCCTAGAACTAGCGCGCGGCCCTCTTCCACGACAAGTCTGGCTAAATTAAGGTCTTGACGTTCCAATAACATAGTTGCATCAACCAGCAAAACCACCACATGAGCAAATCGTATGGCCCGCCAAGTGTCATCACCTGATGCTTTTTCTAGACGCCCATCTATTTTTGACTTCCTTCTCAAACCAGCTGTATCAAAAAGCTTTACGGGACGGCCCCCCCATGACCAATCTATTTCAACAGCGTCCCGAGTTATTCCTGCCTCTGGACCGGTTAAAACTCTATTCTGGCCAATTAATGCATTAATTAATGTCGATTTCCCAACATTGGGCCGGCCAACAATAGCTAATCTCAATATTCTAGGAGTTTCTGGGTCAGCCCAAGTTTTTCCAGGGCTACTATTTTCCTCAATTCCATGATCCCAGTCTTTCCCCATATCCTCTTTTTCATGACCATCTTTTTTATCTAGAGCAGACAAGGCAGTATATAATTCTGCCATTCCTTCACCATGTTCCGCTGATACAGCAATTGGTTCTCCTAAACCCAAACTATATGACTCTATTAATCCAGGATATGCCGCCCTACCTTCACATTTATTTGCTACTAGAATTATCTGGCTTTTAACGGTTCTAACCCACTGGGAAAAGAAGGAATCTACGGGCGTAACGCCAGCTCGAGCATCGATCACAACCAGCACTACATCTGATTGTAAAACAGCAGTCTCAGTCTGCTGACGCATTCGACTTTCGAGTGTACCATCGGTAATATTTTCTAGGCCTGCGGTATCAAATAGCACAAATTCTAAATCACTTATTTTACCTATTCCTTCGCGTCGGTCTCTGGTCACCCCGGGTAAATCGTCCACTAATGCTAGTTTTTTACCCACAAGTCTATTAAACAAGGTAGACTTTCCAACATTCGGTCTACCAATAATCGTTACTGTGAGTGTCATTAATAAGTTACCTATCGATTTAAGTCAGCGAAAGGCCGTCAAAACACCAGAATCACTTAACACAAGAATTGTTTGCCCTGCCGCGATCGGAGAGATGTAAACACTCCCAGATACATTAACTTTTCCCAAAATTGTTCCTTTATAGGGAGATAAAGAATAAATTTCACCGCGAGAGGACGCGAGAATCAACCGGTCTCCCGCCATGATTGGCCCAACATATTTAATTATTCCCTCTTTATCTTCCGGAGATTCAAATATCGGCATCTGGGTCACCCATTTAATTAATCCTGATTTTCGAGTAAGACAAATTATCTGTCCTTCATTCGAAATAATGAAAATAAATTCTCCCGCAATCCAAGGAGTGTTCGCTCCAGATATAGAGCGCTCCCAAACTCTTGCTCCCGTTTTAAGCTCAGTAGCTAATAATCTTCCTGAGTTACTAATATTGAATACCAATCCACGGTCAATCACTGGATTGCCATTGATATCAGCAATTTGAGCAACACCATTCAAACCATTATTAGCTCCTAGATGATCGGCCCAAAAAACTCGACCCGTCTCAGCTTTTAAACCAAAGATTTCACCAGAAGAATAATTTACAACAACAACACCCCTCTTTACAGCGGGGCTGCCTCCCCCTATCAAAGCCGCTGACTCAGAGGCACCCGAATGTGTCCAAAGTCTCTGTCCTGTTTTGGCAGAGAATGATAGTGTTTTATTATCTATGGTGACTACGTATACTCTACCCTCGACAATATTTGCTCCTCCTCGCAACGGACTTTTTATCGAGGCCCTCCAGACCTCTGATCCATCCGAACTTTGAATACAAACTAACTCCCCAGAACCTAACGTAACAAAAATGAATTTCGAGTCAGAAGCAATTGCCCCAATGTAAACCGAATTTTCCGCTGTTTTTAGACTTTGTTCCCAAATTAAGGATCCATCTGCCAAATTAAAGGCTTTGAGTACGCCACTTGCATCCAATACAAAAACTTTTTCATTTATTATTATAGGGGAGGCCAACAGCACCGAGTCGTCTGATGATCCAACACCGGCTTTTACATCCCATATTTTTTGGGGACTGTCCGCAAGTGAGAGATGCTGCATTGAATTAGTGGGATTTCCGCCTTGTTTGAGCCATGTTTTATTAATCTTGGGGTAAGGTAAAACGATCTTGACGTTTTCTAGTCTTTTATCAGCTACCAAGTCACTTTTTAAATAATTAATCGATACACGTTTACCTTTTAGCCGTTCCTCGGTTTCTTTTTCTCCTAAAAAGCCAGCACTACAACCAGTGCTCCCTACAACCAGCGCAAATACCAGAAATTGTCTTATACAAGGGACTATATGCGTTATAGCAACGATCATATCTATTACAGCTCCGTTTACTGGAGGGTTTTCAGAAATTCTGCTGCTCTCACACGGAGCCGCTCCGGTGCATTTTCGTCATCGGCTAGCTCAGAGAAAATAACCTTTGCTTCACTCTTATTCCCAGTTTCAATTTCTTTAATAGCTTTTATCTCTTTCGCCAAAAAACGCCAAGGGCTATCCGTAGCTATTAATGAATCCAGATCAGCAAGTGCATTTGAGTCAATTTGCTTCTCTACGCGAACAGTTGCGTACCGAAAGCTGGCCCACTCTTTGATCGACTTAGGATAGTTATCATTTTTGGCGATATCTTTGAAAGTGATTAACGCTGCTTCAAAATCATTTATTTTCATTGCTAAATTTGCTTTTTGCATTTGAGATAGCGCTGCATAGCCTGCAACTATTCCTATCTCTTCCTCATTCAATTGATCGATTGCCCCTTTATGGTCTCCAGAGGCGGAACGCGCCAACGCCGCCTCATAAGCAATTGAAGCCTTTTCACCATCATCAAGTTGCTTTTGTTGCCAAAA
>Ga0315331_10001854_pt1 | contig 15960 bp, 18 predicted proteins | sample M160m34915metaG_FD_203456 | JGI IMG/M metagenome (GOLD analysis project Ga0315331, IMG submission 203456) | Ammonia-oxidizing marine archaeal communities from Monterey Bay, California, United States - M1 60m 34915 | ecosystem: Environmental > Aquatic > Marine > Intertidal zone | place: USA...
AGAAACTACTCTATTACCAATAGATTCTTGGAAATCTTTTAAAATTCTACTTGAGAAAGTTATTTCAGTAGAAACAGTGTCATTACTAATACTTAAGACATTTTCTGAAGCAAGATCAAAATCTTGAACAGTATTCATATTAATAGTTGACTGCATTTCATTAACAACTGTATAAGCAGACAATTCAGTTGATAAACCAACAACCAATGAGTCTTTTTGATCAGGTGTGGATTCTAACTGATAATCACCAAACTTTTTAAATCCAATAGTATGATTTAAAGTGGAAACTGGATCATCCCAAACCTCAAAGTCAACTCTAGAACTTAATGAGTATGATAAATTCTGATAGTAATCACTATCTTGGAATCTTTGTAAGGTTCTATTAAAGAATCCTGATTCTGTCTCCCAACCACCTTCTATCCTAGCAGTTGATGATAATTTTAGATATGCATCAAATGATTTAATGGATGTAGCAGTTCCTTGAACTCCAGAAGCACCACCAATTATAATATCACCAACTACAAAATCTTTTTGTGCAGATATTCTTAAAATACCAGTGCTTGCTTCCCAATATTGAACTTCACCTGTTGTGCTACTAAGAGTTCCAGTAACAGTTTCTCCAGGAACATAATCATTTGTTTTTGTGAGTTTAACATCAAATTGTGGGAAATATTTTTGTGGAACAACTCTTCCTGCTGAGTTAACAAAGTCATATGTACCAGGTGTCAATTCAGGTGCTAAATCTCCAAAGAAATCTGTAAGGTTATAAGTAATACTTCCAATACCACCTAAATTCTCATCAACCTCAGTTAGATTAAAAAGTTTATAATCATATTCGGAAGAATTATATCCTCTTGCTGTTGTTCCTATACCTACACTAATACCCTCAATATAAACTAAGTCTCCAACTTCAAATGGGAAGCTATTTGCAGTACTAAATCCAGTTGCAAGAGTAACCGTTACATTTTTACTAGTTGTGTTAAATCCAACAGTGCTAATACCAACTCCATTAGAGTTTTTGAGAGGTATGACAGTAGGTGGTGCATCATGAATACCAAATGTATTCTTTAATATCTCAACTTTAGAATTGCCTAATGTATATCTTAAATCAAGATCAAAAACTGGTTTATTAGTAAACCCATCAATCACCAAAAGATCAGGTGCAGAAAGATAACCAACACCAAATGAAGTTATACCAACAGACTCAACAGATTTTAAAGCATCTAATTCAATAACTTGTGGTAATGCAGCACTTGGCATTAAAGATGGATCAGATGGGAAATTATATCCAACATCTTTAAGTCTTACAGTTTTAATTTTACCAATAGATGTACTAACACCAGAAATGATTGCATCAGTTCCTTCTGCACTATTAATTGTCGTAATTCCTGGAAGAGAATAATAATTTTTACCAGGATTCTTCATATCAAATTTTGATATTTCACCAAATGCATTAGTACTATTAGTCTCATAACTTAAATCTGATAAAGAACCATAAGATGTCTTTTCAGGAATTTGTTGCAAAGTATATGTAAATTGGTTTGTTGCTGCTATAGTAATTCTTTGCTGACCATTATATAAACTCTCTAAAATACTTACTTGACTTCCAGAAATAACATCCTCATCAACACTTACTTCTTTTTTAACATCAGGAAGATTACTATCGTAAATAGGATCTAATTTATAGAATAATTCAGTAGGAATATCTTTTGTTACTGTTAAAGTAACATTAGCATCTGTTGTAATACCAGCAGCTCCATTTCTTACAACATTAAAATCTTTTGTTAAAGTTGAAGTATCCCAAACTTTAGTGAAATTCTCATCTTTATATAAATTGAAATTAAATGCAGAATAATTTGTTGCTTGATTTACATATGACAAAGATGTATCAGAAACATCAAAAATAGCACTACAATCTTTGTATATTTTTATTTCTGGATTTATTGGATTAATAGTTCCTACAGAGGTGCTAGTAATTCCAACAATAGGTGGTTTTTCTTCAACTGATTCATGATATGTATCTGATAATTTGAAATTATTATCATCAACCTTAACGATATAATAAATCTGTTGATCAACTAAACCACCACAAGGAATGGATGAAGTATGAATAATTTTATCACCTGTTTTATATCCATGATTGGATATTGTTAAAGCATTGGTTGTAGTGTTTACTCCTGCTGCAGCAAATGATTTGGGATCAATTACTATCTTTCTATTATAATCATTATACTTAACAATAATAGTAGTAGAAATACCAGGACTAACATTCACAAATACATGATCATTATTCAATAGTCCATGTGTCTCTCCAGTAGAAACAGTTGCTTTAACTCTATTAATTTCTCCTGTAATTACATCATAATTTGTTTTAAAACTATGGTATACTCCAGTTCCTACTCCTGCAAAGAAAAACGTTGTAGAGGATCTCTGTGTGCTTGCAATGCCCACAAAAGTACCAGTGGTACCTAAACCTACCTTACATGTAGATAACCCAATTATGTTCTGATCAACAACTGCAACAAAAAGATCTTGATTATTAACTAATGTTGTTATTCCAGAAGCAGTACCTGCCTTTCCATCTTCCCAAATAGTAATACCTGTTCCATTTCCTGGAGAATATGTTAATTTATCCCCAGTTTTCAACTCATGATTTGGAAGATACATCTGTTTGGAATAAACAAACAGTTCAGTTAATCCAATTCCAGGATTAGAAAATACAATAGTGCTACCAATTCCTACTCCACCTAAAGTAGATACACCAACTGCTTCTCTTGGTTCAAAATAAGTTTGCTTATTAACTCTATATTGATAAGTGGAAGTGAATCCAGAATTAACAATAATCTTTCTAGGATCTTCTAAAATTTCTGTAGTAATTGTATGAGAAACTCCAGTAACACCGTTCACACCTCTCAATACTCTAATTCTTGAATTTGCTGGTTCTACATTTAATACTTTTATAGTTTCTGTTCCTATTCCAAGAATATCATTAGATCTAATAGTTGGGAACGATAAATCACCTACAACATCAAAATGAGTAACAATACCAGTTGCTCCATCAGTTCCTATTGCAACTGCAGTAGTTCCTACTCCCGATACAGATAACCTATTAGAACTAATACCGACATTATAAGTTCCTTCAATATTTGAAGATGTTGTTGATAGTCCAGTTACGGTAACAATCTCATCATTAATCCACCCAATAGGTTCATCTGCTATAGCTGTATATTGACCTCTTTGAGGACCAGGGTAAATCTCAACACCTGTTATAGTGCTAGTAGCAACACTTACACTAGTAACATCCTTACCAATAAGTCTAGAAACATTAGCAGCAGCTCCACCACCACTAGTACCTGTATTATTAAATATTACTTTATTTCCTACTCTATAATTTCTTCCACCTGTTATAATCCCCACACTTTCAAGAGTTCCTGGTTGAGTTCCTTTTATGTCTATTGTTTGTGATAAACTATCTGGAATAGGTATGTAAGGGTATCTAGTATCACCTTCAATTAAATTGTAAGGTGTAGTATTTCTATACCAATTATATTCCTCTAAAAGATAATCATCTTGATTAGAATATTGAGTAAAATTAAATGGATCGGGAGTTGATTGATAATTATCACCTACCAAATATGGGAAAGATGGTAATTTATAACTATTAAATTGCCCACCTTGTTCAGCACCAGAATTACTTAAAGTTGCAAAATAAGCATAAACTCCATTAGGGAACTGTGGTGTTATACAGAATCTTCCATTATTTTTATCCAATATAGTTTGATCTGTTTTTTCTTTAAATGTATAATCATCAACAAAGAATCCTGGTCCAAAAACTGTCAAAGGTGGTCTATTTTCTTTCAGAGCCGCTTCTTCAACATATCCAGATTTCATCTGAACTACAGATCCACCCTCCCTCTTAACATATCCATAAGGACCATAAATTGGATTTCCATCATATGCCCATCCAATAATTGGAGAGTGATCTGCAGATTCAACTTCTTGACCATTAACTCTCTTTAAATCTGGTTGTCCATATAATGATGTTCCCTCTTGATTTGTAGCATACAAACCTTCTCTAAGTTTTCTAGGAGCATATAAGTGAGTATACTGAAGACCATATTTCTTGTTTAATCCATTTACAATAATACCATCATCTGATGTTACCTGCTGTCCTTGATAATATTTTTCAAATAAATTAACAGTCCATTGTTGAACATTAGGACGGAGTTTTACTCCTTCACCAGGTGAAAGAACATCTATAGATATGGCATTTTGTGTATAACCTACACCTTTTTGCAAAACTTTAACTTCTTCTAAAAGATATTTTGCACTTGTTCCAATTCCAACAGTTTTAAGAATAGGAGTTAATACTGCACCAGATCCAGCACCATTGATTTGAAGATCTGGAGGAGCAATATAATCCTTACCTTTATTTTCTACAATAACCTCAATAATAGCCCCATTATGGACAATGGGTGTCAATTGAGCATCAACACCAGAAGATAGACTTACATCTGGTTGTCTATTGAAATTAATAATTTCTGATGATCCATATCCAACACCATTATCAGCAAGATGAATTGATGTTACTTCTCCTCTGAATATTGGTTGAACTTTAGCTTCAAAAGTCTCAACACCTACAGATGTTACCCCTACATTACCAGTTATAGTTACAACAATCTCAGGATAATTAAATTGATGTGTTCCAACACCGATACTTGTTAAAGGACGATATTGCTTGGTTCTATAATAGAAATCACTAGCAGTAGTTCCAACACCAACACTTGTCAATTTAAAATTATCTTTATCAATAAAACAAACATAATAATCAGTAGAAGTTGTTAATCCCGTAATAGGAGTTCCTGTACATGTATAATTAATAATTTCACCATCTTTATAATCATGATTTACAATTTTTATTTTATTTGATGATGTAGTAATACCTGCAGGTTGAACTGTTCTTTTCTTATTTTCATAACCTGTTCCAGAATCAATTACATTAATAGATTCAATTAATGATTTTTTATTAACAGATTTTATAAATTGTGTACCTGAACCACGAGAGGTTAAAACAACTGTATTGATTCCTGCAAGAGCACCAGCCTCTGTGGTGTGAAGTCTTATTGTAGTGCCTCCAGAACCGACTACAGAGGCATAGTAACTAGAACTAGTGGTCAAACCACCCACCGACTCCTGATTGTCTGTTACATAGATGATTTGCTCACCATTAGCAAATTTATGGTAAGTGCTAAATCCAATTGTTGATGGTAAAGTTCCTGTGGTTCCTAACCCTACTTTTTCTGCAGATGCAGTAAAAGGAATAGAATGATCCACACTCTGCATGTTTATTGCAGCAAAAGCATCTTGCCCATTTCCACCAGTAATTTTTATTGTAGGTTTCTGCTCATATCCAAAACCAGGATCTATAATTCTAATACCTTTTAAAGTTCCTTTAACAGCAACAAATCCTGTAGCACCTGTTCCCACATTATCAGTTATTTTAGTGATAGGTGGATTTATTACATCATAATTAGATCCTGAAGCAAGGACATCTATACTTTGTAATTTTCCATAATAAACTTTTTCGTAAGATTTATAATTTAAAATTTCTACACCATTTACTAGAATACCAGTAGATCCAGGAGTAGTTTCAGTAATTGTTCCTGTATCAATTGGTAATGTAATTACTCTTGCTAATTTTTGTGATTCTAGAGTTTCTCCATTAAAACTAAAAGGTTCAATTCTGTTATCTGTTGCAATACCAGTTCTTGTGCCATCAGTATCAAGGTTTATAAAGTTTCCATTATAAAGGTCTGGTCTACTTTTTGATAATTTAATTTTATTAGCATCCACTCTTTGAACGAAATAAAGACCTTCATCTGCTAAAGATGATTTAATAACAAAATTATCAAGTTTAGTACCACTGGTAGGGTCTACATAAACATCATTAACTATCTGTGGTGTATAATAAACAGCATCTCCAGTATAGAATCCATGATCAAAAATAGGAACACCAACAGGAGTAGTAGCATCAGCAATTATGTCCCAAGTATCTCCACTAAAGTTTCCATTAAATATAATTCTATTAGCATTTACTCCAAGAGATGATGAATCATATGATGGAATAGATGGAGATGTGATTAATAATTTTCCTGTTTTTCTTTCTTCATAAACATTTTGAACATCTGAAGAAAATCTTGCCGCTTCGGGGAAGTTAAGTGCATTTGCTTTAGCTAGTTTTCTTTCAATTACATATGGATTGTCATCCAAGTAATCAGTAACATCAATTTCTCCCTGCTCTTTTAATATAAAAGATTTTGAGGAAGTAATTTGACTTATAATAGAAGCAGGATATGAAGTTTTTTCTCCTTGAGAACGAGAAATAACAGCTCTATCTCCAACTTTAAACTCATGATCAACATCAGTAAAGACTTCGTAAGTAAAGTCTGAAACGTCTATTAATCCTAATCGTTTTACTTTATAAGTTGGTGAAACATTATATGACCAACCACTCAATTTATATCCAGTATCACCAATTCCTAAAGTCTTAATTTTTATATCATCACCATTTCCATAAAGACAATTAGCATCTGAATATTCAACACTATTAATAACACTAGTAATTCTTACCTCAATTATTTCATCTGGATCAACGACAGAACTTCCATATGCAAATGTATTAATACCAACTACTGATGCACTATCAATAGTTTTACCAATTCCACTTAATCCAAAAAATTGAGTTAAATTTTTAGAAGTATATGAACTTATTCCTACAGTATTATCACTATACTTAAAGTGCAATTCACCTTCAGTTGCAAATCCAACTGTAGAGTCAACATCAAAAATAGTAGAACCTGCTGAAATTCCACCAACTAATCTAGTTCTAGGTGAAATCTCAAATGTACCATAAGTAGCACCCTCTACCCTTGAGTCTCTGTTATATCCAGCATCTACACTAAACTTATAATATGTCTCTCCAACTCCAACAGCAATTTTTTCTACATGTGTTATAGGAGCATATGCGTTATTAATATTATCACCATATTCATCTTGGAACAAAGTAGATAATTCCAAATTCATGGGATCACCTTCAATTGCTTGAACTACAAAATCTTTAGTGACTTTATAGTTAGCATTAGAAGGAGTAAAGAGAAAATCACGAGGTCTTATGATATTCACATCCTCATTATATAAAGCTTTGAATAAAATTTCAAAACCTCTATCAGTTCCCTTACTTAGATAGAAATCTTTTGACTGTTTTACAAAGACTTCTTGATCTAAATCAGGAGTAAGTTGCCTTCCCTCTAAACCTGGTGTAATTTGATATTTTGTCTTTTTTAAAAATTCTTTAAGGAATAAACAACTTAAATTTTCTATTGTTGATCCTTTAGCATGTTCATCAGCTTCTGTAGTTTCAAAAACTAACTCTTCAGAACTAGTAGCACTTTTATAAGAGGTAATACCACTAAATCCTCTAACACATCCAGTAAATCCAAAAGTTGTTATTCCAGTATATGTAATAATCTCATCATTAATTTTTAACAACCCATAAGAATCTGGAAAACCCAGAGTTCCTGTAGGGAAGTTCTGCATATCAACATCAATCGCATCACTCGAAATACCAACTGTTGCACCTAATCCAACAGAGTATGTGAGATTGGTTAGATTATCTACTTTTACATATTGATCAATATTCTGAACCAAATCAATTGGTCCACCTTCATATTCTTGTCCTTGGTAATAAGATTTTAAAAATTCAGCAACTAATGGATAGTCTGACTTTACATATCCAGGTAATTGATTCTGGACAATGTTATTAAACTGTACTCTTTTTGTTGTCATTTTATAGTCTTTCTATCTTAGTAGGATGAAGCTGCTGATGTAGATGATGTAGAACTACCACCTGTTGTATTAGATGTAGTTGATGTGCTTGGAACCGAAGTTGTTTGTATAGAAGTTGCAGTATTACGTCCACCAGAACGAACTAAATTACCATTAGCATAACTAGCAGATGTGATGTAATTAGAACCAGAAGGATCTAATCCTGAAGATATTTCATCAATTACGGTTTCAAACGTACTGTTATTAATATCTAGTTGCAAATAAAGATCCTGTAATCCAATGACATCATTGGAAAGAGGACATGCAGAAATTTCAACAACAGTTTGACCATCTTTAATCATTCCAGATTGAATATTAACTGGATTCAGAGTAATAATTCCATCCTTATAATTAATGGTTCCAACGTTTCTTCTAACAATAGTAGGAGATTGGGAAGCCTCTGATGGAACAGTAAATAAAAATAATGATCCAGAAACTCTATTTGTGTTGGGAATATCAGATATATAGACATCCTCCATAATACCAGCAATTCTAAATGCTGATGATTTGATGTTATAACCACTCATACTCTTAATATGAAATTCATTACCAAAACCAATTTGATATTCAGCAAAAGCATTTAATACAGCTCTTATATCTCTTCTTATATAAATGGTCGTAATATTGGACGTAATCGATTCATTACTCTGATCAATAATATTCAAAAACTTACTATACTTAAATCTAGCACCATACTTATTCATTTCTGAAGATTCTGCATACTTCATAGAGTTACTTTGTACGACAGAAGATACATATGCTGAAGAAGGTGCAAGATTACTGTTATAATAGATTTTTGAGTTAACTTCAATGTAAAGATATTTCAAATCAAGTATTTCGGGGATAATTCCTGCTACTGCATACTTCTTCAACTTCAATTTTATCTGTTCTTTGATTAAATTTGGTAAAAAGTCACCAGTTTTGGGTTTTATACTAATAAAGACCTTTCCAAATTGAGGAGGAATCAAATCTTCACCTCCAAAAACAGAAATTGACTCAGTTTCAGGATAAATCCTTGCTGGAATCAAAGATTCGTAGTCATTTGACGTAACTGCCCTGTTTTGAGATGAGTAAATCCGTGGAGCAAACTTTCTAACCGATTCTACCGACTCAATTGTCTCTCCACCCGATGCAGTTAACCCAGTTGTCATCAAAGAGATGCCAGAACTGATTGTATAATCTTGAGAATTGCGAGTATATTGAATTCTACCTGAAAAATTGAATGAATTTAACCCATTTGCAGAATCTCCACTAGAAGTGATGTAATCTATTCTAATAAAATTACCATCTTCGAGTTTTTTTCCAAAAATTCCATCTCCAAAGAATATTTGATATCTCTCATCTTCAATTTCCTGTAAATAATAAACTTTTGACTCAGATTTTACGTCAAAAAGGCTATTTTGCGAACTATATTTGGTTTCTGTGGTAGATGCTTCGTTCGGTCTTACAGAAACAGCCATTAAATCAGTATCAACACCAATATTTGGTATTACAAACTTCTGATTTGGAACTCTTGATGAATAAGTGAAGGTTTGAGTTAAAAGTGTTCCTTCAAAAACCTCAACATCGTTAAATTCTGCAATTCCATTTAAAACTGGAACTGTAATATCAGTCAAAATTGAAAAAACAAAGGACTGACCACCAAAAGGACTTGATGATGCTGCCACTGGACCCTTCTTAAGAGTCAAAGAAGCAGGTGAAGGTGTAATTCCCTCTGTATTCACAAAGAATGATACTGTTGCTCTTGCTGCTTGTCTGGGACGGGGTACATATCCTATATTTCTTGCTAACGAAACTATATTTTCTCTTAAAGTTGCAGTATCAATGAACACCTCATTGGTGATCATGTTTGCATTGTATGATGTAATGTAAGTATTGTATGCCAAAACGTCCAAAATCGTTGAAAGGTTAGACCCTTCAAAGTCATAATCGGTAAAATTGGAGTTAGATTTTAGATAATCTTGTAAAGTTATCTTAACTTGGTCAAAATCCAAGTTACTAAAGTTAGCTAATGGCATTTTTATCTACTTGATTGCAAAACAAATTGTAATTCTTGTGATGGAACGTTCCTTCCTATAATCTCATATATTATAGTTACATCAAAACTGTTGTTTTCAAAGTTTGGGTCTGCTAGAACATCAATCACTTGAACTCTATCTTCATAAATTTCTATGGATTGACGTATTTCATCAACAATAATAGTGCTAGTGACATCATCTATATTCTCAAAAAGAGATTCAGTAATCCTTGAACCAAAAGATGAATTAAAAAACTTCTCTCCAGGTAAGGTATATACAATATTTCTTATAGAACGTGCAATTGCATTCTCATTTTTGAGTGCAATAAGGTCATCATTCAGTGGATTAGACTGAAATGTCATACTAATATCTTTAAATCCTTGACTAACTCGTTCTAGAGGCACACTAATAGAGCAATTATTGTTTATTTATTAAGGATTATAAACTAAAATTCAGATAAGGTCATAGTTTGGTCGTCATAGTCCAATCCATCGTCCTCAAAGTCCCCAAAAATCTCACTTTGGACTAAATCATCACGTTTTTTAGGTGTAAGACGGTCATGGGATACCTCTCTTAGCATTTTCTTCTTGGAGTTTTCCATAATTTGAGTATGTTTTTACTATTTAACATAAAAAAAGGAGGGACTTAACCCTCCTTCATTATTTTCCTTGCCCACGGTATGCTTTTTTTGCTTTATTACGAGACGTTGCGGATAGTAGGGTTCTAGCCGAGCGGCCTTGACGAGTCTTTTTCGGTCTAGGTCCATTATAGTTCCCATCCTTTATTACTGATAGCATTGGCATTAGTTAATTTCCTCTAATTTACGTTGAACTGATTCTGATGTTGCTTTGATTCTGTACTCAACTCCATCCCTACGAGAAAGTTCGGTGAGGATCTCTGCTGAAAGATCCCATAACTCTTCGGTTCTGAGTTGAGTATTCACCGACATCTTAAATAACCCTTGTCTTTTCATGTCCTACACGTATACGAGGGTCACACCATGTCTCAATACCCATTTCCTTAGCATCTAGGCAGAACGACACGTCCTCACCACACATATCCTGAACTGCACCTGACTCAAAGACTTGCATCTTAGGAGCAAACCAAGGATATTGCATGTCCTCGAAGACTCCCTTCTTAATCAAGACCCATCCAAAACCTGTATAGTCAACTGTGAACGGCTTGTTGCGTTTGCCCATTGACTCAACAGTCTCATGATTCATAACTCCCCCATTCTTACGGAAGTCTTCCTCTTCTAACCAGTGAGCAACTGAGGTAGTATGTCCATCCTCTGTAGCATACCAACCTGCTGCGATCTGTCTTTCGTCACCTTCAGCAGGAATGGCAAGATCAGCAAGCTGCCAGAACTTCTCTACATTAAACACAATGTCATTATCAATCCATAACTGATAATCATACTCTAGTTTACCATCCCAAGGTTTCTGATCAGCACCACGTAAAACATTTGCTCCAAGACACTTACATCTAGCAAAGTTTACCATAGAAGAGTAATCCTGAGATATCTGAATACTCATTCCAGTTTGTACCATGTCAAAAGACAGCTGAACAAAATTCTTCAAGAAGGTATATGAACAACCTCTACCAGGAAGACAGAATACTATTGTCTTTCCTTTCCATCTTTCCTTGATAGCAGGAATATCCCACTTTGCTGCATCCTTTGTAGGAGCCTTTGCCTTAACAGTAAATCCTTTTGCCATAACCTTTAGTTACCTTCATATCAATTATACAGTGATATTATGTATATGTCAATGTTTTAATAAGAATCTTCTCCTGGTGGATCTATTGAAATTCTGATCGGTCCTCCAACTCCCACTGTGGGGGCTGCCTTCTCAAAACTTAAGTCATTGGCAGTATAATCAGTCTTCAACAACCCTACCATTACATTTAATAACTCCCATGTCTCATCAAACTCGTCTTGCTTTAAATTATGGTATATACACCTATCCTTCACGTAGATATGGTATGTGGTTATATTACTTAAATCTTCGGGGGGCATTTTTACTTGGGGTGATTTTTTTTATATAGCACACCTTAGAAGGTCAAAAAAAATTTTCGTGCTTTTTTTATATACATCTCGAATTCGGTTCGTTGTAGGTTAGGGACTTTCGGTTTTTTATAAACGCAACGCCCGCATCGGGCATAACACCGAGGGGGCAAAAACACTGTCCTTAACTGTTATATAACATCATAACATTGTATGAGGTTTATGTCAACAACTGTGTTTCCACTATGTAACATAAACCCCACACATACTCACACAGTTAATTAACAACAACTGTGCATACTAGTTTGTGTTAGTTATAGTGCTGTATCTTGCACCTCTACAATATCATCGAGGACTGCCAAGATTTCATTGCCATTGTTTGCATTTTCCAATAGAAATTCTGCAAAGTTCGATGATACTCTGCTTGCGTAATCTGCCATAATGTTGTTAGTAACTGTGAGTGCTTGTGACTCTTACACTATAGGGACAATTTAGTCGCTTCAGTTATAATAATTCAGTGGCAAATCTACATCCTCTATGTAACATTCAAGATCTTCATTCTCCTCCATTTGTAATACTTTCCTCCAGTCAATTTGCCTTGGATTAAAGTCATCTTGTACATCCAATTCCAATGTTATTCTATACTTAGTCTTCTGCCCGTAGATGTTAGAAACTGCCATAGGATTGGACGGTTTGAGTGTATACTTTATTATAATACTATTGTGGAAAACTGTCAAGTATTATGAGCATATTTATACAGAATTCCTTATATTGTATAAATTGTAATATCCTCACAAAGTATAAACGAGGGTATTGCAATTAAACCGAGTTCGTGTTATACTCTGCTCGGTAAGATCACTACAAGAACTAACATTTATTCCACATAATATCCACACTAACTATCAACAATTCCACACGTTTTCCACTCTATTGTTATTACTTTTCAACATACTTGTGGAAAAGGTATATATTAAGCACCCCTATTTATTAGACCATTTATAATTCATTTTAAAGCATATTTGCATCAATAAGTAATAGTTTTCCACAGAAATACCCCTAAGTTGTGGAAAACTAAGGGGTAATGATTGTATGTCAGTTAGTGTTACTTAGTAGTAGGAATAGCACTCTTCCTAGTATAATAAAGAAGAAGAAGTTACTTACCTTACTTATTACTTTAAACATCATACTGTATCCATTAATATTCTAAAGTCTTCTTCTATTTGTGAAAAGAACTCCCATATATTGTCTTTATATGTTGTACTTTTCCTTAAGTAATAACGTTCTGATCTTGTTAATTTAACCTTACTAAATGTCTTGTTTCGGTATGCAATACCATCGGAAATAAAGATCTTCATAATGTTAATTAGTAGTTGTGAATTGTACGGTAAGGTTTATAACAATACTGCTTATCTTTCTCTTCTTGTTTATATTCAGCATCTCTATATTCCTTTATTCGTTGTGCATGATAGGACTGTAATTCATCTGTGTTCATTGTATAATAGGGGGTGAAGTTTACTTAGTGTTGTTGTAAATGTAGAGGGTAATTATCCTTATTAAACTTACCATAACTAAACTCACTATCTTTAACTATCTCCTTATAGAATTGCTCATCATAAGTATTCATTACTTCTTTCTTATTTGTCATTTTAGGTGCCTCCTTTGTTGTTAATGAGTTTGCATAATTTACCTTATTAACTAACTCACACTTGTAAATGTTTAGAAGTAAGTTCATATCTACATCACTCCAATCATCCCACTCTGAAACATAATCAGTGTTATCAAAATCACCTGTTCCGTTATCATATTGTGGGCATGATTTGAAGTCTAGGTTATCATCTACCCAGAACAATCTTCCAAAAGTTTCTGAACTATACATGATTAATTACCTCCATTTGTATAAGAACCAAGGACACAATTTCCATATCTAACTTCTGCATAACCATAATCTTCCGATAATTCTAAACATAAACCCCAACAATCGTCTAGGTTAATGTATGAACTATTCTCATAAGGTGCAGATGGACAATGTACAGAATACCTCATAATTACACCTCCTGATTAATAAACTGTGCTGGCATATATTCGGATGTAACATTATACTTATAGTCCTTAATATATTCCTTTACTTGATAATAAAACTCTTGACGAGTTATTAACATTTTCTTTTGCATATCACCTCTGAATGATAATACTTTTAACATACGATTAGCAATTAGATTGTTATTCATATCCTTGACTGGATAGAAATCAACAACCATATTACCATCTCTACTTGTTACTTCCATAATGAAATCCTCTGAATAAAATGTTTGTTTGTGGTAGAATAAAAAGGGACACTAATGTTTACTTAGTGTCCCGCGAATGTTATGCAATTTGCAGGGAATCAGCATCTATAAGTATCATCCCATCCCAGAAACTTGCAACCTCATCGTTATACTTAACGAACCAATTAAAGTTTTTCTGAAATACTGAACAACCGTATTTAACCTCTTGCAGTATTGCATTTAGTCTTGATTTTGTGGTTACTGTTTCATACCCACATGAAGACAATTTGACTGCTTTTAAGTTATGATCAACGGTTGCAATTTGATGACCATGTAGATAGATACTGCTGCAATTTGTTGAATCGTTGTAAGAAACTGAAGTGTTAGAACCTGCCCAGTCTGCCTTATTGGAGATTGCGAAGTTCATTTGTCTTTCAAGTTTTCTCATAAATGCTTTGTGTATCCTACACTAATAGGACAATTTAGTCGCTTCAGTTAGTGTTATTATTTCATCTCTTCTATGTTGAATATTAACAACCAAACTACTGACAGAATCATTATACTTAATATCCTTATATTCTCTCCGTTAACTATTATCGTGCCTGTGTAATTCATCTCTTTAAAATATTATAGAACTTCCCGAATAACCCATACAAAGGTATGTATAGTAATCGAAACTTACAAACAATCTAAATCTCTTCCGTTCTTAATCTTCTTTGATTGTTTATACTCAAATGCAGGTGATTCATAAGGGTCGTTATTAAAAATCGTTGCGCGACTCGTATCACTTAAATCGGCAATTTGCTCGAAGATATTATCAAACTCTTTCCAATCATCCGAACTAGTTAACAACTCAGTATTGTAAGATCGTAGAGCATTCTTAACAATATATGCCTGAAATGGTGAAAGGTTTAGTATCATTTTAGTCTCCGATTTAAAGTATTCTTTAAAGAAATCTTTAGTAGATTGTCTAGTCATGTTGTTATTTAGAAATGGGAATTAATGGTATTAGGTGAATACTTTGCATCTAATCTTTGACCATTTTCTGTTACTTCTCCAATGCTATCTTTATCAATGTAGTATTTAACTTTAGGGTTGCAAAGTGTTACTCTCCTGCTAAACTTCTGAGGACTAGATGATACCCACCAATCTAACTTCTCAATATTTCTATTACATTGATGGCATGTTAATGCACTCCAACTAAAGTGATATACTCTATGTTGATGATTACAAAATGGGCAAAATAGGTCTTTTCCATACTTACCTGCTCTTGCAGTTTTCTTTAATCTTGTTAAGTAAGAGGATACAACCCTTACTTCTTGGTTTGTATCTTCATCAAAGAAAAATCTGCAATTAGTTCTTCTTGTCATTAGAATTTGCCTCCTTGATTGATAGTTTCTGAAGTAACATTATCAACTAACTCATCATATAATTCCTCATCAAAGTTACCAACTTCATCTTTTAACTCACTATCTGTTAATGTAACAATGTATTCTGTAATGCCATCTATTGCATATCTCATTAAATCTTTGGTATCCATGTTATCAACAACTAACTCAACATATTGCTCAATAAGTTCATCTCTTTGAGCAGAAGTTAGTTCCTTATGTGTTATAATACGTTTGGAATCTAACTCACTATTTGTTGCATTTGGATTTGCTTTTTGTGAATAAGTCATTAGTTTAACCCCCAATTTATAGTAAGATAGTTATCATCATGGTAACGATCTAGTGCATCTAAATCATCACATTCAAAGATAAACTCTTCGCAAAAGTATTCAACAGAGATG
>Ga0315331_10001856_pt1 | contig 15959 bp, 16 predicted proteins | sample M160m34915metaG_FD_203456 | JGI IMG/M metagenome (GOLD analysis project Ga0315331, IMG submission 203456) | Ammonia-oxidizing marine archaeal communities from Monterey Bay, California, United States - M1 60m 34915 | ecosystem: Environmental > Aquatic > Marine > Intertidal zone | place: USA...
CGGAGCGAAGCGGTGAACCGAAGCCCCGGTAAACGGCGGCCGTAACTATAACGGTCCTAAGGTAGCGAAATTCCTTGTCGGGTAAGTTCCGACCTGCACGAATGGCGTAACGACTTCCCCACTGTCTCAACCAGGGACTCAGCGAAATTGAATTGCCGGTGAAGATGCCGGCGACCCGCGGCAGGACGGAAAGACCCCGTGCACCTTTACTACAGCTTCACAGTGATCGTCGGTTCAGTACGTGTAGGATAGGTGGGAGGCTTTGAAGCCGGGACGCTAGTTTCGGTGGAGCCAACCTTGAAATACCACCCTTATTGTATTGCCGATCTAACCCAGGCCCGTAATCCGGGTCGGAGACACTGTGTGGTGGGTAGTTTGACTGGGGCGGTCGCCTCCTAAAGAGTAACGGAGGCGCGCGAAGGTTCCCTCAGGCTGATTGGAAACCAGCCGTAGAGTGTAAAGGCACAAGGGAGCTTGACTGCGAGACCTACAAGTCGAGCAGGTAGGAAACTAGGTCTTAGTGATCCGGTGGCTCCGTATGGAAGGGCCATCGCTCATCGGATAAAAGGTACGCCGGGGATAACAGGCTTATCTCCCCCAAGAGTTCACATCGACGGGGAGGTTTGGCACCTCGATGTCGGCTCGTCACATCCTGGGGGTGTAGCAACTCCCAAGGGTTCGGCTGTTCGCCGATTAAAGTGGCACGCGAGCTGGGTTTAGAACGTCGCGAGACAGTTCGGTCCCTATCCGCCGTGGGCGCAGGAAGTTTGAGAGGATCTGTCCCTAGTACGAGAGGACCGGGATGGACGAACCTCTGGTGAACCAGTTGTTCCGCCAGGAGCATAGCTGGGTAGCTACGTTCGGATCGGATAACCGCTGAAAGCATCTAAGTGGGAAGCCGGCCTCAAGATGAGACTTCCCCTGGACATAAGTCCACTCAAGGGCACTTCGAGACGAGGAGTTTGATAGGCTGGAGGTGGAAGCGTGGTAACACGTGGAGCTGACCAGTACTAATCGCCCGTGAGGCTTGACCACTCGTCCACAGCAGGCACGGCTAGACGCTTTAGGTTCTCAGAAACAGAAGAAGATTCGGTTGCTTCATGGATCGCCGTCGTTTACTTTGCGCGGCGCTTGAAAATTTTATCCCACCGTTCATAGAGCAGGGGCCACACCCGTTCCCATTCCGAACACGGAAGTTAAGCCCTGCTTCGGCGATGGTACTGCCGGGTTTCCCCGGTGGGAGAGTAGCTCGACGGTGGGACCTCTTGATGAAACGCCCCGATTGACCTGAAAAGGTTGATCGGGGCGTTTCTGTGTTTGGGCTTCGCGTCGCTTTGGGGGCCGGCTCGCGGGTGGAGGCGCGGTTGGAACGCAAGCCGTTGGTGGAGTTGTCCCCCGCGCCGCTGATGGCGCCCGCGGGCTTGACGTTGGCTCGAGATCAGGCGGTTCAGTGGGCCGGGGTGAGAGTCTTCGGCGAGATGCCGTCTCGGACGACAAGAACCTCGGGGCCCTGCGTGTACAATGAGATCCTGTGGGCGAGATAGTTCCCGTGCCCATCGAGCCAGAACGAGAATTTGGGGAGCCAACTCGACGCAAGCCACTGCAGCGCGGGGCCCAGGTTCGGCTCGTAACGGATCTCGACGATCCGTGCGGTCGGGTCTGCGTCGACGCGCGGAACGGTCACCGCTGAGAATGCGATGAGCCTTGGTCCGCCCTCGCACAGGAAGATCTGGAAGTCCATCGATTCGGCCTGTCCGAGCGCCATCGGGCTGAAGAGCAAGTTGAGTGCGACGTTTGCGATTCGCTCCTGTTCGGGGAGCGTCATCGACTGAGCGGGCTTTTTCTGGTCCGCGGGGATGCACCGTCCGATCCCCTTCTTGTGATCAACGTGGAGCACCCCAAGCGACCTGCCGGCTGCATCGTACGACTCCGACCGCTGTTCGACGGCCCGGAGCCCGCTCAGCTGGTCGATGGGCTCCAAGACGATGCTCGCGTGGTTCGAGGCGCCGTTGTCGATGCCTGTGACCATCGTCATTTCCACGCGTCCGTCCTCGAACGTCTCGATCTCGAACTGCGCGGCGCCCAGGCGCGCGCCCGTCATGTCATAGGTCGCGGCCGAAACCAGGCCGGAGTCCGCGGGGTAGGGCAGGATCAGCTGAGAGCGAGATTGGGCCCCGGTCGCGAACAGCGCGCTAGCCATGAGCATGATCGACAGGTTGTTTCGCACCGCGCCGCAGGATAGCAGCTGAAGCGTCCGTGCTCGCAGAGAACGTCGTCCATGACAGCGGCGGAGGTAGGCACGCTATGGTGCGCGCATGCCGGTCCGGACTCCCAGAGCCGGAACCGCGTTCGGGATCCATACCGCTCCGGTTCCGTCCATTCCTTACCTTCACCAGATCGTCTTGCCCACGCCGTGGGACGTCGGGTCCGTCCAGGTCTATCTCGTCGATCGAGACCCGCTGACCCTGATCGACACCGGGGTCCGGACGCCAGAGTCGCTGTCTCTCGTGCAGGCGGCGCTGGCCTCCCTCGGCCACGAGCTCGGATCCGTCCGTCGCGTGTTACTGACGCACTACCACGGCGACCACCTCGGCCAGGTCGCGTCCGTCCGCCGGGCGAGCGCAGAGCTCGAGGTCTGTGCACATCTCGATGAGGTGGACATGATCGAGGGCTTCAGTCCTCAGCGAAACGAGCAGATCACCGAGCACATGGAGCTCTTTCGGGACCACGGGGTCGACGAGCAGACAAATGTGGCGCGCGCCGAGTGGTTGCGGGAGCGTGTGGGAAACGAGCCTGTCCTCTGTGAGGCGACCGCTGTCGACCGACAGCTGCGAGGCGGCGACCGGGTCGAATTCGATGGCTTTGCGCTCGTGGTTCATCACGTCCCAGGGCACACGGCCGGACACGTCGTGTACGAGCACGCCGAGACGGGGACGTTGCTCACCGGGGATCACGTCATGGGCAACGCTGTCCCGTCGACCACCAGCTACTACACGGGGAACGAGCCGGCGTCGCAGGACCCGCTCGGCAGACGGCCGCGGTTCCGTGGGTTGCCCGCCTACCTCCAGTCGCTCCGTGCGCTGAAACAGCTGTCCGTCGAGTCCATCCTACCGGCACACGGCGGCGTGATCTCCCGCGGTGACCGGGCGATCGATGAGGCCTTGTTGTTCTACGACGTCCGGATCCAACGGATCGAGCGTGGCTTGCGCACGTTGGCGGCGATGGGCCAGGACGTGACCGCATGGGATCTGTTCAAGGCGCTCTTTCCCAAGGCGGACCCGGTGACCGGAATGCGCAACCGGTTCCTCATGGTCATCGGGGCACTCGATGTCTTGGAAGACCGGCGGCTCTGTGTCGCGCACCGCCGATCCGACGGCGTGCTGCTCCATCGGCACGCTCCCGCTGGTGGCAGTGACTAGCGACCGAGCAGGTACGCCGCGAGCGCCTCCCGCTGCTTCACGTCGAGGTCAAATCGCGGCATAGGCGGAGTGGGCGCCAGGAAGAATGTCGCGAGGTTGGCCTGGGTGTAGCGTTCCCCAAGAGCGCGCAGGGGATGAGGGACCACCCCCTCCAGCGCTTCTCCCGCTTCGTGACAGCCCGCGCATGCGTGTGTTTGGTAGAGCTGGGCGCCCTCTGCGATCTGCTCTGCCGTGGCCGACGGCATGGCCGTCGCGTCCGTTTGCGACGCAGGCCTCGACACCGATGACGTGAGGGGTGAGGTCCCCTGGGCGACGCGCCAAACGACGCCCGCGTAGTCGTCGGTCACGTACAGGGCACCGTCGGGGCCCCATGCGGCGTCGACGGGTCGCCCGATCACGTCGTCATCCTGCTCGAAGCCCGTCAAGAAGTCCCGCTCTTCGATCGTTCCGTCAGGGAGCCAGTGTAGGGAGACGACCTTGTAGCCGTCTTTCTCCGTCCGGTTCCACGACCCGTGCAGGGCGACGAAAGCGGCGTCGCGATAGGCCTCCGGTGCCGTGGTCGGGTCGGCGAAGCCAATCCCAAGGGGGGCGTTGTGGGCACGGAAGGGGTGTGCGGGTGGCGTTGCGATGCTCTCCAGGTCCGGCCGCTGCCCGCCGAAGTCGGGGTCCGCGACGTTGTGTCCGTTGCGGTAGGGCCAGCCATAGAATCCTCCCTGCTCGACTCGGTTGAGTTCGCAGGGCGGGAAGTCGTTTCCGAGCAGGTCCCGTCCGTTGTCAGTCGTGTAGAGGGCGCCGGTGCCAGGCTGCCAAGCGAAGTCGACGGGGTTGCGAAGGCCCGTGGCAAAGAGCTCGTAGTCGCTCCCGTCGAGCGAGTAGCGCAAGATCGCGGCCCGGCGCTCGTCTTCCTCCAGGCAGACGTTGCAACTCGAGCCGACGGCGACGTAGAGCTTCTCGTCCGGGCCGATCGCGACCGTGCGTGTCCAGTGGTTGCCGCCATTGGGGAGTCCGTCCACGATCACCTCGGGCTCGCCGGTGGGTGCTCCCGTGGACAGATCGAAGGGAACGCGGACGACGCGGGAGCCCTCCCCGATGTAGAGGAAGCCCCCGTGGAGATCGAGCCCGTGGGGCCGGTCGAGCGAGAGAGGGAGCGGGGTCACCTCGTCCGCGCGGCCGTCCTGATCCTGGTCTGCCGTCACACGCCAGAGGGTTCCGCTGCGGGGGGCGGAGATGAGCAGGTCGCCGGCCTCGGTGAATCGGATGAGGCGGGCGTTCGGGATCTCAGCGAAGGGGGACACGGACCATCCTGGGGGGCCCTTGAGCCGTGCGCGGCCCTCTGATGTGAGGGGAGGGCCTCCCGTCCCGAAGATCATCGACGCGAGGGGCGCGTTGAAGGCAAACCGCTCCGGGAGCAGGTAGCGACAGGCGCTCAGCGTGATTACGCCCAGCAGAGCCATTCCCAGGCTAATTCGGCCAATGATTCTCATCGTCTCCCCTGTGTGCAGTAGAACCCATGCGGTGCTGTCTTTCGGGCTTCTTGGCCTCTTCGGGTGAAAGAACCCGAAGAATCCCCGCGGGAGGGCTTGACGGCGGCCCCTGTCTCCCGAAAGCTACCGCGTCTCTGGAGGCAGCGGATGCAGCGAATTCGAAAGGGCGATCTCGTCCAAATTATTGCGGGCGCCGACCGTGGCAAGCAAGGTCGCGTGCTCGCGGTCGACCATCTCAAGGGGCGGGTTCGGGTGGAGAAGGTGCGCCTGCAAAAGCGCCACCTTCGACCTGGTGCCAAGGGCGCGCGGCAGGGTGGTATCGTTGAACAAGAAGGGTTCATCGATCGCTCGAACGTGCAGCTCGTGGACCCCAAGGACAACAAGCCGTCGCGTGTGCGGTCCAAGGTCGAGGAAGGCGCGCGCGTGCGCGCATTCACCCGAAGCGGTGACCTCGTACCGACCCCATCGGACGGATAAGGCGAGCAGAGAATCATGGCCAAGGGAAAACGAGAAAAGATCAAGCTCGAGTCGAGTGCAGGCACCGGTCACTACTATACGACCACGAAGAACAAGACCAATACGCCACACAAGCTCGAGTTCAAGAAGTACGATCCCGTGGTGCGAAAGCACGTCGTATACAAGGAAAGCAAGCTGAAGTAGGCTTCGCGAGATCGCTTGGCGCTCGCGCCAGGCGGCGTTCGTCTACAAGGAACAACCGCCATCGGACCGTCGCGCCCCGCTCCCTGCCGGACGTTGTGGCCCGGATCCGATCGCGAGGAGGAACGAAATGACCTGGGTAATCACTCGAATGTGTAGGGACTGCGTCGACATGGCATGCGTCGAAGTTTGCCCTGTTGACTGCATCGTTCAGCACAAAGACAAGAGCTCTGCGAAGGGGTTTGAGAACCAGCTCTACATCGACCCCGAGGAGTGCATCAACTGCGGCGTCTGTGAGCCGGAGTGCCCCTGGGAAGCGATCTTCGAGGACGAGCAGGTGCCCGAGGTTTTCGCGCAGGACACCGCGCTCAACGCGAAGATCGTCGACACCCGTGATGACTTCGAGGTCCCGGAGAAGGAGGACGTCGATCCGCCGAGTCCGGAGCAGATCTCCGAGAACAAGTCCAAGTGGGGCTACGACGCTTAGCCCGAGGGGTTGTCATTACATCACTGCGCGGTCGAAAGCCTTTGCGAGGACGTCGACTGGGGCCGCTCGCCCGGTCCAGAGTCGAATCTGCTCTGCGGCTTGATGGATGAGCATCCACTTGCCGCCAACGGTTCGTGCTCCAGCTTGCCCGGCCTCTCGCAGCAGCCGCGTTTGCTCTGGCTGATAGACCACGTCCATGACCACACGGCCCTGGCCGCGCCCCAGTGGCGCGATCGGGCTCTCGTCGCTTGAGAGACCGACGCTTGTCGTGTTGATCAGGAAGTCGAACTCCGCTTCTTCGAGCGACTCCAGGCCCCCTGCACCGCTCGCGCCGAGTTCGGAGGCGAGCTGTTCTGCCTTGGACGCGGTCCGGTTAAGCACCCGCACAGAAGCCCCCCGCTGGACCAGCCCGAAAACGACGGCGCGCGCGGTTCCGCCGGCGCCGAGGACGACCGCGCGGCCCCCGGCGAGCACCCGTTCCGTCTCGAGCGCCTTCATCGCGCCGATCCAGTCCGTGTTGGTGCCAACCAGCCGGCCATCCTGCAGGGTCACCGTGTTCACGGCGCCGATACGCTCGGCTGTCGGGTCGACGGAGTCGAGGTGAGCGATGACCGCTTGCTTGTGCGGGATCGAGACCGCCAGCTGGCGGATACCGAGCGCGCGGGCACCGGCGATCGCTTCTCCGAGAGCGTCGGGCGCTACGTCGAACGCGGTGTAGGCCGCGTCGACGCCCATCGCCTCGAAGGCGGCGTTGTGCATGGCCGGTGAGCGGGTATGGCTCGCGGGGTGGAGCACGATCCCACAGGTCGCAGTCTTCGCAGAAAAAACCATCGCGCTGGAGTCTAGCGCCGCTGTTCGTTCGGGGCGGAAGGTGATATATCCCCGGTGTGCCACATCCAGTGGCCCAAGAACCGAGGAAATGATCGATGGCCGCTCGAAAGAAGACGACGAAGGCTGGGGCCGCGAAGCCCCGAGTCGCGATCTTGATGGGAAGCGCAAACGACTGGACGCAGATGAAGGCCGCCGAGGAGGCGCTCGAGGCCCTCGGCGTGGATTGTGATGTACGGGTGATTTCCGCGCATCGGACCCCAGAGCGGCACCACCGCTACGTCAAGTCCGCAGAGCGTCGTGGGATCGAACTGTTCATTTGCGGAGCCGGCATGGCCGCACACCTCGCTGGCGTGACGGCCGCGATCACGTCGCTCCCGGTGCTCGGCGTCCCGCTCGCGGGGTCCGCTGTCAATGGGATGGACTCCCTGCTGGCGACCGTGCAGATGCCCGGCGGGATCCCCGTCGCCACCTTCGCGATCGGGAAGGCTGGAGCCAAGAACGCTGGCCTCTTCGCGGGACAGGTCCTTGCGGGGCGGGATGCGCGCGTGCGGCGGAAGCTCGAGGCTTACCGAAAGAAGCAGACCGCCGCGGTGCCGGAGCGCCCAGAGGGCTAGTTGCGGCTGCGGTCGACGGCCGCTCGCAGATCGTTCCAGACGAGTCGGCGATTCTCTTCTGTGTACTGTCGCAAGACGAACGCAGGGTGGAAGGTCGGCATGACGGGGACTCCGCGGTACTCGAGCCACGTCCCGCGGATCCGCGTGATGGCGACATCCTGGCCCATGAGCAGGCTAGTCGCAGGCTTCCCGAGCGCGACGATCACGCGGGGTTGGACTGCGTCGATCTGTCCGTCGAGGAACGGCTTGCATGCGCTGACTTCGGCGGGGAGCGGCGTCCGGTTGTTGGGCGGCCTGCACTTGACGATGTTGCAGATGTAGACCTCGCTGCGCGGGATCTTCAGTCCTTTTTCGACCATCTGCGTGAGGAGCTCGCCTGCTCGTCCAACGAACGGGAGACCTTCTCGGTCCTCCTGCTCGCCGGGGCCTTCCCCGATGAACATGAGGTCTGCGTTCGGGTTGCCGTCGCCAAAGACGATCTGCTGACGCCCTTCACAAAGGGTGCAGCGCGTACACTCGCCGAGCTCTTGGCGCACGACCTCGAGCGTCCGTGGGCTGTTGCCTGTGGCGACTTCGGGGGCGGCGGCGGTCTCAGCCTCGCTGGACTCGCCTTGCGCTGACGATCCCGGCGGAGCGGGCGGCGTCGCGGCCACTTCGCCCGCGGTGGCTCGAACCTCAGCCTCGAGACCTTCCTCGACGCACTCGTCGAGCAGAGCGCGGGTGGCGGCGACCAGATCCGCGGCCTCTCGCCGCAGCGCGGGGTCCATCTTCATCTGCGCCTCAGGGTCCCGGAACCGCCGGCCGTGAGGGGGGACCGTCTGCTATCGCGAGGGCGGCGCCGGCGCGCAGTTGGTGCTCGCTGGCGGATCGCCCCTCGAGCGGCTTGCCCGTCCCTGCCTCGATCGTGCCGTGGCGTTGGCGCTCGATATGTTCCTGCACGCTGAACTCGAAGTCCGGGTCATTGACGGAGTCATGACAGCCTCCGCATATCTGGAGGATCACGCAGGAGTCGCATTTGTCGCCGAGGCTAACGATCGTGCCGAGCTTGGTGGCGCCGTCCGCGACGTGGTCGCCGCCGGGCCCGTGGCAGGACTCGCATCCGACGCGAGCGAGGTCGGGATGCTCACTGGGGGTGCCGTCGCTGGGAAAGCCCCCGGGCTTGCCAAAGGCCGTCGTGTGACAGCGGAGGCAGTCCACGTTCTCGTCTTCCCCCTGAGCTTCCAGTGAAGCGAGGGCGAGCCCGTGCGGGCTGGACGCCCAGGTCTCGAACTCGGACACGTGGCAGCTTTGGCAGGCGTCCGAGCCGACGTGCGCGGCTTGGGTCGGGAGGACGTCACGCGGCTTGGCTCCGGCCGCGACGAGCTCTGCTCGCGCTTCCGGCGACATGGCCGCGATCGCGGTATGCGAGACCTTGGCCCGGAACGTGGGGTAGTCGAAGCCCAGGGAGTGCTTGGGGTTGTGGCAAGTCTCGCAGACGGGCGCGTAGTCCCCTTGAACGACGAAGTCAGGAGACAAGTGGGGGCCGCCGCGTCCGTGACAGCTCTCGCAGCCGACGTCTTCCAAGTAGGCGTGCGGGGCGTTCATGTCGAAACCGCCAGGCTGTCCAAAACCGACCACGTGGCAGCTCACGCACTCAGGGTCACGCTCCACGCCATGCGTGACGAGTGTGTCGTACGCGGAGGCGTGCTGGGTGTACTCCCAGGCGCGTGCCTCGAGCTCGTGGCAGACACCGCAGACGTCGTTGCCCGTATAGCCGCTTCGGGCCAAGAGCATCGGGATGTTGTCGCCCGCGAGCTTGTGCACCTGCATCCGGACGAGGGCCTCGTCGCGGTCTCGCCAGCCGACGCTCCGGTACGCGATCTTGCCCTTGGCGTCGATGAAGACGAGGTCGGGGACACCGCTGAACGAGCCGTAGAGGTTCCGTACCTTCTCACCCGGGTCACGCAGCACCGGGAAGAAGTCGAGGCCTTCGCTCCGGAGCGCGGTCCGGACCGCTGCCGGGCGGTCGACGATTGAGATGCCGTAGAGCTCGGGACGAATCTCCTCCGGGATCTTTGGGAGGATCTCCTTCAGGAAGCTGAGCGCGTGATGACAGTGCGGGCAGGTGTGAAGGAAGAAGACGAGGATCACGGGCTTCCCGCGGTGCTCGACCAGACGGAAGTCTTCCCCGTCGAAGGCCGGGGTCGAGAACAGGGGGGCGGGGGTTCGCTCCATCAATGCGGCCCCAGACGCGTTGGATGGCCGGGGGATGCGCATCTCATCACGCAGCTCGAGCTCGATGAGGTGGGCGGCGTTGGGTGCGTTCGTCCCGAACGACCCTTGAACGAACATCATGTAGCCGTCGGCGTCCGTGCCGATGATCAGCGCGCGCGATCGCAGGCGGAGCTTCGAGGTGACCTTCCCGTTCGAGTCGTCGATGATGGGGAAGTCGAGGCCGACCTCTTTCGCGAATGCTTTTGCCTTTTCGCGATCGGAGCCTATGGCGATGCCAGCCACTGCGAAGTTGTACTTGCCCGAGAGCTGCGAGAGCGACGCGACCGCGCTAGCCACGGTGCGCGCCTCGTCGACCTCCGGGTTGAAGAAGAACAGCAGCGTGCGCTTGCCGATGAAGGAGCCGCTCTCGAGCTTCTCGCCGTCGAGCGTGTACCCCCCGAAGGCCGGCAACGGTCGCTCCTTGCGGGGCGCGGCGGGAGCCGCTGTCGGAGTCGCGGGGCTTTCCTCGGTGGCCGCCGGGCGAGACGATGTGGCGGCCGCCGGCGCAGCGGCATCCTCCGTTCCGCAGCCTACGAGGCCCAAAAGGGTGGCAGACATGAACAACACAAGGAGATGACGATTCGGCACAGTTGCAGGATACCTGGCTCGCCCCTGGAGTGCAGGGGGCGAAGTCGGAGGTGGGGCGGGCTAGGCGATCGCTTTCCACTGGTCGCGCTGCTCGGCGAACCCCGTGTTCTGGGGCTCGAAGGTCAGCGCGATCTGTACGGTTTGGAGCGCTGCTTTGAGGTTGCCGTGCTCGGCCTCCCGAAGCGCGCGCTGAAAGAATTGTCGACCCTGCGGGGTGTGGCCACCTCGCGTCGTGGGGGCGAGGGGGTGCGACGCCTCACGCGCCGCGGCGAGTTGCATGCGGACCTCCCCGGTCTTGGCGAGGTGGTCGTCGTACGCGGCGCGACGGCGTGGGTCGCGCAGGACGCAGTACGCCTCGGTGGCGCGCTTGCGGATCGTCTCGGACGCATCCTCGGTGGACTCGTCGGACTTGCGCAGGCCCGCGGGGTGAAAGGATCTCGCGCTCGTGTAATAGGCTTGCTTGACCTGCGCGGGAGAGGCGGAGCGTTCGATCTCGAGCAGCTCGTAGTAGTCCAGCTCATCGAGGATGCGGGACAGTGAATTCAGCTCGCGTGTTGAGAGGCGCTCGGTCATTCGCGTTCGCAATCGGAAGAGAGGTCGATGGCGCCGTGCTCGAAGAGCTCTTCCGCAGGGTCTGGGGCGCGGTCTTCGGAGGCGGGGGGCTCGCTCGCCGGGAGATGGCTTTGACGGTCCGCGCGGAGGCCGAGCCGAGCCTCCGGGGAGACCTGCCGCACGCGGTCCGTGGGGGCTTCTGCCAAGATCCGCGCGAGCTCTTCATCGCTGAGCCCCGATGACAGGCTGAGCGTGAGAGATGTGCGCTCGCCACTCTCGGGCTCGAGCGCCGTCACCTCGACGATTCCGCTCGAGTCGATGGCAAAGGAGACATCGATCGCGACATCTCCGCGCGGGGCGCTTCGGAACCCGGAGAACTCGAACTGCCCCAGGAGCTCGTTGGCCTCCGCCTGTCGGTCACCCCCCTGGTAGACCTGGATCTGAACGGACTCCTGGCCGTCTCGGGTCGTGGTGAAGCGTCGCGTTTGCTCGATCGGGACCGGAGTGTTCCGAGCGAGGACAGGCTCCGCGAGCCCGCCGGCCACCCCGATCTGGAGGTCGAGGGGGGTGACGTCAAGCAGGATGGAACCGGGTTCGCTTCCGGCCTCGTCCGGCACCAGGGACGCGGCGTGAATCGCGGCGCCGCGGGCGACCACCACATCGGGGTCGACCTCGTCCTTGACCGGACACTGGAAGTAGTCCGACACCGCGTTTCGGACGACGGGAAGGCGGGTCGGGCCACCGACCAGGATGACGCCGTCTAGGTCTTGCGTGGTGAGCTCGGCTTGTTGAAGCGCTTCGTCACACACCTTGAAGGTCCTCATCACCAGGTCCATGACGCGGGCGTCGAATTCGCCGCGGTCGATCTTGCGCTCGAGGGTGAAGGGACCCCTCTCCGCGTCGGCCAGCAACCCGAGGATCGTGACGGTCACCTCCGCTTCGCGCGAGAGCGCCTTCTTAGCCTCCTCGGCGGCGGCCCGGATCTTCTCCAGGGATACACGGTCCGAACGAGGGTTGTGCCCGGTCTGGTTCACCACCTCGTCGGCGAGCAGGTCCATCAGCCGGTCGTCGAAGTCATCTCCGCCGAGGAAGGTGTCTCCGCAGGTCGACAGGACCTCGAAGATGTCGCTGCCAATTTCAAGGATGGAGACGTCGAAGGTGCCGCCCCCGAGGTCATAGACGGCGACGCGCTGGTCGAGCGAGCGGCCAAATCCATACGCCAGCGCGGCCGCGGTCGGCTCATTCAGGATGCGCAGCACCTCGAGCCCGGCGATTTGCCCCGCGTCCTTGGTGGCTTGCCGCTGGTTGTCATTGAAGTGGGCCGGCACTGTGATGACGGCTTTGTCCACGGTCTGGTCGAGCGCCGCCTCTGCGATCTGTTTCATCTCGCGCAGGACCATCGCCGAGATTTCGGGCAGGGAGAACTCCTGGTCGCGTGCGCGGAGGCGAACGCCGTGATTCGGCCCCTCGAGGATCTCGTAGCTGCACACCGCCTGCGCCTTCTTGACCTCGTCGGAGAAGTAGTACCGACCGATCAGGCGCTTCGCTGAGCAGATGGTGTTGCTCGGGTCGAGGGCGACGTTGGCCTTGGCGTAATTGCCGACCTCGATCGCGCCGTCCGGCAGAAACGCGACGGCGCTGGCTGTGGTCGCCTCGTGATAGGCGTTGCGTAGGACCTCGACGTCCACACCGCGGGCGATTGCGACGCATGAGTTGCTGGTTCCAAGGTCGATCCCGATCGGCGGTGCGGCCATGGCTCCTCCAGGGTTTGGTCATGCCCGATCCCCGAAGGGGGGCGAGACGCTCACCCTTTCGGTATCGGTCTGCCAGATTCGGTTCTGAAATGAGACGGCGAGGTGTGCTACCTCGCTGAATGGCGTGATCCCGCCTCGTTGCGCTTCTTTCACGTCGGTTGGAGGATTCCGATGTCCGGTCATTCCAAATGGTCGACGATCAAGCGAAAGAAGGGCGCCGCGGACGCGAAGCGCGGCAAGATCTTCACCAAGCTGATCCGTGAGATCGCCACCGCCGCGAGAATCGGGGGCGGGGACCTCGACGCGAACCCGCGGCTGAGACTGATCGTCGACAAGGCGAAGTCCGCCAACATGCCGAAGGACAACATCGCCCGCGCCATCGCAAAGGGTGCCGGTGGCGGCGAAGACGCCGAGACCTTCGAAGAGTGCGTCTACGAGGGCTACGGACCGGGTGGTGTGGCGATCCTCATCGAGGCCTTGACCGACAACAAGAACCGAACGGTCGGCGAGGTGCGGCATGCGCTGACCAAGCACGGGGGCAACCTCGGGAACTCGGGCTGCGTCGCCTATCTCTTCGAGAAGAAAGGCTTGATCAGCGTGGACGCGGGGGGCGCGGATCTGGACCGTTTGATGGATGTTGCGCTCGAGGCCGGCGCCGAGGACATCGTGGAGTCGGCGGGTGCCGTCGACGTCGTGGTGTCGCCGCAGGACTTCAGCGGCGTCAACGACGCGCTCGGCGCGGCCGGGTTCGAGGTCGCGCACGCGGAGATCAGCATGGAGGCGACGACGAGCGTCGCGGTCGAGGGCAAACAGGCGGAGCAGATGATCCGGCTCAACGACGCCCTGGACGACCTCGATGACGTCCAGCAGGTCTACGCCAACGTCGACATCTCGGACGACGAGATGGAGCGACTCGCGGCCCTGGGCTGACCCGCGCCCCGGAAATCAGGGGCGAATGCCTGGCGAAAGCCGTATCTTTAGGCCTCCCCCCCCGTGAATCCATCCTTGGGAACCTCCCTAGAGGCATTTGATGCGAATTCTCGGTATCGATCCGGGCTCTGTGGCGACTGGCTTCGGCGTCGTCGAGCGGAGTGGGGACCAGCTTCTACACGTCGCTCATGGCACGATCCGGCCAACGCGCGGGACGGAGATGCACCAGCGCTTGTCGGTGATCTTCGGTGAGCTCGAGCGTGTCATCGAACAGTATGCGCCGGAGCACGCCGTAATCGAGAAGGTCTTCGTCGCCGCGAGCGCGAAATCGGCGTTGGTGCTGGGCCAGGCGCGCGGGGTCGCCCTCGCCGCGTTGGGCCGGGCGGCGCTACCGGTGCAAGAGCTGGCGGCGCGCGAGATCAAGAAGGCGGTGGCGGGAACCGGCAGCGCGACCAAGGAACAGGTGCAGGTGATGGTGGCCGAGCTGCTCGCGCTCGACGCGCGCCCCGAGAGTGACGCAGCAGACGCGCTCGCGGGGGCGATCTGCGCGCTCAACGCGAATCGGCTCGCGGCGGTTGGCTACACGAACCGTCGTCGTCGTCGTCCCTCGTCGCGTAGGTCTCGCCTGGACCTGCGTACGGGTCGCACGTCATGATCGCGTGGGTCGAGGGACGGTTGCACGAGAAGGCCCCGACGTGCGTCGTCGTAGATGTGCAGGGGGTAGGCTATCAGCTCCTCGTGTCGCTGAACTCCTACACGGCGCTCCCCGATGAGGGGAAGACGGTTGCCATGCACGTGCATACACACGTCCGGGAGGAAGCGATCCAGCTGTTCGGGTTCGTCTCACGGGGCGAGCGCGACGTCTTTGAGTTGCTCTTGCGAGCGAGCCGGGTCGGGCCGAAGTTGGCGCAGACGGTGCTCTCCGGGATGGACCCGCTCCACCTGCTCCGCGCGCTCGAGGCGGGCGATGTCACGCAGCTCTGCAAGATTCCGGGCGTTGGCCGGAAGCTCGCGGAGCGGATGATCGTCGAATTACGAGAGCGTGCCGCCGAACTTGCGGCTGCCGCGATGACACCGGGTGCCGCGCTTGAGCCCGTGGAGGCGGTCTCCAGCCCGGAGGAGGAGGCGACCTCAGCGCTGATCAACCTCGGTTATCCGCGGGTGCAGGCGGAGAAGTTGATCGCGCAGGCGGCGAGCGAAGCGGAGCCTGAAGGGTCCACCGAAGACTTGATCCGCGCGGCGCTGCGCGCGATGGCGCGTTAGCGATTGGATCGACTGCGGAGCAGGGAGGGTTGCAGTGCAGGACTCGACAGATCGTGGCGCGGTGAGCCCGGAACTCCTCGGCGACGAAGGCCGGTACGAGGAGAGCTTGCGGCCCCAGAAGCTCGAGGAGATGATCGGGCAGAGCCGTCTGCGAGAGAATCTGGCGGTCTTCGTGGAGGCGGCACAGTCTCGCGGAGATGCGCTGGACCATGTGCTCTTCCACGGTCCGCCAGGGCTGGGTAAGACCTCGCTCGCCAGGATCGTCGCCTCAGAGCTCGGCGCACAGTTTCGCGCGACGAGCGGCCCGGTCATCGAGCGCCCCGGGGACCTGGCGGCGCTGCTTTCGAACCTCGAGGCTGGGGACGTCCTGTTCATCGACGAGATCCACCGGTTGTCGCCGTCCATCGAAGAGATCCTCTACCCGGCGATGGAGGACTTCTACCTCGACCTGTTGATTGGGGAGGGTCCCTCCGCTCGGTCCGTCCGCCTCGACCTTCCGCGCTTCACCCTGGTGGGCGCGACGACGCGCGCGGGGCTGCTGACTTCGCCTTTGCGCGACCGGTTCGGGTGGACTGCCCGCCTGGAGTACTACCCCGTCAAGGATCTCGTGCGGATCGTTCAGCGTTCGGGTGGTCTGCTGGGCGTTGAGATCGAAGAGGAGGCGGCAGCCGAGGTCGCGGCGCGGTCGCGCGGCACGCCTCGCATCACCAACCGCTTGCTGCGGAGAGTTCGTGACTTCGCGGCCGTCGACCCTGCGGCGCGCAATCGCATCACGCTCGAGCTCGCGCGTCACGCGCTGGGTCGTCTCGACGTCGATGAGGCAGGGCTCGATTCGCTCGATCGCGCGCTCATGTCGACGCTGCTCGAGAAGTTCGATGGCGGACCGGTCGGTCTCGACACGCTCGCCGCCGCGATCGCAGAAGATCGGGGAACCATCGAGGACGTCGTCGAGCCGTATCTGATCTATGAGGGGTTCCTCGTGCGGACACCGCGCGGTCGCGCCGTGACGGCGCGCGCGCGCGATCACTTCGGCATCCCCGCCCGGGGAGGCGCCGGGTCGAGTGGGCAGGGGACGCTCATCTAGCCCCTGGGCTGCCGCCACGGCGGAGAGTTACCGGGGTCCGCTC
>Ga0315331_10001859_pt1 | contig 15939 bp, 13 predicted proteins | sample M160m34915metaG_FD_203456 | JGI IMG/M metagenome (GOLD analysis project Ga0315331, IMG submission 203456) | Ammonia-oxidizing marine archaeal communities from Monterey Bay, California, United States - M1 60m 34915 | ecosystem: Environmental > Aquatic > Marine > Intertidal zone | place: USA...
GATCTCGTCGAGAATGTTGATCGTGGCGTAGTTCGCGAGGAATTCCGCGTCGAAGCTGCCCTTAGGAGACGTGAGGCCGATGAGGAGCAGTGGGAAGGAGAGCTTCTTCTGGACGACGACGCCCTGGCGCTTCACCTCGTCGGGCAGAGTTGCCTCCGCCTCGGAAACGCGATTCTGAGTAAGCACGTTCGCCATGTCGAGTTCGGTGCCGACTTCGAAGGAGACGTCGAGCGACATTTTTCCGTCGCTCGAATTCGTCGATCGCATGTAGATCATGCCCTCGACGCCGTTCACCTTCTGCTCGATCGGAGTCGCGACCGACTCCTCGACGCTGGTCGAACTCGCACCGGGATAGCTGGCCGTGACGTTGACCATCGGCGGGGTGATCTCGGGGTATTGCGCGATCGGCAGCCCGCGGAGCGAGATCAGCCCGAGCAGGAGCATCAGGATCGCAATCACCATCGCGACGATCGGGCGTCGCACGAAAAATTCGGACACTGGTCAGGTCCCCGCCGACGGAGCGGTCTTTGCTCCCTTTACCGTCTCTGCGCTTTCGTCGTTCGAGAAGGGCTGGGGATCGATCGTCATGCCGGGACGTAATCGCATGGCATCGACGGCGACGCGGTCCTCGCTCTTCAGACCTTCTGTGATGACACGCAGTGTGCCGACGTCCGGTCCGAGCTTGACCGGGCGAATGGAAACCACTCCCTTGTCGTCGACGACATAGACACGCTTGTCTCCCTGAAGATCCGTGACGGCCCGGCTCGGAACGAGCAGCGCGTCCTTCAGCACTTCCGCGACGACCCGGACCCGGGCGAACTGCCCCGCGAGGACCCGCTGTTCCGGGTTGGGGAACTCGGCTTCGAGCGTCAACGTCCCCGTCCCGGGGTTGACCACCGCGCCCATCGCAACCGCATGCCCCTTTTCGGGGTGTACGGAGCCATCGGCCAGGATCAACTCGAGACCACTCGCCAGACGCCTCTCCGCACGCCCAGGTGAAGCTGCGTCCGCGAGGCGCTTGGCGAGCAGGAGGTAGGTCCGCTCGTCGATCGAGAAGCGCACGCGAATCGGATTGCTGTCCGAAACGATGTTCAGTACGACCGGATTCGGCGTGCGCCCCACGAACTCACCGACCCGCGCCTTGGAAATCCCGATCCGCCCCGCGATGGGTGCGTGGAGCTTGGTGTAGCCGAGCTGGATCCGAGCTTGGTCGACCGAGGCCTGAGCCGTCTGCAGGGCGCCCCTCGCCGCCTCGTAACGAGCGACTGCGCCATCGAGGTCGGCTTGGCTGACCGCGTTGATCTCCGCCAGAGGAGCGATGCGTTCAAGGTCGGATTCCGCCTTCGCCAGCCGCGTGACTGCCTCCGCGACGGTCCCCTGCGCACCCACGACCTGGGACTCGAAGGGCTCCGGGTCGATCTCGTAGAGGAGATCCCCCTCTTTGACGTGCCCGCCCTCCCTGAAATGCATCGCCGTCAGGACGCCCTCCACACGCGCCCGGACCGGAATATCGGAAGAACCGCGAGTCTCTCCGACCAACTCCCTCAGGACCGGTTGATCTCTTTTCAGGACCTGGGCGACCGGAACCTTGAGCGGCGGAAGCGGGGGCGGCTTGGGTCGCTCGCATCCCAAGGTCAAGAGGAGCGCTCCCGCAGCAATGGCCACCGACACCAATCTGCGCCGAGTGCCTCTGCTCCCCAAATTCTCTGCCAATCTTTCGTCGGCAAGCTGCGTCCGCATTGTCCTCCCCACCGAAGCTCGGCCCCACCTGCTCGTCTGGTCGGGTCCAAGGACAGTCGGCTCATTCGCTCGGGGCCGCATGCTAGAACGCAAGAGCGCGCCGCGCTTCCTGAGCCGCTCGAAGCCAGCATTTTTTCAGAGCGGAAACGATGCCTCTGCCGAACCCCCTGGGCTGTCCCTCACTGGGGTTCGCAGCCGGGGGATGGATTTGGCTAGCATGCCGCCGTGCCTAGACTTCCTCGAAGCTTCAGACAAAAGCAGCCCAGGCCCGCGATCCGATCGCGCTTCAGCCTGTTTCCCATCGTCTTGAGCCTGGTCGCTCTCGGTCCCGCGGCGCTCGCAGAAGATCAGGAGGTGGCCACCGAAGCCGCGCCGTCGATCTCCCAAGAGCGGCGAGCAGAGCCGCACAGCTCGGAGACGGCCCTCGCGGAGACCGGGGCCGAGATGCAGACCCGCGTCTACGCGGAGGTTCCGGTCGACGACCCTTGGCTCAAGATCAGTCAAGAACATCTCTTCGCGCAGATTTGGACTCGCCCCGGCCTGACTCTCAAGGAGCGGCGTTTGATCTCCCTGAGCGTGGCCGCCGCAATGGGCTCGACCGTCGGTTTCGCCTCCCATCTGAGGGGGGGCCTCGAGAGCGGCGATCTCAGCGAGGAAGAGATCTGGGAGTGGTTGATCCATTTCACGCACTACGCGGGCTACCCCAAAGCTGCGCCGGTCTGGGCCGAATACAGGGCGCTGCTCGCCGAGCGCGGCTCGATGCCCCTGCCGCTGCGGGGCGTCGATCCCGCGCGAGCCGAAGCCGCGCTCGATGGGTCCACCCCCGCGAAGGACTGAACCGCGGGAGCCGAAACCCGTCACCAGAAATTCAGGAGGCTCGACCATGGCCATCTCCGAGCGGGCGCCCGGGATCACCTTCACCCATTGGGACACGGAGGAGCGCCTCGCGACCGACGCGGGCGAGGCCGCCTCGTGGCGTCTCGGCTACGACGAGGACCCCGCCCGCCCGGGGTTCATGCACGTGCGGTGGGGACCGGGAGAAGGCGCACCCGAACATCGCCACAAATCCTGGACCGCCAATGTGGTCATCCGTGGGCGACTCCGAATCGGGGAGGACTGGTACGAGGCGGGGTCGGTCGCGTTGATCGAGCCCAACATCTGGTACGGGCCCCTTGAGGCGGGACCGGAAGGCGCGGAGTTGATCGAAATCCACGCCACGATCGCGGGCCTCGAGCCCATCTGGAGAGACGGCGCAGACCCCATCGTTCAGAGCATGCTAAAATGGGACACCGACACGGGCAAGGGGAACTGGCGTTAGGGGAACTGGCGTTAGGCCGAGCGGGCAACAGCGCGACGGCGCGCTTCGAGGCCCCCCAAGCCCCCGTCGCTGCGGAGAGCGAGCCTGGGATGCGCCTTACGGCCCGGCCCTCCGGCCGGCCAAAGACGAAGGGGAGAAGATGAATCTCGCGCGCAATCTCGACGTGGAGCGCATTCGTCGCTCGATTGACCACCCGATCATCGACAGCGATGGACATTTCATCGAGTACTACCCCGTCGTACGCGACTTTCTCGTGGAAGAGGCCGGAGAAGATGTGGCCCAGGGGCTCGACGGCATGATGAACGGCTCCCGCGCCGTTCGGGACCTGCCGAGAGACCAGCACCGGACCGCCGGCGCCTACCGCTACACCTGGTGGGGGGTCCCGTCAGAGAACACCCTGGATCGCGCAACCGCGATCTCACCGAGCCTGATGTATGCCCGGCTCGACGAGCTCGGGTTCGACTACTCGCTGATGTACCCGAGCGGGGGGCTGGGCTTGATGAATGTCCCCGACCCCGACCTCCGACTCGCGGGTACCCGAGCCTACAACCGTTACTACGCGGAGATCTTTGCTGGATATCGCGATCGGCTCGAGCCGGTTGCGATGATTCCGATGCACACGCCGGAAGAGGCGATCGCCGGCCTCGAACACGCCATCGTCGAGCTCGGACTCAAGGCCGTCGTGATGGCGGGCATCACTCTACGACCCATCCCCGGGGCGGAGCAGGTCCCGGGTGCCAAGTGGGTGGACACCCTGGCACATGACTCCGAGTACGACTACGACCCGGTCTGGGCTCGCTGCGAGGAACTCGGTGTGTCCCCGACTTTTCATCACCCCGGCATGGGTTGGGGCTCTCGCCTCTCACGCGAGAACTACATCTACAACCAGCTCGGTCATTTTGCCGCAGCGGGTGAAGCCACGTGTCGAGCGCTCTTCCTGGGAGGGGTGACAGCCCGCTTCCCCAAGCTCCGCTTCGCGTTTCTCGAAGGCGGCGTCGCCTGGGCCGCGAGCCTCTACGCGGGCCTTCGTGGCGTCTTCGAGAAACGCAGCGTACAGGCGATCGGACATCTCGATCCCGCACGTCTGGACCGGGCAAAATTGCTCGAACTCCTGGAGCAGCACGGGCCCGAGTCGATCCGCCGCCGGCTCGATCGCATCGACGAGGGTTTCCTCCTCCTGAGCGACCCCGATGATCCGCCGGGCAACCTGGACGAGTTCGCCGAAAGCGGAGTCCGAAGTCTCGAGGACATCCAGGAAATTTTCACGAACCGCTTCTTCTTCGGGTGCGAGGCGGACGATCCGATGAACGGACTCGCCTTCTCGGGACCGCTGCACGGCCCGGGGGCGGAGCTCGGCGCGATCTTCGCGAGCGATATCGGCCATTGGGACGTGCCGGATTTCCGCGGGGTCCTTTCCGAGGCCTGGGAGCTCGTCGAGGACGGGACCCTCGACGCGGCCCAGTTCCGCGCATTCACTTTTAGCAACGCCGCTCGTTTGATGAGCGCAACGAACCCGGACTTCTTTCAGGGAACGGCAATCGAGACATCCACCTCGGCGCTCTAGCTCGAGAGCGCCCTTCGCCGGATCATTGAAACCGGCGCGACGTGACATCGCGGGGCCTCCGGCTGCTCGCTGGGGAGCATGAATCTCCACCACAAGGTGCCCGTCCGTCGCCCCGCCGTATCGAGCCAGTTGGGAACTCCGGGGTCCTCGGCCGCAACCACGATGCGATACCGATCCCCCGGGCCGAGGCTCATCTGGTTGCGGTTCAGCGAGACCGGCCGATAGCGGTAATCCTCGGTCTGTCCGAACCGATTCCAAAGCGTGACCCCCGCGTAGACCGCCTGCGGCAAGCGCCCCTCGACGATGAGCGCCTGGCCCGCCTCGAGCTCCCACTGTCCGGCGGCGTAGACCACATCGACCGGCCCGTACCCTCCATCGGCCTGGGCACGCTTCCACGAGGTGGGCGATCCGATCTGGTTCGGCGCAGCAGCCATGTACGAGGGTCTGTTCGCGCGGCGCGACGGGTCGGGCAGCAACTGCCCACCGAACTTCGAACGCACCCAATTGGCGACCCGGTCGAGGCGGGCCGCAATGACCGCGTCCGTGGGGGGCGGAGGGGGGCCCGACCGTACGTCCAGCGTCTCGATCGACAGGCGCGGCACTTTGTCCCGGTCCAGAGCGGCGGGCGCTCGGTCCTGAAAATAGAAACGCGAAATCACGCCGCCGGAGTCCTCGGCCAGACGCAGCCAGTTGCCGGGTCGCGGCTCGGCCGAGAGCGTGATCGTATAACCGCCATCCGCGTCCAGCGCGAGTTCCTGCTGATTCAGCGCTGAGACGACCCGCGTGGCCCAGCCCCCGTTGGCGTCGCCTCCGTGGACCGTGAAGGAGCGGTAGACCTCGTCCCCGGGTACCCCCTGCAGCCGGTAGGTGCCGCGCCCGTCCAGTGGCGCGTAGAAGTAGATCCCATCCGGATTGTCGCCCCACTTGCGCAGGGGCGAGATCAAACGGACGAGTTCGGGGTCGGCCGGGTCGTTCTCGAGGTATTGATCGAGCGCGCCCCAGAGCACCATCGCCAGCGCCCGATGGCCAAGGGGGACGTCTTCGACGGGGACGTCGCGTCCAGGACCGATCCACTCCTCATCGATCTCGCTGAGCGTGGCGAGCAGCCGCCGAAAGGCGATCCGGCTGGCGGTCTCGACGGCGGCATCACCCTCGACGGCGGCCGCTGTTGGGGCGACCTCCGATGCATCGGCGCCGTTCGAGGCCCATGCCCCCAGCGAGCCCCATGCCGCCACCTGCAGCAATGTCCGACGGTCGACCGGCGGAGAATTCATCTCAGTGACCTCCCGGCTCGGAGAGCGGAGCGGCACCTTCCGGCGGTGCGGGCAGAGTCGACTCGTCCGCTGCGACCAGGACCGCCAGGAAGGTCACGGGCTCCTCGCTCCGGTTGCGCCAGGCATGAACGGTTCCTCGCTGCACGACACAGTCTCCCGCCTCGAGGCGGACCTCTTCTCCCCCTTCGAGGATGAGCCAGAGCTCTCCTTCCAGAACCTGAATGAAGTCGATCGTCCGGGTGCGATGCAGGTACTCGCTCGGCCCCGGCGTGCGGGGCCGACCCTGCGCATCCAAGTACATCAACGCATCGGGCGGCAGTTTGTTCCGGATGATGCGTACCCCGGCCCCCGCTGGTTGCAGACGAAACGACCCGCGGTCGCCGGAGGCCTGATAACTCGCCGGCAGAGCGTCGATGCTCCAAAGATCGGTCAACACCTGTTGCGGATGTCGGGGATGGGTGACCAGAGGCGGTGCTCCCTGAGACTCGACGATGGAGCGGCCCTCCGCATCCACCACCGTCACGACCCGATTGAACGCATCGACGTCCGCCGGGTCGCGCCCGGCCATGTGCGGGCTCGCACATCCTGTAACGAGCACTCCAACCAAAGACAGGCCGATGATCCACCGTTCAGACATGGTGCCCTCCTCCGCCAGAGTATCGAGAGCCCGAGCGCTCACGGCAATCCACTCGGCCGGGGCATGCCCCCCCCACTCCGCTAGTCTCCAACGCTGTGCGCCGGCCGTCCCGCTCGCGCCGCGAAGCAACGAGGAAGCCGTCTTGGACCTGACCCAGAAATGCGCCGTCATCGTCGGTGGGGCGAGCGGCATCGGCCGCGGCATCGCGCTCGAGCTCTCTCGACGCGGCGTGGATCGATTCGTCCTCGCCGACATCCACGAGGAGCGCCTCGCCCAGACCGTCGAAGCACTCCAGGCCCTGGACCGGGTCGCCTTCGGCGTTCGCTGTGACATCACTCGGGACGAAGAGGTCGAAGCCTTGAAAACCAAGGCAATCGAGGAGTGCGGCCAGATCGACCTCCTCTTCAACAGCGCGGGCGCTTCCCTGCTCGGAGCGGTCGAGAACATCGAGATCGAGCAGTGGCAATGGCAGCTCGAGATCAATCTGCTCGGGGTGATCCGTGTCTGCAAGGCGTTCCTTCCCCATCTGATCGAGCGCCGTGCGGGGGCGATCGTGAACGTCGCTTCGGTCGCCGGCCTCTACGCCTACAGCTACGACGCGGTCCCCTACGTGACCTCGAAATTCGGATGCGTCGGATATACCGAGGGCCTGGCGGTCTACCTCCGCAGACGTGGCATCCACGTGTCGGTGGTCTGTCCCGGACTCGTGACGACCAATCTGGGCGAAAACGCACGTATCCTGGGGCTCGACGACCCGACCGACTTCGTCCATTTCCCAGAGCATATGCAGCGCCCGATCCTGCCCGACGAGGTAGGCCGCATCGTATGCGACGGCCTCGAGGCCGAGCGCTTCATGATCTTGACGCATCCCGAGGACGCAGAGGTGATCCGGGCTCGCCGAGAGGATTACGACACCGCCATCGCGCTTCAAGCGGAGAAGGCCCCCGACCCCTTCTTGGGTCGTTAGGCGGAGTCGCTACCATGTCCATGACCGACGTCTCCCCGAGCCTTGCGCTCGAGCCCGCGCATACGCGCTGTCTCGACATCGCGCTCTCCCAGTCGACGCAAGACGGCGCGGCCGGAGCGAACGCTTCGATCGTTTTTCGAGCCGACCTGCTCGATCTACGAAAATCGGGTCTGATGGAGTTGGCGGGTCGGATTGCAACCGCCGGGATCATCCACAACATGTCACTCATGGGTCGCTATGACGCGATCACGGGGGAGATCCAGCAACTCGACTGGCATCAATCCCACGTCATGCACGAGGCCAACCGCGCTACCCAAGGAGAGTGCTGCCGCGACCCGATGGACCGGCTCCGTGCGCTCGTGGGCACCCGGCTCGGGCAAGGGTTCCGCTCGGACCTGAAACAATGCTTCGGGGGGCCATTGGGTTGCACCCACATCAACACCCTCTTCCAGGAACTGAGCGCCACGGTCGGGCGAAGGGCTCGGTTGGTTCGGGAAAATCCCGATCTCGCGGGTCCCCGGGTCGACGGCGAGCGCCTCACGCGTCGATCCGTGTTCTTCGACGCGTTTCTCCCCGCAGAAAGCCCGCGCTCCAGCTTGAAGGTGCGGTTCATGGAAGCCCATTACGGCCGGGCGACCCCCACCGGTGAGGAGCGCCTCCAATGCCACGACGAGGTCCGTCTGGGCGCAGAGGTCGACCTCGCCGGCTGGCAACTCGCGCAATTGCGGGCGCGGGTCCGTCAACGCAGCGCCCCCGACTTCGACGACGCGCCCTGGGTCGACCGATCCGAGGAATTGGTCGACTTTTCTGGGCGCTCGCTCGGGGGGGGCATGGGTCGGTATTGCAGCGATCGCTTCGGCGCCGAACCAGAAGACGACTGCCTGCTCTCGAGCCTGCTCTGTCTGGCTCCGGGGATGACCCAGGTGGGAGCCGCACTCTCGAACTCCCTGGCGCCCTCTCCCATCGCGCGACCCCAGGGCAGCGGCTCTCCGCTCGCGGGGCCGGGGCCCTGTTATATGTTGCGCGGCGACGGCCCACTCGCCCGTTCGATTCAGTCCGGACACGGACCGTCCGAGGACTGACCTGATTCGCGTTTGCCGAGCGTGATGCGACGCCCCTCGTACGGGCGACCGGGCCCCTGTCTCAGTCCTTCGACACCGCGGGCGTGACCTCGAGCACGACGTCGGAAACGAGTCGCTCGATCTCGGCCTCCTCCATGCCCAGCAGATCACGACAGATCTCCCGGGTGTGCTCACCGACGAGGGGCGCGGGGCGGATGATCGCGGGAGTCATCCGCGAGCCCTGGAAACCCGGCCCGTCGAAGAGCTGGGTCTCGTTCAGCAGGCCGGGGTGCGAGATTTCCACCGGAAATCCCCGGGCGACATAATGTGCGTTCTCGGTGGTCTCCATCGTGGTCAACATCTCGCCCGCCGGGACGCCGTGGGCTTGACAGGTCGAGGCCACCGCCTCCCGGGTCTGTGTCTGCGTCCAGGCTGCCACGCCCTGCTCGACCTCCGCTACACGCGCATGTCGCGCCTCCGCAGTCGCGAGCGCAGGATCCGCGGCCCAGCCGGGCTCGCCCATGGCGCCGACCAGCGCCACCCAGTCGGCATCGTCTCGACACGTGATGGCCACCCATTGTTGCTCGCCCTGACACGGGAAGAGTCCCCAGGGCGCCCCGCGATCGCGGCGGTTGCCAGTCGCCTCGACGGAACCCGGCTCGAGGGCTTCCTTGGTCAAGAGATCGCCGACGATCCCGACCGTGACTTCCACCTGAGCCAATTCGACGTGCGAGCCCTGCCCGTTCCCGCGGCGCCGTGACAACAGCCCCGCCAGCGCGCCGAGCGCCCCCACGCGCCCGGCCAGATGGTCCGGAAAGATCGACATCCCACCGGCCGGGCCGTCGTGATCGGCGTAGTTCCAGAGCATTTCGATACCACCCGCGGCACGGGTGCTGGGGCCATACCCCCGAAAAGTCTTCCAGGGTCCCCGCGAGCCCATCAGTTGGCTGGAGAGCATGACGAGACCTTTGTTTAGCCCGCGCAGCACGTCATAGCCGAGGCCCAACTCCTCCATGACACCCGTCGAATTATTCTCGACGACGACATCGCATTGTGCGGCCAGCGACTTGAGCACCTCGCAGCCCTTCTCCGTCTTCGCGTTTGCCCCAAAGCCCCGCTTGGACCGGCTCGAGGAGGCGAAGCCCGGCGACATCTCCGCGCCCGTCTGGATCCGGATGAAATCCGGATAGCTCCGGCTTTCGATCTTGATCACGTCGGCGCCGTATTCCGAGAACATGCGGCCGATCTCCACGCCCACGCCGCCGTGGCCGAAGTCGGCCACGCGCAGCCCGCGCAGTGGCGGAGCGACCTCGGCATCCCCCGTCGGCGCCGTCCGCGGTTCCCCCAAATTCGCGAAGACCGCTTCCGTGTGTTCGCCGATGCCGGGCGGGCCCACCGTCGGCCCTGCACGCTCTCCGTCGAACTCCAGTAGACCCGAGGGAATCGGCCCGCGCAAGCCACCGCCGAGATCCACCTCGACGAGCGTGCCGCGCTCCCGAAAATGATCGTTCTTCAAGACATCCGAGGCGAGAGCCAGGGGCGTACACACGATGCCACGCCGCTGCGCCTCGGCGGAGAGGTCGTCCATCGTCTTGTCCGCGAAGAGTTCCGCGATCAGCGGATTGATCACCGTCTCGGACAGGCCGAGCCGCGCCACGAAGCCCTCGAGTTCGGGATCCTGCAGGTACTCCGGCTCTCCGAGCCACGCGCGCATCGCCACCCATTGGCGGGGCGCGAGAATGACGACCCGCACGTAGCCGTCCGCGCATTTGAACGAGGGCCAAACGGGGCCTGCTCCATTCCGCACTTCAGGCGTCGGCCCGCTGAACTTCGCGCCCGCCCAGGTATTGGGGAGGGTCCAATCGCCCTGATTCGCGATGGCCTCATTGCAGGAACAGTCCAGGAGCTGGCCGGCGCCGGTCTCTTCTCGCTGCCAGAGCGCGCAGAGCGTCCCGAACGCGAAGGCGATGCTCGTGCCATCATCGATGAAGGATGCGGGGGGGAAAAGGGGTTCCCTGTCCGGGAGTCCCGCCTTGAAGGCGATGCTCCCCGTCGCGGCGATCACGCCATCGGTCGCGACCCGACCCGACCACGGCCCGGTCAATCCGTAGGGCGTGATCGACGTCACCACGAGGTGGGGATGGCGCTCCGCGAGCGATGATGGATCGAGTCCCTCCGCCGGTGTGTCGGAAAGGATCACGACGTCGCTGCAAGCCAGGAGCTGATGCAGCCTCTCCGTGTCCCTGCCCGATGTCAGATCGAGGACGACCGAGCGCTTGCCGGCGTTGCGCACGGCGAAGAAGAGTGACACGCCCTGCGAGACGGGCGCCAGAGTCCGTGCAGAAGAGCCCTCCGGCGGCTCGACCTTCACGACCTCGGCTCCGAGGTCGGCGAGCAGCCGTCCGCATAACTCACCGCGATCGACGCTCAGGTCGATGACTCGATATCCAGCCAGAGGTGCGCGCATGATTTCCTCGGTTTCAATGAAGTGATCTAGTCGTGAGCCACGGCTCCGGCCGTCGATCCCGCTCGCGGCCCGCTTCCGCCGGTCCTCGCAAGACGCAATAGATCGTAGCCTCCTCTGCCCGATTTTGTCCCACGCGCTCCCCGCCCAGGCCCTCCTCTCCCAGCGGACACGACGCCTGATATCATCACGGCCACGGGAGGGCCTACGCCATGAACGCTCGAACGACGACGCGCGCCGCGGAAATCCGCGGGGCCCTGGATCATCCGATCATCGATGCCGATGGACATTTCGTCGAGGTCGAGCCTCAGATGACCGACGAGATCCTGGCCTATTTGGAGTCGGTTCACCCGGACCTCCGGGATCGGTACCTGCGCGGCAAGGTCGGGCCGACCGACACCTCATCCAATCTTGCGGACAACCCGGGGGATACGGCCCGGGACCGCTGGACCTCGGCCCCCTCCTGGTGGGGATGGCCGACGAAGAACGTTCGCGACCGGGCCACCGCTCACCTCCCCGCGCTCCTCGACGAGCGACTCGACGAACTCGGCATCGACTACACGATCCTCTACCCGTCGATGAGCCTTTCCTTCCTCGACATGCAGGACGCCGAGCTCTCGGGCGCGCTGTGCCGAGCCGTCAATCGGATGCACGCTCGGGTCTTCGCTCCCTACTCGGCGCGCATGTGCGTAGGCGCACTGATCCCGATGAACACGCCGGCGCTCGCGGTCGAGGTGCTCGAAGACGCGCTGACGCTCGGGTTCAAAGCAGGTGTCATGTCGGGCTATGCAGCGCGGCCGATCGCGAAACTCGAGCGCGAAGCCGGACACCTCGACCCGCCGGTCGTACGCTTCGACACCTTCGGCCTCGACAGCGCCTACGACTATGACCCCTTTTGGGCGCGCTGTGTCCAGAGCGGCTTTTCCCCCGTCTCCCACAGCTCCACCCAGCGTTATCACGTGGCTCGCTCCCCGAGCAATTACGTCTACAACCACGTGGGCGGGATCGGCCGATCTCAGGAAGCGCTGGCCAAATCGCTGCTGATGGGGGGCGTCACACGCCGCTTTCCGGATCTGCGCGTGGGCTTCCTCGAGGGAGGCGTCGCCTGGGCCTGCAGTCTCTTCGCGGACCTCCTCGGACATTGGGAGAAGCGCAACCGCGACGCGATCGAGGCACTCGACCCCGACCTGCTCGATGTCGATGCCCTCCTCGAGTATTTCGATCGCTACGCCGCCGAGGACGTCACCGAGCGGCGCGAACGCGTTCAGGGCTTCTTCTCCAAGCCCGCCGCCCGACCGGAGCAGCGCGATGATTTCGCCGCCGCCGAGATCACCACGGCACAGGACCTCCACGACCTCTTCGTACCGCGCTTCTATTTTGGCTGTGAGGCCGATGATCCCCTGGTTGCTTGGGCCTTCGCCGAAAAGGTGAACCCCCTCGGAGCGCGCCTTCGCGCGATGCTGGGGTCGGATATCTCTCATTGGGACGTCACGGACATGACCCACCCCGTCGCGGAGGCCTGGGAGCTCGTGGAGCGGGGCACCCTGGCGGAGTCCGAGTTCAAAGATTTCGCCTTCATGAACGCGGCCCGCCTCCACGCTGGTCCGAACCCGGCCTTCTTTCAGGGCACCCGCGTGGAGAGCGCGGTCGCCGAGGCCCTGGCCGAATCGAGCGACTGACCGACCCCGTCCCGCCCCAGACCGGAAAGGATCCACATGCAACGACCCCAGGTACGCCCACTTCGGAGCCTCCTCTTCGTTCCGGGCTCGGACGAAGCTCGGCTGGCCGAGGTGCCCTCCTTGAGCGCCGACGCGGTCGTGCTCGACATGGAGGAACCGCAGACCCCGATGACCGAGCGCGTCCGCGAGCGCACGCGAGCCCTGGTCTCGGAGTTTCTGGGTGAATCCGAGGGCCATCCCGCCGATCGACCTCGCTATTTCGCGCGGCTGCGCTCGGCGTCGTCGGGCCATATGCTGACCGACCTGCAGGCGATCGCGGGTCCGGGTCTGTCGGGCCTGCTGGTTCCCAAGATCGAGGACGCTCGCGACATCGTGGCCGCCGACGCGCTGCTCACGAACGTAGAGGTCCAAGCGGGCCTCGAACCCGGCTCCCTGCTGCTCTATCCGATCCTCGAAACCGCCAACGCGATCCGACTCGCCTATGAGATCGCGATGGCTTCGCCGCGGGTCGGCTACATGGGCGGGGCGATCTCCCGCTTCGGTGATATCCATCAGGCACTCGGCTTTCGCTGGACCCGCGAAGGTCGAGAGACGCTCTTCCTGCGCTCGAAGGTCCTGGCCGACGCCAAGGCGGCGGGCATCCGGTACCCCATCAGCGGCATGTGGGGCGGGGAAGTCTCGGATCTCGAGGGGCTGGAGGCTTTCGCGCTCGAGCTCCGCAACCTCGGCTATTACGGGATGATGCTCGGCCATCCGGACCACGTCGCCTTGGTTCACGAGATCTTCTCCCCCGCTCGAGAAGAGATCGCCTACTGGCAGGAACTGGTCTCCCTGGCCGATGCCGCCGAGGCACGCGGCAGCGACGAGGTCGTCCTCCATGGCGATGCCGACCAGGGTGAGGGGCACGTCGTCCACCTCGCCCACGTCGGCTCGGCTCGACTCAACCTGGAGTGGGCCCGCGACCTCGGGCTGGCGTGAGCGACACGCCGGCGGTTCAGGACTGGCTCGGCGAGGCCGACGATCCGCGCGCCCGCTCTCTCCTCACGGTCCGGCGACACATCGACGCCGAGACCCGTGACGACACGGACGCGATCTGCGCGACCGTGTCTCGAGACGTCTTCTTCGCCGTCCCCGTCCGGACCGCGGGAGGCCAAGACCTTCCGGAAGGTTCCGTCCTGACGAACCCCGACGCGGTGCGCGAGTATTATTCGCGCCGAGCGGAACACTACGTCGTCCGTGCCTCGTCTCAGTTAAAGAGCGTGGCCACCCCCTGGTATGTCTTCAACGAGAGTGCCGCGACCCTCCGCGCGACGGGGCCGATCGAGGGCGTCGCGGCCGCGGGTCGGGAGTTCGTGGTTCACTCCGCGATCCTCTTCCCGACCGCGGCCGACGGGATTCGTGGCGAGATCTGTATCACGCGACACCCATTCGCCGACGTCGCCGCGGGGCGTGTCGTTCCCCGAAGCGTGGACGGCGCGTCGCCGCAAGACGAACTTCCCGCCTCCCGCCTCCTCGATGAGGCGTGGACCTCCCTACGACAGGGTGACATCCTGGGGCTCGAAGCCCGGATGGCCTCCCACCACCGCCTCGCCCTGCGCATCGATGACGAGAGGGGCCACGCCGAAATCCACTCCGGCGATCGGCGGGCCGACGCATCAAGCGCACTCTGCCGGATCCTCGACGGGGCGCGGGACGTCTCCCTGATCACGCGGGCTGTTTCGAGCTGGTACGCCTTTGCCGAATTCCGGGTGCTCCTCGCGTCCTCGCAGGCGCGTCACCTGGCTTTGCTCTTCTCGCTGGACCAGGGGGAGATCAGCGGGACCTTCGGCTACGGCTGGACCTCTTCGTCGGCCGAGCAATCCACGTCGAAGACGTCATGACGCAGGGTCTCGCGGATCCTATTCTCGCGGAATGTCAGACAGACTCGAAGGACGCCGCGCGATCGTCACCGGTGCGGCCAGTGGGATCGGACGGGCAAGCGCCCTGCTCTTCGCCCAGCAGGGCGCCGCGGTCGTCGTCAGCGACCGGGACGAAGCGGGGCTGCAAGAGACCCTCGCGGCGATCGAGGCCAGCGGGGGGCGCGCCCTCGCGGTCGCCGCCGAGGCCTCCGACGCGGCCGCGGTGGAGGCCCTCGTCGCGCGCTGTCTGGCCGAATTCGGCGGGCTGGAAGTGATGTTCGCCAACGCGGGAATCGGCGGCAGTATGCGGCCCGTGCTCGAACTCTCGACCGAGGACTGGACCGAGGTGCTCGACGTGAATCTGATTGGCCCCTTTCTCGCGCTCAAATTCGCCGCCCTCCACATGCGAGAAGCCGGTGGCGGCTCGATCCTGTGTACGGCTTCGGTGGCCGGGCTCCGCTCGGGCGCCGGCCCGACGCCGTATAGCGCCGCCAAGGCCGGCGTGATCAGCCTGGTCCAGACCGCGGCGCAGCAGTTGGGCGGGACGGGCATCCGCGTCAACGCCCTGTGCCCTGGATTGATCGAGACGGGTCTCACGCAGCCCCTCTTTGATCACGCCCGTGCAAAAGGACGCGAAGCTTCAATCGGCCTGCTGAACCCGACGCGCCGCGCGGGAACGCCCGAAGAGATCGCCAATACAGCACTCTTCCTGGCGAGCGACGAGTCGAGCTACGTCACGGGTCAGGCCTTCGCGATCGACGGCGGACTCTCGAGCTCCCACCCGGTGGTGCCCGGCAAGCTCTGGTAAGTCCCGCGCTCGCCCGGCGCAGCCGTCGCGCCGCGGACCCGCTCACGCACTCCGAGGCGATGTCTCGGCTCAGAGGTCGTCCGGCCCGAGTGGCTCGCCGAGCGGAGTCTCCGGATCCAAGACCGCCGACTCGAGCAGCTCCAGACGGACGCCGTCGGGGCAGCTCGCGCAAACGACCCGGGAGCGGTAGATCGGGTCGTCGTTCACGATCGAGGTCTGCTCCAGGATCGTGCCGCCGTGTTCCAGGATCGACGCCCGCGTGACGTCCAGGTCCTCGACCGCAATGGCGAGATGGGTGAGCCCGCGTGCATGCCACGGAGAGAGCTGCGCGTCTCCCGTCGCGCCCGGAGTCGGGAAGCTCATCAGCTCGATCCGCAATCCGTCACGCTCGAGGAAGATGCACTCGAGTTCGATCTCTTCGAGTTCGAACATCGTCGTGGTCGGGAACCCCTCCACGCGAAGCTTCGAGAGGGGCTCGAAGCCCAAGGCGTCTCGATAGAACCGCGCCGACCGCTGAAGGTCGGCGACG
>Ga0315331_10001860_pt1 | contig 15934 bp, 13 predicted proteins | sample M160m34915metaG_FD_203456 | JGI IMG/M metagenome (GOLD analysis project Ga0315331, IMG submission 203456) | Ammonia-oxidizing marine archaeal communities from Monterey Bay, California, United States - M1 60m 34915 | ecosystem: Environmental > Aquatic > Marine > Intertidal zone | place: USA...
TTTGGGGACGGCTTTGGTGCGGGCTACGGGAAAGTCTCGATCCTCTGGGCCACGCCTGAATACGACGACCGCGTGGCCGCTGCGCCGCCCGAGCTCAATCGCTCGCTGGGGCCGTTGCTTCCAGGGGCGTTCGAAGAGCAGGTACTGCTCGATCGGGCGGGCGGGCTGGGTGCGGAGGTTGTCGACATCAACGGGGACGGCCACCTCGATGTGCTCGTACTCGCGACGCAGGGCGACAACGAGCTCGTCGCCTACCTTGGGCAGGGGGAGCGGCGGTTCGAGCGCCATGTCATCGACCGACGCCACGTGAGCTTTGGGTACAACCAGTTTCTCGTTCGCGACATGAACGGGGACGGGCACCTCGATCTGATCACCGTCAATGGGAACAACATGGAGCTGAAGAGCCCGCCGCTTCGTCCCTATCACGGAGTTCGCGTGCTGCTCGGGGATGGAGCGCTGGGCTTCGAGGAGGCGGCGTTCTTCCCGATGTATGGCGCGTTGACGGCGGTTGCCCAAGATTTCGACGGGGACGGGGATGTCGACATCGCCGTGAATTCGTTCTTCCCAAATTGGTTCGCGAAGGAACCCGAGACCTTCGATGTGCTGGAGAACGTGGGCGACCTGCAGTTCGAACCCCAGACGCTGGGCGGTGAGCACTGGGGGCGCTGGTTGCGTATCGCGGCGGGCGACCTCGACGGAGATGGACGAGTCGAGCTGTTCCTGGGCGGGGGGAACTCGCCCGGCGGTGGGCTCCACCCGGACCGTCCGCGGCAATGGGCTCGTTACCGAGAGCGCTTGGCGCAGGTGCCGGCGGTGCTCGTCCTGGATCGTTCCTCTTCGGCCCCGGCTACATCGAACTAGCAGTTTGAACCCTCGAGATTTCGAGAGTGAGGTTCCATGGCTTCGATATATCACGTCTGCTTCCGCACGTTGTGTTTTCTCGCGCTGTTTGCGGGGCTGGTCGCGACCGCGGGTTGTGCGAGTTTTGCGCCTAACGTAGAGGGCGTGATCGCGACGGTCCCCTCAGAGAAGCAGACTGCGGCGCGCCCCGCGGTCGTCTTGATCGGCGACATCGGCGTGCGTCGGGGCGATGACACCGTGCGGCTCGCCGAGCGGGTGGGCCGTGAACTCGAGGGTGCACCGGGTGCGCCGGTCGTCGTGTTGGGCGATGTCTTCTACATCGCGGGACTCAAGGGAGAGTGCCCGACCACGCCGGGCTATTCGAGCTTTGGCTGTGAAGACGAAGCCGGTCCGCCCACCGATCAACTCGAGTCCGTGCTCGGCCCATACCGGCGGGCGCTGCAGGGGCACCCGCTCGTTGCGATCGGAGGCAATCACGACTTCTACGGCGGCGAGGCCGCCGTACGCAACCAGTGTGCGTTGATCCCTGCGACAGGGGAAGGGTGGGAGTACTACGCGAAGGGGTGTGCGCTGGAGGAGGAGAACCCCGTCGCGACGCTCGACTTCGGCTCTGTGGTGGTGTTTGCGGTCGACTCGGAGCCGATGATCCGTGACCGGGGCTACCTCGACGCGACGGTGGCCGCGCTCGGTGGCGAGATTGACCGGGTCCGCCGCGAGAACCCGACCGCATGGCGCATCGTGGCGACGCATCACCCGCTCGAGACCTATGGCTCTCACAACGGGGCGACGAAGGCGACCGGGGTCGCGAAGGATCTGTACGTCCTCCGCAAGACGCTGCTCTACCCGCTCTTCTTCCCGCTGGAGTGGTGGCTTGGGGCGCAGGACCCGTATGAGCTCCGCTATCGGCGCTACCGGCGCGCGTTGTATGACTTGTTTCGTGCGCATCCCATCGACGCCTTCGCCTCCGGTCACGATCACAGCCTTCAGCACATCCGGATCGAGCATCCGGGCGTTCCGGTCCAGATCGTCTCGGGCGCGGGGGCGCATCGTTCTCCCGTGCAGCTCTATGGGCTCGACCTGTTGTGGCTGAACCGGCTGGGGCGCGCGGTGGGTCTCGAGGAGGTCATCCCGGCTCCGCGCCACGCTCTTGAGTTCGGGATGGGGGGCGAGCTGGAGGGCGAGCTGTCCGGCTATGGCTTCGTCGTCCTGTCCCCGGAGCCGGGTGCACCGTCGAGTGATGACGCCGGGACGCTCGTCGTTGACTACATCGACCCCGCGCGTGAGGCCGCGTTGCACACGGCGCACATCCGCCGATGAACGGCGGCCCCGGCTCTCGCGTTCTTCCCGCGATCAGATGACGCCCTGCTCCCGCAGCGCGGTGATGTCGTCCCAGCTGTAGCCAAGCTCTTCGGTCAGGAGGAGCTCGGTGTGTTGTCCGAGCTCGGGTGCGGGCTCTCGCACCTCTCCGGGCGTCTCGGACAGGTTCACCGGGCAGCCCAGATACTTGAGCGTCCCGAACTCGGGGTGAGGGATCTCGGTGATGTATCCGTTCGCCTGCATCTGGGGGTCGTCCTCGAGGTCGTCGAGCGTATTGACGATCGTAAAGATGAAGTCGCCACCCTCGTGGAGGATCTGCATCCACTCGCCTCGAGGCCGCGTCGCAAAGGCGGCGTCGAGCTCGCTCACGCACGCTTCCGCGTTTGTGGCCCTCGCTCCCATGTCCGCGAAGCGCGCGTCCGTCCCGAGTTCGGGGCGTTCGATCGCCTTCGTGAAGTCGGACCAGTACCGATCGCTCTGCAACATGCCGAGCGCGATCCAATTTCCGTCCGCGCACTTGTAGTGGTTCCAGAGCGGGTTGCCCGCCGCCTTCCGGAAGGTGCGAGGGAACGCCGCTCCGTTCACGAGACGGGCGCTCATCGACAGGCCCTGGAGCCAGGCCATGCTCCCGAGGTGGCTGCCATCGACCTGTTGCCCGATCCCGTGCTTCTCACGGGCGATCAGGGCGGCGAGGACGCCATAGGCCAACATCACCGCGCCCATCTGGTCGGCGATGCCTCCCCCGATTGCCTGCGGGTCCATGTCGGGCTCGCCCGCCGCGAACATGATCCCCGACCTCGCGAGCCCGAGCTGGTCGAAGGAGGGCTCTGCGCTGTCCGGCCCCTCGGGTCCGTAGCCGGTCGCGCTCGCGTAGATCAGCTTTTCGTTGTGTCGGCGCAGGTCCTCGTATCCGAGGCCCAGTCGGCCGGCGACTCCCTTGCGGAAGTTCTGGACGAAGACGTCCGACTTCGCGATGAGGCGGTACATGACCTCCCGCGCCTCCGGCTTCTTCAGGTCGAGCGCGATGCTCTTCTTGCCCCGGTTCAACCCCTCGAAATAGAAGTTCGCCTGCACCTGGGTGCCTTGGATCTGCACCAGCCCGCGACCGGGGTCGCCCCCGTCGAGTGACTCGATCTTGATCACGTCTGCCCCGAGATCTGCGAGCATGGCGGAGGCCACGGGGCCCTGCTGCCAGATCGTCCAGTCTACGACTCGTACACCCTCGAGCGGCCCAGGCATCACGTCTCCTCCGGTTGGTTTCCACGATTGTCCACCGCGCGGCCCGCTCGGGTCAACCAACGCGCCGCTGCACGCTCCGGGAGGCGCGCTCCCGCCCTCAGGCGAGCCAGCGTCGGCAGTCCGTTCGATCGAGGATCGCCTCGAGCGCGGCATCGTCTGCGACCCCCGCGTACCGCTTTCGCAGCGCAGCGAGCGACCGGGCGTGGTACTTCTGTGGCTTCTGGCTCCAGGCGTGCCCGGCCAACGCGCACTCGAAGGATTCCTCGCCGTCCTCGATCGCGCGCGCGTTCGCGTCGGACCAGGGGAGGAACAGCGCCCCCACCTGCTGCGTCAGCAGTGGCTCCAGCGTCGGGAGCAACGTGTCCGCGCTCTCCCAGTCTCCCGTCGCGGCGGGGGTGAGCATTCGCTCGACCCAGGCCACGGTGTTGGGGGCACTGCGTCTCAGGATGTCACCGGCTGTCGGGTCACTCCACGCGTTATAGATCTGTCCCCAGAGGCCGAAGTCGCCAAACGACGGTCGCTCGCCGAACAAGTAGGGCCGGCTGACGAGGTGCGCCTCGAGCTGCTGGAGGCCCTCCTGGTAGGAGGCCTCGATTTGAGGCGCTGTCTGTTCGCTTGAACCGACGAACCACACCCGCTGGGTCATACGCTCCACGATGCCAGCGGTTAGGCCGGCGATCGTCTCTTCGTCGGCATCGGGCATGTTGGTCTCGGCGATCCGGCGGCCGGCACTTTGCTGGTCTGCTTCACGCGCCCAGCGGTAGTGGAACATCCACTTGTTCCCCCACTCGTCGCCGAACTCCTCGATCAAGGCGGAGAGGAACGCGAGCTTCGGGTCGTCGGGGTGGATCGAAGGCTCGGGGTGAGCCGCTTCGACCTTCTCGAGGATGGGAGTGGAGTCCTGGATCCCCTCGCCGTTCGGGGTGACGACCAACGGGATCAGCGGCAGCTTCGCATACTGCTGGAACTCTGGCATCGATGCCTGGTCCCGAATGATCCACTCGTGGTCGATGCCCTTGTAGCGAAAATACGACCGGACCTTGATCGAATACGGGGACACCTCGGCACCAAAGATGCGATACGTCATGGCTTCTCCTTGCACGCTATCGAACGGTCACTTCACCGGATCGGATCGCCTCGTACAACGCGGCGTCCACGGGGGTGTATTTGTTGCCGTCGAGAAAATAGAGTGGGTCGGACACCTTGCTGGGGTCGAACGCCTCGCGGCGGTACTCGACCTTTTGGTGCTTGAAGGTCCCGGTGATCCGCATGTCTTCTTGCAGCCGGAGGAAGTACGGCCGCTGGAAGATGGGTAGGTCTCGTCGCACCAACGCCGTGAAGTCATCGAGCGAGAAGGCGCTCGAGATGCGCAACGCCGCCATTCCCGCGCGTCCATCCGAGCCCGGGACCTCGACCCCGTACACGTTGGCTTCAAGCACGCCCGGGCAGGGGTTCAGCGCCTCGGCGACCTCATTGGTCGACACGTTCTCCCCCTTCCAGCGGTAGGTGTCACCGATCCGGTCTGCAAAGGAGAGCCAGCCGCCTTCGTGCACGTCGAGCAGATCCCCGCTGTCGAAGTACTGGTCTCCATCCGCGAAGACCCCCCGGAGGACCTTCTTGCTCGACGCGGAGCGGTCCAGATACCCGTCGAAGCGGCTGACGCCCGCGAGTTTGATAGTCAGCAGCCCGGTCTCTCCGCTCTCGACGCGTTCGCAGTGGCCGTCTGCACGACGCTGGATCTCCCCGGTCTCAACGTCGCAGCGCACGACCGCGTGGCCCGGGAGCAGCCGGCCGATCCGTCCCGCGACGCCCGCGAAGTTGACGATCGGCAGCGCGCCCTCCGTGGCCCCGTAGAATTCCCGGATCAGCGGGAGGCCGAAGCGCTCCTGGAATTCCTGCCAGATGTCCGGCCGAAGTCCGTTCCCAGTCGCGATCGAGACGTTGTGGTCGCGGTCCTCTGGCTGGGGTGGCTGATTGAGCAAATAACGACACAGCTCGCCGATATAGATGAAGCGAGTCGCGCCGTATTCGCGCACGTCCTGCCAGAAGCGCGACGCCGAGAAGCGGCGCCGCAGCGCGAGTGTCGCTCCCGACGCGAGGGCGGCCCCCCAACCCGCAAACATGCCGTTGCTGTGGTAAAGCGGCAGCGGGCAGTAGATGACGTCACTCGGTTTCGCGTTGAGGATCGCACGGCCAAATAGCGTCGAGGCGGTCATCATCCGGTTGTTCGGCACGATCGCGGCCTTGGGCAGGCCCGTCGTTCCCGAGGTGTAGATGTAGCAGTAGTGGTCGTGCGCCTCGGGCGGCCCCACGCCGTCCAGCGCGGTATCGCTGGCCTGGGTGAGGAGGTCCCCGAAGTTTGCGAATGGAGGTGCGTCGGTGGGGGCGCCGTCCGCGATCCAGAGCAGGTCCTCTGCTGAGAGGGTAGAGAGTTCGCCGCCGATCGCTTTGAGGCGCGCCGCGTGCTCGCTGCCGACGAGGACTCGCTTCGCACCGCTCACCTCAATGGAGTGGCGGAGTCGGTCACCTGAGATGTGCGTGTTGATCAGAGCGCTGATGGCACGGAGCCGGGAGAGGCCGCTCAGGGCGAAGAGGAATTCGGGGCGGTTGTCCATCAGCAGCGCGACGACGTCCCCGCGCTCGATGCCTAGCGTTCTGAAAACCTGTGCATAACGGTTGGCAGCTCGGTCGACATCGGACCACGTGTAGCGGCGTCCTTCGAAGACGATCGCGGCTTGAGTGGGCCAGCGTCGCGCGTTGCGCTCGATCAGCCTGGATACGTTCCAGTGCGAGCCTGGGCGAATCAGGGGGAGGCCGCGGAGGAGGCGTCCCAGCCCACGGAGGTCGGCGACCCGTGCGTTCAGGCTCAGCGGTGCGGGGGGCGGGGGCATGCGATCATCGAGTATGCCACGGTCGATAGGGCGAGGCACCCATAGCGCGGGGCCTAGTCGCCGAAGAACTTGCCCGCAGAGGAGCTGAGCGCCGCCCAGGTCCCCAGGCACGCGCCGCCAAACGCTCCTTGGAGCGGCGTGGCTTCGGGGAAGATCTCCGGGACCAAAGCGATGCCCCCGATCGTGAAGAGAGCGAGGATCGTGTACGCCGTTCGGTGGCGCGAGACTTCCTCGCGTAGCTTGGCAAAGGCGGTCTTCTCCGGCTTGGGTTCGTCTAGGGTCGGCGCCGTGTGCTGGCCCTCCTGGGGTGCGGGCGTTGGGGTCTCTGGATTTAGGGGGGGCATATCAGCTCCGATCTACCGTTGAAGTATCGACTGCGCGTTCTTGGCGAAGGCCTCGGCGCCCTCCGCGTCATCGGTCAACTTCGGGACTGCGACAGGGACCTGGCAGCCGGCGATGATGCCGGGTCGCACCTTCATGGCGTCCATCCAACGCCGCAGGTGCGGAAGGCTCTCGATGGAGACGCCGGACCAGCGATAGGTGCGGACCCAGCAGAAGTTTGCGATGTCCGCGATCGAGTAGTCGTCGGCCAACCACTCGGACTCTCCGAGTCGGCGGTCCAACACTTCGAAGAGGCGCCGGGACTCGTTCTGATAGCGGTCGATCGCGGACTGGATCTTCTCCGGGAAATAACGAGAGAAGACGTTCGCCTGGCCCATCATCGGCCCGATGCCTCCCATCTGAAACATCAGCCACTGGATGACGCGCGCGCGGCCGGCGCGATCGGTCGGGAGCAGCCTGCCCGCCTTCTCGGCGAGGTAGATCATGACGGCGCCGGACTCGAAGACCGCGAGCCCGTCCTCTTCCCGATCAACGATCGCGGGGATGCGCCCGTTCGGGTTGATCCGGAGGAACCATTCCTTTCGCTGTTCCTGCTTGGGCAGGTTGACGACGTGGACCTCGTACGGGATCTCAAGCTCCTCGAGCGTCGCGGAGGCCTTCCAGCCGTTCGGGGTCGGTGCGGTGTAGAGGTCGATCACGTGTCCATCCTGTCTTCCGCCGTGGCGCCTTTGCGCTCGGCTCGTCGGGTCGTGAGTGCTCTCCTAGAGCTCGGCGGCGGCCGAGAATCCCTCGTGGATCGCCCCCTCGATATATCCGACGCCGGTGCAATCGCCGATCGCACGGACGGGGACTTCGAGATCCTCGAACGTGGCGATCGCCTTGGGGTTGGCCTCGAGCCCTGTCGCGACGATCACGGTGTCGGCTGCGGCGTCGAAGGCCGTCGGGGCGGCTTCCTCACCGGCAGCGCGCACTGTGTACCGCACGCGATCGGGCTCGATCGAGACGACATCGGCGCGGGGGACCAGCTCGACCCCGGATTCCCGTAGGTCATGGAGGACCCGCCAGCGACGCGGGTGCGCCATGGCCGTCGCGAGGTGGTCGCTCTCCTCGAGCACGGTGACCGCGCGCCCCCGCTCGTGGAGGAACTCGGCGAGCTCGCACCCGACGAGTCCACCACCGAGGATCACGACACGCTGCCCGACGGGCATGTACGCGCGCGAGGCCTCGCGCAGCTTGCCGGGGTCGCTGGTGATCCCGACGGCCCGCCCTGCCCGCACCGCGAGTCGCCCCGTCCAGGACAATTTCTGAGCGGCTTCGGCGCTCCCCTCACCGGTGAGCAGGCCGCGCAGGTCGTCCCCGTCGAAGACGTGGGGGAGGTCGATGCCGGGGACATCCGGGTTGTTTCGACTCGCGCCGGCGGCGATGAGCACGGCGTCGGGGGCGAGCGCTCGAAGGACCTCCGGCGTCGCCTCGGTCGCGAGGTGCACGGTTGTGTCGGAGCGCTCGATCTGGCGGATGAGCCAGCGGAGCAAGCGCTCGTTGGGTTCGTACACCAGCGACGCGAAGCGCAACGTCCCACCGAGCTGATCGCTGCGCTCGAACAGCGTGACGTCGTGTCCGCGCGCCGACGCGACCCGGGCGGCCTCGAGACCGGCTGGGCCGCCACCGACGATGGCGACCCGCTTCGGGATCTCTGCATGCTCGCGCTCGGTTGCTCCGCGGGTCGCTTCCTTCGCGGTCGTCGGGTTGACCGCGCAGCGAACGCTCTTGTCGAAGAAGGCCTGTGCGACGCACGTGTAGCAGTAGATGCAGGGGCGGACGTCTTCGGCGCGGTCCTCGCCGAGCTTGGTCGCGATGTGTGGGTCGGCGAGCATCTTCCGCGCCATCGCGATCACATCGGCCTTCCCGTCCCGGATCAGCTGGTCGCCCATTTCCGGCTCGATCCGACCGACGGCGATGATCGGGACCGCGAGCTCGCGCTTGAGCTCCGCCGTCATGCCGACATAGCCGGCCTCTTGGTGGACCAGGGGAGCCTCGGTGAAGCCCGGCGCGGAGGTCGCGTCCGCGTAGGCGGTGAGGTGGATGGCGTCGGCGCCGGCGTCCTGCGCCATGCGGGCTGCGGCCTTCGCGTCCTCGAAGGTGATGCCGTTCGGGGTTCGAAACTCTTTGGCATCGAGTCGGCACCAGACGGGAAAGTCTTCGCCCGCGCGCGCCTTGCAGGCTCGGATCACCTCGCAGAGCAGGCGCGCCCGGTTCTCGACCGAGCCCCCGTAGTCGTCCTCCCGGCGGTTCCACTGCGGCGAGAGGAACTCGGACAGGATGTAGCCATGCGCGGCGTGGAGCTCGACGGCGTCGAAGCCGGCCCGGCGCGCACGCTCCGTGGCGCTGGCGAAGGCGTCGATGAGCCAGGCGATGTCCTGTTCCGTGGCCTCGCGGATCTTCGGGCGCTGGCCTCCCATCGCCCCGGCCATCATCCCCAGCTCCTGGCGGGTCAGGTCGTTGCCCATGCTCAGCTCGCCGTGCCACTCAGGGAGTGAGGGCATCACGATCTCTCGCCCTTCCTTGACGTCGAGCCGTGAGACCTTGCCGTGGTGTACCAGCTGGGCTGCGATGCGCGCGCCGTGCGCCTGCACGCGCGAGGTCATCTCCTGGAGGCCCGGGAGGAACTCGTCCCGCGAGAGAGCCAGCTGGCGGTCCGAGTTGGCCCCTTGGGGGTAGGCAATCGCACACACCTCGGTGATGATGAGCCCGGCGCCGCCGCGGGCCCGCTCCTCGTAGTAGGCGATCACGGGTTCGCGGGCGTGGCCATCCGGGTCGACGATCTCGACCCCCATTGCGGCCATCGCGACCCGGTTTCGGAGCTCGAGCGACCCGATCTGGACCGGGGAGAAGAGATGCTTCAGCAAGGACGCCTCCTGGAGGGCCGAGCATATCAGCTCTCCGCGTGGGCACTGTGCTCGTCGTGAACCTCCAGATCTGGCCCCGTCGGCCCGATGAAGAGGGGGATGTTTCGAAGGAGCGAAAGGGGGCCAACGCGCGAGCGAAGCGGTCCCAGCCCGTCTACGTTTCGGGGCACCGGAGAGGTGGCCGAGCGGTTGAAGGCAGCGGTCTTGAAAACCGCCAGGGGTTCACGCCCCTCGTGGGTTCGAATCCCACCCTCTCCGCCAGCACCCCCGTGCGCCGACTTCTGATATGTTTCGCGTCCTCCGCGGAGAGGTGGCCGAGTTGGCTGAAGGCGCTCCCCTGCTAAGGGAGTAAAGGCTAACCCCCTTTCGTGGGTTCGAATCCCACCCTCTCCGCCATTCTTGACGCGCCGGGCGCCTTTCACGGTCCGGCGCGAGGAGCCGCAGGGAAATCGATCGATTCGTGCGGAGAGATGGCCGAGTGGCTTAAGGCGCACGCTTGGAAAGCGTGTGTACCGAAAGGTACCGTGGGTTCGAATCCCACTCTCTCCGCCACGACTTCCCATTTTTTTCGAGAGGAATGCGGAGCCCCCTCTGCGCATGTGATGGGGAGCCCGGGTCGCCCGCCCGTGGCCTGCCCGCTAGGTGGCGTGCAGGAAATGCGCGGCGGCGGCGCGGAGCACCGCGGCGTCTCGGTCGTCTCCAAGGGTCTCCGCGAGCAGGCTCACGTCCTTGATGAGGAGCCGCGTCGCCGCGTCGAAGGCGCTTGGCGATGGCAGGTTGGCGTAGATGTCGAAGGCGAAGCTGCGGGCACTGCTTTTCTGGATCAACTCCGTCAGCCCAGCGCGATCGATGTCTAGCGTTTCGCTCGCCGTGAGCGCGGCGTGCGCGAGACCCAGGGTCGCGGTGAACAAGGCGTTGTTGATGAGCTTGCTGCGCTGACCGTTTCCGGCCCGTCCGAGGTAGAGGAGGTGATCAGGGTCGGAGAAAGACGAGAGGACTGGCCGGGCGCGCTCGAGCGCCTCCTCAGCGCCACCGCAGATCACGGTCAGTCTGCGGGATTCGGCGGCCGCGCCCCCGCCGCTGACCGGGGCGTCCAGAAACAGGAGGCCGGCGCGTGAACAGCGCTCTGCGAGCTGCTCGCAGAGCGCTGGCAGAACGGTCGAGTGTACGGCGAGGAGGCTGCCGCGCGGCATCGCGGGGAGGAGTTGCTCGCAGACCTCTTGGACGCCCGCGTCGTCGACGACGCAGACACCGACGTGATCGCACTGCGCGCCGAGCGCCGCGATCGAAGGGGCAGCCGTCGCGCCCCGCTCGACGAACGGCTCGAGGGCTTCGGGGCGTCGCGCCCAGACCGTCAGTGGGAAGCCGGACGCTTGGATGCGCTCGGCCATGGGGCCGCCCTGGCTGCCCAGCCCGATGAACCCGGTTCGGATCGTTTTCATGCCTTGGCTCCACCAAGCGGTTCAGCGCGGTCCGACGAACTCCACGATACGGCGCTGGAACTTCCAGTCGCCATCGCGGGCGACGAACTCGTCGAGGTAGCGCCCGACGATCCGGATCGTCTTGCTGCCGTCGTGCTCCGCTCCCACGTACATGAAGTCGCTCTGCCCTGTGGCTCGCCCATCGTGCGCGATCTGGATGGCGCTGTTGTAGGTCACGTGCTGCGCGGGCGTCGCTGTTCTGGAGCCCTCTGCGATCTTGGAGCGGATCTCGTCCTGCCCGGTGGCGACCGTGTCCGGGGTGTGGAACTCGCCGCCCTCTACGAAGAGATCGCAGTACTCGTCGACTCTCGCCTGGTCGTAGCAGTGGCAGTAGCGGGCCAGGAGGTTGCGGATCGCGAGCTCCGCCGCGATGCGCTCGATGTCCGACACGGTGTCCTCCCTCCATCGGTCTCGTTCGTTCGTGCTCGCTCGGCGCGAGGCCGATGCCTCGCGCCGAGGCTATCCCCATCGCGCCCCGAGTGTCTAGACGAAGTGGTCCCTCGAGCCCGATGCCCGCCCACGTTCGGGTGGCGATCTTTCCGGCCGCGTTGCGCTGGGACCGGACCGGACCCGACGCGGGTCGGACGGGGGGAGTGCAGAGGCCCTCTGGACCTTGGCCCCGGCCAGCTTGACGCGGCACGCTGTGCGCTAGACTCCGCGGCCCCTGTGGGAATCAGAGCGCCCGTAGCTCAGATGGATAGAGCACCAGCTTGCGGAGCTGGGGGTCGCACGTTCGAGTCGTGCCGGGCGCGCCATACAACGAAGCCCCCTCGCGGAGTACCGCGGGGGGGCTTCGTCGTTCTCGGCGTGGCGTCGGCATCCGCGTACCGTTTCGTCGAAGGCAGGCCTCACCGCCCTCGCGACGAAATAGAGAGCGCGGACGCCGCCGCTAGCGCGGGGCGCGAACCATCGGCGTCAGGACCGGTGCGTCCTCGGAGGTCTGGATCTTGCCCACGGCTTCGAAGCCGAGTCGCTCGTAGAAGGGGATGTTTGCGGGGTTCGACGACTCGAGGTGTGTTGGGAGTCCCGCTCGGTCGGTCTTTTTCAGGACGTGCTGCATCAGCTCCGCGCCGACGCCCTGTCCCCGGTGAGTGCCATCGACGCCGATCATGGGGAGATACCAGGCATCTCCCTCTACCTTGTATTCCTGCATCTGTTCGAGCAGCACTGCCATCTCGGCGAGCCGATCCGGTGCGACGGTCGCGACGACGTAGTTGCCGAGTGCCTCTTCGTCACTCACCGTTCCGGGCGGGAACCATAAGCTCGCCCCGCTGAGCTCGGGCGCGACGAAGACGGCGTCCTGGTCGAACGCGGCGCCGGCGAAGCGCTCGACGACCCCGGGGAAATGCTGGAGGTAGTCTTCGGCTTTCGGGTACACCCAGCGCATGAACGGGTCGGCGGAAAAGACCACAGTCATCACTGCCGCCACGGGGTCGCGTTCATCGCCTCGCGCGTTGCGGATCGTAGGCCGGTTCATCTGCTCTCCCTCGCTGAGGCTGATCGGCTCGGCGACTGTAACGGCTCGGGGGCCGCGTGCAATTGCGTCGCGAGCCGACCCCGGAGAGGCGTTCGGTCGAATCGCGCGCCGGCCACTCGAACTGCACGTGGATCTGGCTGAGGCGTACACTCTCCGGAGGGAGGCCGAGGCCCGAGGCGGGGACGGTCACGAGCGCGAGGAACAGCGCGGTCGCCTACAGGGGACACGTGCTCGATCGTTGCGCGGCTTGGCGTCCTCATCCCGGTCGGCTCGGGTGCGATTCGGAGGGGTGTCTGGCGAGGTGGAGGTCCACGCGGACCCTGGGCGGGCGGCAGGGGCGCTGCCGCGCTCGTACGGAGCGCTAGGATGGGGTGGTCAGGTGCTCCAGCGCGGAGCGCGAAGAGGAGGTTGCGGCGACAGCGCCGACAGAGCCGCATGCGGGGCGCATCACGTCCCAGCTTGCGCCAGTCCTGCAGTCGCCGATTTTGAGGTCTGTGGTCCGGGCGGAACGCCGCCCGAAGACACCCTTGCAGCGGAGCGTCCATGAAGACCCCCGAGAGTCTCCAGACTCTGGTGGAACACGGGATCATTCAAGAGGTCACCCGGCCGCTGATGAGCGGTAAGGAGGCCCAGATCTATGTCGTGCGTGTTGGTGACGAGGAATGTGTCGCGAAGGTCTACAAAGAGGCCAACCAGCGAACGTTCCGTCACCGCGTCGAGTACACCGAAGGCCGTCGGACACGGAACACCCGCGACCAGCGGGCCGTCAGCAAGCGCACGCGTCACGGACGCAAGCAGGACGAGGCCGCTTGGCGAACGGCTGAGGTCGACATGCTCTATCGGCTCAAGGACGCAGGCGTCCGTGTTCCCGAGCCCATCAACTTCCTGGACGGTGTCCTCGTCATGGAGCTCGTCAAGGACGACGAGGGCTTCCCTGCCCCGCGGCTGGGGGACCTTTCCTTCGAGCCTAAGAAGGCGCAGGCGGTCTATGAGCAGCTGATCCAGGAAGTGGTGCGGATGCTCTGCGGAGGTGTCATCCACGGCGACCTGTCCGTTTTCAACGTCTTGATGGGGGCTGACGGCCCCGTCGTAATCGACTTTCCGCAATCCATCGACCCGGCGCAGAACCAGAGCGCCCGTAAGCTGCTGGTCCGGGACGTGGAGAACTTGCACCGATTCCTCGAGCGTGAGGTCCCGGGCGCCACCGTCCACCCGTACGCGGAGGAGATGTGGTCGCTTTACGAGTCGAACCGGCTCACTCCCGATACGAAGCTCCGTGGCGACTATCGAGGACCCAAGGGAAAGACGAATACGAGCGAGGTGCTGGCACTCATCGATGACGCCGCTCTCGAAGCCCAAGCCCGACGAGGGCCTGGCTCGCCCGCGGAGCTGTCGGAGGACGAGGACGGCCCGAGGCCTCTTCGCAAGGTTGTGGACTTCACGCAGCAGGGCGCGCCGCGCGGCGGCGCCAAGCGGCGTGGATCGGCCCCGCGCGCTGCAGGGCCCGCGCGTTCCGAGGCGCCGCCGGCGGACGGAGACGCCCCGGCAAAGCGACAAGGTGAAAAGGGCGCAGGAGGTTCCAGGAAGCGCAGTCGGCGCCGACGCAGGCGCGCGCCGAAGAGCGAGCCCGAATCCTCCTCTTCCCCGGCACCCGAGGCGGGGAAGACGTCGCAGCGCGATGCCCAGCCGAGCCGCTCGCGTCGTCGCGGTGGCCGCTCGCGTTCGAGCGAGCGCTCGCGAGCGAGCAGCGGCGAGGGCGAAGGGAACCGGACGGACAAGCCTGGTCCCGCGTCGTCGGGTGAGAAGGAATCGGCCGGCCCGTCGCGGCCGGCCCGCCGTCGGCGTAGGCGGCCGCCGCGGGGGCGTAAGGAGGACTAGGCGTCTCTGGTCTCATTACTTCGCAGACGGACTCCATCGTTCTGGCGAAGCGACGTTTCGATGGAGCCACATCCCTCGGGGCGGGAGGCAGGGTCCGCAGGGTTGTATCCTGTCCGCGGCCCGCGAGAGGCTTTGCTCGAACCGCGCCGAGGAGACAATCATGCAAGACGGATCGAACCGAAGATCGGGGCTTCGTGCGGTCGTGATCAGCGCTGGTCTGCTCGTCATCCTCACAGCAGGAGGCAGCTTCCTTCTCTCGAAGGCGGACGGCCCTGTGTTCGTGTTGGGGGGTGGGCCGCTTCGCTCCGGTGAACCGGTCGCGCTCAGCGCTCTCGATTGGGCGCAGCTCGACGCGCTCCACGAACTCGAGATCGAGATCGTCGGCGCCGGGAGCTCGCGAATCCTCTGGTTCAGCGTGTACGACGGTGTTCCATACGTCGCTTGTGACCTCGACTGTGTTGGGGGTGTCCTGACGCGTTGGCCCCAGCAGATCGCGCGAGATGATCGGGTGGTGGTGCGCATCGATGGGCGGCGCGCGCCCGGCCGACTCGTTCACGTGCCCCATGGGACCGAGGAGTACGACCTCGTGAAGGCGGGCCGCGACCGCAAGTACGCCGGCACCGGGGGGGGGCGCGCGGCGATGGAGACCGCCGCCCACGCGGCGGTCGTCGAGGTCGGGGAGACGTTGACGGGGCGGGCCCAGCGGGGCGAACCCGGGGATCGCGTGTACCGAGTCGCCCCTCGTCCGCCGGACACCTGAGCGCGTATCGCCACCCGGGCTCGCGCTCGATTCCTCGCTATACGCGGTGTTCCGCTCGTGCGAAGATCCAGCCGGCGACGTGAGAACCGGCGCCTACGAGGAGGGTCGAGCAGTGATGAGTTTGGAAGGGAAGGTGGCGATCGTGACCGGCGGTGCGCGTGGTACGGGCGCAGCGGTTGCGGAGCGGTTCTGTCAGCAGGGCGCGCGCGTCATGCTCGCTGATCTGCGAGACGAGATGGGCGAGGCGACCGCCGAGCGGCTGGGTGCCGGGGCGTCCTACAGGCGCTGCGATGTGACGGACTCGGGTGAATGGGCGGACCTCGTCGCTGCCACGGTCGAGGCGGAGGGGCGCGTCGATGTGCTCGTGAACAACGCCGCGGTGTTGCACCAGGGGCCGATCGAGAACACCTCGGAGGCTGATTTTCGCAAGCTGCTCGAGGTGAACACCCTGGGCCCGTTCCTGGGGATCCGCGCGGTCGTTCCCACGATGAAGGAGCAGGGTGCTGGTTCGATCGTCAACGTCGGCTCGATCGATTCACTCGCGGCGATGAATGGCCTCACCGCCTACTGCGCGTCGAAGTTCGGTCTCCGCGGCCTCTCGAAGGCGGCGGCGCTCGAGGTGGGGCGCGACGGGATCCGGGTCAACACGGTGTGCCCCGCGGGCGGCAACCCCGAGATGTACGAGCCGTGGATGGGGAAGGTCGTCGGGTTCCTCGAAGAGACGATCGCATACGGGGAAAACCGCGGGATCCCAGGCTCCGTCCCGGTCGAGAGCATCGTCG
>Ga0315331_10001861_pt1 | contig 15934 bp, 11 predicted proteins | sample M160m34915metaG_FD_203456 | JGI IMG/M metagenome (GOLD analysis project Ga0315331, IMG submission 203456) | Ammonia-oxidizing marine archaeal communities from Monterey Bay, California, United States - M1 60m 34915 | ecosystem: Environmental > Aquatic > Marine > Intertidal zone | place: USA...
TAGTATTTATATTAGTTATTATAGTCTGAAGTTTATTTGAATAATCTATTAATTGATTTGAATCTAATAATTTAGATTCTTTCAATTGAAATAAATTAGATTCTAAATTATGTACTATCGTCATAATATCTACATATTTCAATTGTAAGAAATATAATTTATATTTTTTCATATATTCTGTCATATTATAAGAAGTTTTATAATATCTATATCTTAATATAATTCGTTTATATCACCTAAAATGGATAAATGTCGAAACTACTTAAATAATACAGAATATAGTTAAAAGAACATAGTTAGTTTAATTTAAAAAATTAATTTATAGATAAGATATATATAATGCCCGTAAATAAATCTCAAAATAAAACTAAGAAATCGGAAGTTGATTCGTCTCAATCTACTACTGTTCAAGAAGTCTCTGAAAATACACAAGATACCCAAATGTCTCAACACACTGGAAAAAAGTCTAAAAAATCAAACCAAGAAAATGAAACATCTATACAAACAACCTCTAATACCGATGATAAAACAATGAGTAATCAAGAAACTACCCAAGAAGGTGGTGGTAAAAAATCAAAGAAAACAGCTGCAAAGAGTGATGACACCAAGTCTACCAAGTCTACCAAGAAGTCTTCCAAAAAGTCTTCCAAAAAGTCTTCCACCAAGTCTGCCAAGTCTGCCAAGTCTGCCAAGAAGTCTGCCAAGAAGTCTTCCAAGAAGTCTTCCAAGAAGTCTTCCACTAAGTCTGCCAAGTCTGCCAAGTCTGCCAAGTCTGCCAAGTCTGCTACTAAAAAGTCTTCTACCAAGGCTACCAAAAAGGCAGCTAAAAAGTCAACTGGTGCTGACACAGATGATGTAACTGAAAGTACTATTCAAGTTAATAATGCGGGTAAGACAGTTAGATCTTTTAAAGTCAAGTTACCTGGTGTCGAAACATTTGAAGGACGTTTCACTGGATTGACTCCTTATCAAGCAGCAAATAAAGCTCTTTCCAAATATTATCGTGAAACAGAAACCCCTAAGAAGCAGATTGTATTTACTATTCGTGAATCAACTCGCGGTAGCAAGCGTTCAATGTATTCCTATAATGGAAAGCGAGAAAAGTTGGTGATCCCTGTCGAATATTCCATTAAGGATGGTCGTACTATTGTTAAGAATTTTAAGAACCGACTTGTTAAAATTAAGAAGAATGAAACTACTACGATTGAAGCGTAAATAATAAACAAATTAAATAAAAAATTTTAGTTTTAAATTATTTTTAATATCTAACAACTTTTGATTTGTTACTAAATCAATATTATCAATTATTTGTTTAAATTTATTATTTAATATATTTAAAGTCGCCTCATTTAATATTATATTTTTTTTATCAATTTTTGTTTGAATTGTTTTGATACAATCAATTAAATCAAATTTTAATTGATAATTATATACATCAATTATACGATCAGTTATATTGTGTAAATTATTTAAATAATCATCATTTATATTAAATAAATATTCTGATATATTTTTTGTTTTAGTTGAAATTATTACATGTAATAATCGATTATAATATAATAAATTAGTCATTTTAAATTCAATATATACTATCTTTTCTGGACTAGTTATATTAATAGTATTTAATAATATATTATCACTTGATAATATATTATTTCCAATATATATATCTATTTTGTATTCATCCATTATAACTGGTACAATAAATTGGACTTGATTCACACATGGTATAATACCATTTGATAAAATTGGGCACATTAAACCATTTCCTATATCAATACCAATTATATTTTTAATATAATTACTCGAAATAATATTACTTGAAATAATATTCATTATGTCAATTATTAATATTATATTATATTATTTTATATAATATTAAATAAAAAAACTGATAAAATAAATTAATATAAATAATAAAAACTATATTAATATAATGACAGAATATAATAAACATTTATCTGAACCCTGGTTTTCTTTAATAAAAGTAGGGCTTAAAAAATGCGAGGGGAGACTAAATAAAAACGATTTTTCTAAAATGAAAAAAGGTGATAAGATTGTATTTACGAATGATGATTTTGGTTTTACACGAGCGTTTCGCGTTAAAATTACATCTATTCGTACATATAATACATTTGAAGAATATTTAACGAATGAAACATTAGAAAAATGTCTTCCTGGAATAGATACAATGGAACAAGGATTAGGTGTGTATTTTAAATATTTTACAAAAGAACATGAATCTAAATACAAAATAGTTGCATTTCGAGTGAAAGTCATTAATTAATTACTATTCTGATATTATACCAATATATTATTTATATTATTTGCTTGAACTAATATAAATAATTGAAAAAAAATAAAAATAGTTTATATTAATTAATATATAATGGAAACTAATAATCTTTTAAAAACAGTACGACAATTTGACAATGAATCAAATGATACATTTAAATTTAGAATAAACTATATTGAATCTAGAATAAATACCATGGAATTTCGCAAGTTAATACAATACTCAAAAATAGCTGCCAATATTAAATTTAAAAAATGTAAATATGACACATTAGTATAATAAATATGAATTTATTCTCATAATAACATTTTTCATTTTATATACACAAATAGATATTATTGAATGATTTGCATTCATATCATAATTGAACCAGTGTTTGCTGCAGGCATTGCTGTTGTTGGCATTGATGGTATTGCTGTTGTTGGCATTGCTGTTGTTGGCATTGATGGTATTGCTGTTGTTGGCATTGCTGTTGTTGGCATTGATGGTATTGCTGTTGTTGGCATTGATGGTATTGCTGTTGTTGGCATTGCTGTTGTTGGCATTGATGGTATTGCTGTTGTTGGCATTGATGGTATTGCTGTTGTTGGTATTGATGGTATTGCTGGTATTGCTGTTGTTGGCGCTGCAGTTGTAGGCATGGCAGTTGAGGTAGGTTGTGTGGTGGTTTTTATTCCCATAGATGTTTTCAATTGAGAAGATGTTTGTTGGAGAGTAGTAATTGTTTTTCTAAAATTAGAAGGTTCGGTTGAAACATCTGATGTATCATTCATATCTAAAGTTACTTCATATACATGAACTATTAAACTTGGATCAGCACTAATTATCATTGCTATCTTTTCATTTATCATGTCTATATTATTATATGTATCAAATGTATGTATTTGTTCATGTACCTTATCTTTAAGTTTTATACTAAAATCTTTATTTTTAAAATATGTAAGAATATCTATAATTAATTTAATATATTCCACAAGATTAATATCTGCATTATTTGGTGTCATTTTTTCTACCTGTTTTTTACCAACATTGGATTGTAATTTTTCTTTAATTCTATTTTGTAAAATATGTTGATATACGTCGATTAATCCATTAATTTGATCGGTACTTAAATGTAACATATCAAGGTATGTATTATTATTTATTTCATTATTTATAATTATTTGTGTTTCAATAGATATCATAATTTTATAATTTGCCTTAATTGCTAATATAAGTAATTCAACATTATTTGAAACAATTTCTCCTATCTGATTTATAATTTCTATATCGTCATCGTATATTTCAAATTCACCAAGTTTTATTAATATATATTCTCTTTTCTCTTCGTTAAAATCTCTTTCGTAAAAATATTCAAGAATTTCTAATAACGAATTTATATATACTATTATATTATTATTTGTTGTATTTTCTAAAATACCTTGATATAAATTTATTATATTTACAAGTTTATGAGGCGATGTATTTAAAAGAGAATTATATTTATACATGGTCAATTCTGAGTGTACATAAGTTTGTTGTTTTTTAGAATATTGTTTTCTATTTATTTTAAATAATATTATAATAATTAATATACAAATTATTATTACAATATAATTAATATTTTTAGACATATTTTCTGGCATATATGTACTATAGATTATAAAAAAATTGATTTATATTTTATAATTTAAAGTCTGTTTATATATAAATTATAAATGTCAAAGAAAATATGCTTTCTATATACAGATACTAACGGTCTTCATAATACATCAGATATTGTATCTAAAAAAAATTTATATAATTTTGGAAGATTAATTGCCCTACATTATTCAATTGGAACATATGATACAAACTCTGATACTAATATTTCTCAATATAATGAATCTATTCGAGTTAATACTATTATCAAACCAGATACAATTAATTTTGATAAAGAAGCATTGCGAATTCATAATATTACATATGAGTATGCAGTTAAAAATGGAATTTCAAATAGAGATGTAATACAACAATTTAAGAATGATATTAAAGATGTTGATATAATTATATCACATAGTTTACCATTCTACTTGAAATCAATTCAAGTAGAATGTTTTAGAACTGCAACTATAATTGATTTTACAAAATATACATTAATTGATGTAATGACATTTGGTCATGATTATAAATATCCTAAATTAAATAGTATTATGAAAAAATTAAAAATTAAAAATATTGAAAATCAATTAGATCAAATTATACAAGTATTTTTAAAATTATATGAAAACTCTATTACAACAATGAGTAAAGACTCCACTTCACTGTCAAACTAAATTTTGAACAATTCAGAGTTGATTTTATTAACTCGTATCTGTTCTTTCTCAAATAAATTTATTTATATTTCTTTTCTATTATTATTTTTCAAAGATTCTACTATTTTTTTTATATCTTGTGTCGAATCTTTGTTACAAATTAAAATTGCATCATCTGTATTTATAACAATTACATTATCCATTCCAATTAATGTAATTAACTTGTTATTATTATCAACATAACAATTTTTTGAATTATATATTATATTATCACCTACTAGTACATTCATATTAGCATCTTTTTCTGATAGATTATATATTGCATTAAATGAACCAATGTCATCCCAGTCTGATTTATATTGAATTGAATAGGCATTAATATTAGTTATTTTATTATCACTAGGTATGTTCTGACCACCATTACATAATAATTCCATAATGGCATAATCAACTGATATTGATTTACATTCATTAAATTTATCAAAAGGTAATTTAATAATATTATTAATTTTAATACTATTATTTAATGTTTCTGTACATATATCTAATATATCAGGATTATATTTTTTAAAACATTCTATCATTGTGTTATTTTTAAATATAAATATTCCAGCATTCCATAAATACAAGTCACTTTCATAAAATTGTTTTGCAATATCATAATTTGGTTTTTCAATAAAAGAATCAATTATATAATAATCCATATTTGTTTTCATTACTTTTATATAACCGAACCCTGTTTCGATACGTGATGGTTTTATACCAAATGTAATTATATTATTATCAATTATTTTAATTCCTTCTAAACAACATTTTATAAATTCACTATCATTAAATATATGATCAGATGGAACAACAATTGTATTCATATTAATATTGTCTAATAATGATGCTATACATATTGCTGGTCCAGAGTCTTTACCAATTGGTTCAATTATATAATTAACGGGAATCATTATATTCAAACTATTTACTTGAGATTCTATCATATCATAATATTTTGTATTGCAAATAATATAAATATTACTTGGATTATTTATTTGTTGTAATAGTTTATTAATTCGAATAACTGTATTTTGTAATAAACTATATTCATTTGTTATTTTTAATAATTGTTTTGGTATATTATTTCTTGATTTAGGCCATAATCTAGAACCTGTACCACCACATAATATAACTATATTCATTATTATATATAATATAAATTATATATTTTTTAAACTTAAATATTAGATGTATATTTTTATTTATAGATTAAATTTCATTTTTAATAATGACAGATAATAAATATACTTTAAAAGATTTAGGTCAAATTATATCAAAATCATTGCCTAGAACTGTGTTTAATATACAGGCTGAAATTAGACAACCTAAATTATCAAATGGACATATGTATTTGAATTTGAAAGATAAAGATTGTATAGTAAATGCAATAATATGGAAAAATAATATAACTGATATTATAAGAAACCTTAAAGATGGTGATATGGTCGAGGTAGATGGTAAAATAGAATATTATTTACCTAGAGGAACTTTAAGTATTGTTATTAGTAATATTAAATATTCAAATAATATAGGAGATTTATATCAACAGTATGAAACAATGAAACTAGAATACAAGAATAAGGGATATTTTAATAATAAACTACCGTTACCTACTGTTATTAAAAATATACTAATCCTTAGTAGTAGTACAGGTGCAGCTATACATGATTTTTATTATGGATTAGATAATCAAAAATGTAATATAAATAGAACATTAATTGATGTAGTGGTTCAAGGCAATGACTGTCCTAATTCTATTTCAAATACATTAGATTCAATAGATAATATATATGATTTAGTTGTAATAACTCGAGGAGGAGGTAGTATTGAAGATTTATGGGGATTTAATCATATGAAGATAATAGAAAGTGTTCACAATTGCAAGATACCTGTTTTAAGTGCGATTGGTCATATGGTTGATAATACATTACTTGATTTAGTCTCTGATATTAGTGCACCTACTCCATCACTGGCTGCTCAATATATAGTAGATCATAATATGATTTATTGTAATAAACTAAAACAAATTATTTCAAGGGCCAATACAAGAATAAATGAAACTATTAAAAATAAAATAGAAAAATTAAACACTATTAGTATGAATAGTATTAAATATAAATATAATATCAAGGCAAAATTAAATACAATAAAACAAAATACAATGTCATATATAGTTCGTTATATTGAAAATAATATTAGACAATTAAATACTCTTAGTACACAATATAATGATGATAGGATAATATTAATTAATAATAATAATATGATATCTAATTCTATTAATTTTCAACAAATTTTAGATAAAAAACAACCATTTACTATAAAATGGAATAATACAAGTATATTAATTACTAAATATTAATAAAATAATCAATGATATTTATACAGATGTTATGTTATATTTAATAAATGGAAGAAATAAATGAAATAAATGAAATAATACAAAATACAGATGATTTTACTAATAAAAATACTCTTATAACTAAAATGAATCAAATGATATTAATAGAGAATAAAAAATTAGAAAAAAACTTGGAATATATTAATAATGATGAATTAAAAAATAATACTATTCCTGTAAAATATAAAAAATATAGTGTAGAAAAATTAGAAGAAATGTTATACAAGACAAATGATATTGATACACAAATAATCATTTATGATGTTATTAAAAATAAAATAAATAATATAGAGGGTTGTTTATTTGATAATAAATAATTTAAAGCAACTATAGTTATATATTATATAATGAAAGCATATACAATGGGAATTATATTATTTTGTATGAATAATATTATAATGTGTGGATTAGGGTTAAATAGTATTGAGAACTATATAATGGAGTTTATTATTATAGCTGGGATGACTAAGCTATTTTATTTGTGTAATAAAAATTTGGTTTTAAAATTTATATTATATTTGTTCAATGTAAATACTAACAAATCAATATGGAATAATGATTATGATCTATATATATTATTACCATGGAATTTTAGTTTACTATTTTTGACTGAATATAACATAAATGGTGATAGGGAATATACTAATATATTAAATCAATTTGAATTATATTTACAAAAAAAATGTGTAAGAATATCTAATTTTTATTTCACTAGTCTTATAGCATTATTAATATTATATAATAGTACCACAATAATCGCTGGTGCATTTATAATTACACTTGTTGATATATTATTTTATATAGAACAATATTTAGAAAAATATAAAATCGATTTTAATATATTTAAATTAGAAATAATATATTATATAATAATATTTTGTTATTTTATATTTAATACATGGAGTAGTTATTGTAAACTAATTATATTATTACAATTGATATTACATATATTATATATAATTGAATACAATGACCAAACTTTCATATTAACAAAAGTTAATGTAAATCAAATATCCAGTGATTTTGAAGTTGGTATATTATTCTCCAAAAGAAAAATATTTTATTTAAATTATTTATATATAATATTTTTATGTTATTGTTTACTTTAAAATAATTTATATTTAAAATTATTTAAAATATCTATTAATATATATAATGTTTAATAATAATATAGGACATTGGGAAAAAAAATATTTAAAGTATAAAGTTAAATATGCTCAATTATCAAAGGAATTTAATACCATGGAGGAATTAAAAGAAAGAACTTGTTTAAAACAAATAGGTGGTGAAACAACAATTGCCATGATTGAAATAGAAATAGACAATTTAGTTCTATTAATTAATTACTATAATATAATAGTAGTTCAATATAATTTCCTCAGTAAGATTTATGCAGAGTGTATCGACTTGATAAAACAAATGAATGAATTAAAGAATACTATTACCGATGATAATTTAAGAAAATTAGTTGCAAATTTGATAAAAATATCACATTATGAAATAAAAGAAGAGGTACTACAACCAACAAGTCTTAAAGACATTGGGACAAAATTAAATAATCTTGAAATACAAAATATAAGAGATAATATGAGTAAGATGGATGATAGCACAAGACAAGACAAATTAACTGGATTAACTGATGCTAAAAATCAAATAACCGCCTTGTTGGATTCACATGGTCAACTTTATAAAGATACTGCTGTATTTGTAAATAGATATTATCTTAAATTTAAAGAAAATGTAGACTCTATAGTTAAGGTATGTATTAATAATAATAATATAGAAATATGTACAATTGGAAATGATATTAAACAGATTCTCGATGAAATTTTTGGTACATATGAAGAAGAGTTGGCAGCCAATCAAAAAGCAATTAAAGAAGAACTAGAATTGTGTATTGAACGCACTCAAAAATGTAGTACAACTTTTAATATTACCGATAACGCAGCCATTTTAGAAGAAGTTAATAATGAAATTATTTCAAATGCTAATAATAATATTATACCAGAAAATATAGAAAAAATAAATGATACAAACGCGCCCTCATTAGGTGGATTGGAATCAGTTGGTATTTCATCTGGAGCTGTATCTGCAGAAGATTCACTAGCATTGGCAAAAAAGATGGCACTAAAGAGTTGTATAAAAGAGTATGTCCGTATTAGACCATTCTTAAAAATTATAGATGAACGTGCTACTGATTTACAATTAAAAGTTAAGAATAAAAAATATGATCAATCATATTTAAGAGGATTTCAAAATAGAACAACTATGTCAACAAACGCTTATTGTATTGATTTTGCTCGAGTTTTTGAGCCAAAAATGCCTGGTGAAACAGCTACTATATTTAATCCAGATGGTACTGAAAAACCTGGTCATAAATTACAATTACATGAAATTGTTGGACCAGATGGTGTTGGTGAAATTGAAGTAAATAAATCAAGTACTGATAAGAAAGATGAGAAAGAAGAAATAAATAAAATAAATAAATTATTTTTCGAATTAAATGGCGAATTTGGTTCGACGACGGAATTAAGAGGTGGTACAGACTATGCCAATTTACCATTAATAAAAGGATTAAACAAGGAATATAAAGCTCAAGTAAATGGAGGTATATTTAATGATATGGCTAAATTTCAAGCCGCCAATGACAAGGCTTTTACAAATAGTGCTATATTAGATCCAAATATGCAAACAAATGATAAAAGCGGGTTTATTGATATAGGTAGAATGCACAATGCCGCTACTTGGGAAAAGAAAGCAAGTACACAAATTCAAAGTGAATTCGCTGCTGTAATTAACCCAGTTACATTAGATCCAATATTTCGAACGAAAGATGATTTTTCAGAAGATGCCGATCGTGCGGAAAATTTCAAAAATAAAAATATTATTACTATCTTTTATGGAGCAAGTGGGTCGGGTAAAACACATAGTTCAGATGCTATTATATTGAAATTATTTAATGAAATAGAAGACAAAATAAGTAAAGGGGGGGTTAACAAGGGTTTTGAAATCAGACTTGTTTCTGATTATTTAGATAGTATATATGATTATAATAGCAACGCAGCGAATGCAAGATATAATGATAGCACCAGATTACGTGGTCAAACACAAGCTGAATTAATTACAAAAGTACTTGGATCTAATAATAATAACTATGATCATTCGAAAAAACCAATTCCTGAAGGTAATTCACTCCCCGAAGCTGTTACTAAATTTAAGCAAATGGTTATTGAAGATAGTTTATACCGAGCTACAACTGGACGCACCAAACCAGTATCAGTACAGAAGCCATATTTTTGTGAAGGAATAGACGCGAGTAAAGTAGAGTCAAAACCTAATAAATATAAATTTGGTGAAACGAATGTATTAACATCAGACAGAATTAACCCATTTAAAATTACAACTAGGGATGAACTTAAAAAAGTATATACAGAGGTTAAAAACAAAATTAAAATGTTCAGAGGTGTAAATGACACTGGTTTAAATGCTGAATCATCTCGTTCTCATTTAATAATAATACTTATAAATAAAGACATACCTGAAGTAACACCTGGTGTTTTTCCACCAGGTAGTGTATTTTGTTTAATTGATTTAGCTGGAACAGAAGATTTGAATTATTTATTACCTATGGAAACTAGAGAAAAATTAGCCAAGAGTGAGGAAAATGCTATATTTGCCAGCCCAAATTGGATTGATATACCAAATGAATTACTATTTTACTCTGGAGCTAGTACCATAAATAAATTAAAGGGAACGAAAGCTGGAAAAGATGTAGAAGATGCAATAGATGAGCGAAATATTACTCTAATCCCACTTGCTACTGAATATATTAAAATGAAAGAATTTGCAAAAGTAGCTGAAGAAAAATACAAATGGATTGAAAAACAATCTGATCCAAGTAAAATAGGCATAGATGATATAAATAAACTCGAGCAATCATTTTATGATAGAGGAGGTAAAGTAACGAATGATATTAAATTGAAAATTTTTAAAGAAATATTTCCAATGATAGCAACAAGAAAAAATGGAAAAGTATATGAGAATACCAAACAGGTTGACCCATTTACTGGATCAAGTGCAGATTTTACATTTACATATGACCATAAAATATTAGTGTCTTTTTTGAAAATGATGCATCTTGAATCAGCACATATAAATAAATCATTGGGTGATTTTAGAGCATTATTAGATAAAATCAAAGTGGCGAAAGAGTCTCGACCTGATGATCCAGTTAATATTACATGCACTACAGATACAACAAAACTTATTGATCGATTACTTTGTCCTATTGTGAAATCAAATCCAGATATTATTATAATTGGAGCTATTAATCCAAGACGTTCTGATGATTTTAATTCATATAATACAATGAAAAATATTTCAAGTAAAATGTCAACAAAATGTTTAAATACTGCTGCAGCGTGTAACTAATAAACTTATTTAACTTTTATTATGATATAATAATCGTCTCATAATATTTTATACATTAAATAATTTTAAATAAAAAAATTTGATTTAAAATTATTATATAAAGATTTCTAATATATAACAATAAGACATGTCAATAAATTCTAAATATTATGGTGAAAATATTAAAAATATCAAAGAAATTAAATTTGGTATATATACTAATGATATGGTATTAAGATATTCTGCTGTTAAAGATGATCCTTTTGGTATAAATGTTCCTGATTCATATGATAATTACGAACCAAAAAAAGGTGGTTTGGTTGATTTACGTTTAGGAACATGTGATCCATATTTGAATTGTACAACATGTGGTCTAAATTCATTAGAGTGCAATGGACATTTTGGTCATACAGTATTAGCTGAACCAGTATTTCATTATGGATTTTTACCACATCTTACTACAATTCTTAAATGTATTTGTCATAAATGTTCGAATATACTTATAGAAAGAAGTGATGAAAATATGAAACGTTTTCAAAACAAGTCTGGAAAGAATCGTTTTAAAGAAATTAAAGAACTTACAAAAAATATTAACTTTTGTACACATTGTGGAACTCCTGTACCAAAAATTAAAAAAGAAATAAAAGAAACTACATTAGCTATTCGTATTATTTTGGAAAAAGAAGTAGGTAATATAATAGTCGATGAAGCAACTGGTATATCAACAGAAGGGACTAAAATTATTCGAGACTATTTAACTCCTCGTCAATGTTATTATTTACTTCGAAATATATCAGATATAGATGCTAATATGGTTGGATTTGATGTTGCTGATTCCAGACCAGAAGATATGATTATTACAAAATTTCCAATCCCACCTGTTATTATTAGACCAACGGCAAAGATTGATTTTCTTGCGTCAAGTACAATGGAGGATTCATTAACTTTAAAAATTGCTGATATTATTACTTGGAATATTCGATCGAGAGCGGATTTAAATAAAGAAGTAAAATCTAATAATGATACCAAAACAAATAATGATAGTTACACTTTAGTGCAATATAATATTGCAACATATTTTGATAATGATACTTCGTCTCTACCTAGATCTGAATTTAAAACTGGTAATAGACCAACTAGTTCTATTTCAGATAGAATTAAGGGTAAAGAAGGAAGAATTAGAATGAATCTTATGGGAAAACGTGTTGATTTTTCTGCTCGGAGTGTTATTACAAGTGATCCAAATATTGATATAGATGAAGTTGGTGTACCATTAAAAATAGCAAAAGATTTGACAATTCCTGAAGAAGTAACTCCTCAAAATATAAAACAATTAATGTTATTGGTACAAAATGGTCGTGATATTTATCCAGGTGCAAACTATGTATTTCGTAGTACAAATCTGAATGGCAAAACAATTTCTCAAAGAATTGATTTACGATATAGAAAAGCCAATATTAAATTATCATATGGCGATGTTGTAGAACGACATGTTGTAAACGGAGACTATGTTCTTTTTAATAGACAACCTACATTGCATAAACCTTCTATGATGGGTCATAAAGTTCATGTATTGAATCGCGAAGATGCTAATACATTTAGAATGAATGTAAGTGTTACTGGACCATATAATGCTGATTTTGATGGTGATGAGATGAATATATTTTTAGCTCAATCTATACAGGCGCGTAATGAATTAGAAAGAATTGCTAATGTAAAATATCAAATTATTGGTGGAAAAGATTCTAATCCAATTATTGGTTGCAAATTAGATGCAATTGCTGGTGCATATTTATTATCTATAGATCCGGTGATACCATATGATATTGCTGCAAATTTGTTATGTACAACATCATCTACTAATAAAAATAAATTGATTAAAGGAAAAGATATTATGGGGAAAGAATTATTTTCATATATTATTCCAAGTGGTATTAATTCAGTTAAAGAGGGGAAAAATTTTCAAATTAAGAATGGTAATTTAATAGAAGGTGTGTTAGATAAATCGCAACTTGCTACAAAGAAAAATTCAATTATTCATTATATTTGGGATAAATATGGACCAACTCGTACTCAAAAATTTATAGATGATACACAACGACTAGTTATTAGTTATCTATATAACAAAGGTTTAACAGTTGGTTTTAATGATTGTTTAATTGCTGATGATATGATAAAACAAATTAATGAAATAATTCATACAAAAGTATTATCTAGTAATCACATGATAACTCAATTTGAAAATGATAAAGATAAAATTAATAGTGATATAGGTGAAGAAATTATTACATTGGAAATAAATAGTATTAGTGCTAATATATCTAAGATTATATTTGAAGTATTAGACAAGTCAAATGCTTTCAATATTATGATTTCATTATCTGGATCAAAGGGATCGACGATTAATTTAGGACAAATTGCTGGATGTGTTGGACAAGTAACATTAAATGAACAACGTATTAAAAAGAAAGTATCAGGAAGAACATTGGCTATATTTCATCAAAATGATGATACTCCTAAAGCACGTGGTTTTATTACTTCAAACTTTTTAGATGGATTAAAAGGACACGAGTTTTTCTTTCATGTAATGAGTGGTAGAGAAGGTTTGATTGACACTGCTATCAAGACAGCTGAAAGTGGTTATATACAACGAAAATTAATTAAAAGTTTAGAAGACATGTATGTTAATTATGAAGGCATGATTCGCACTGCTAATGGTGTATTGGTCCAATATTTATATGGAGATAGTGGTATTAATCAACAAAGACAAACTGAATTGAAAATACACCTAATTAACTGCAATGATAAAATGATTCAAGAAACATATGTGTTTTCTGATAGTGATATGAAAAAGATTAAAATTAAAACAAAATATGACAATAAAAAAATGTTTCATATGATGAAAAAAATGCGCGATAACTTGCGGTCGATATATTTTAAATCAACTAGTAACTATAAAGTAATTACTGATAATTTTATGTTACCAGTAAATTTACGCCGTATTACTCAAGAATATATGAATAATATTCCATCTCCTTTATATGATGAAATTGATCCTCAATATATTATAGATAGTATTGAAAATATATTAAATAATTATGATAATCGTTTAGTAACTATTATGAATGACAAATCGGTTTTATTAAAACAAGATGACATTGCTTTTAAAACATTTTTTTCAATTTCACTATATGATTATATTGGCCCAAAAAAATGTATAATCGACTACAAGTTAACAAAAAAAATGTTTGATGATATGATAAATGATATTAAATTGGCATTTTCACAATCAATGGTTGAACCAGGTGAAATGGTTGGTATAATAGCCGCTCAATCTATTGGTGAACCAACATCTCAGATGACTTTAAATACCAAGCACTTTGCTGGTGTTACCGGCAAAGGTTCAGCTAGTATGGGTGTTCCTCGTATTAAAGAATTATTAAGTTATAGTAAATCAATTAAAACTCCGCAAATGACAGTATATTTTGATAAAAAATATAATACGAATAAATCTGATACTAATATAATTTCATCATATTTAAAACATCTAACTATAGGTGAATTAATAGATAGTGCTGAAATCTTGTATACTACTGATGGTAATGATAGTATGTCACAAATGATTCATAATGACAAAGTTAATAATCCGTTTTATATTAATAATGATAATACTAAAATAGAAAACATGCCATTTATTATTCGATTAAAATTAAATTTAGAAAAAATGATGGACAAAGAAACAACATTACTTGATATTAAAACCAAATTTATTACATATTGGTATAAAAATTTCTCAAATTTGAAGAATGTTAAAAAGGGACTGAAAGATATTTTAATCCATATAGATAAATTAGCAATATTAAGTAATAATGATAATATTATTCATATTCGCTTTAAAATAAATGATATTCATTATAGTTTATTAACTAGTTTTATGACAATTATATTAGATACTATTACACTCAAAGGTATTAATAACATTAGTAACATTAATATGGTAAATGAAAGACAAATTACATTTAATGAATCTGGTGATCCTAATGTAAATAAAGAATATGTTATTACTACTAATGGGATTAATATTGAAGGATTATTATATATCAAAGGTATTGATCACACGCGTACTAAAACAAATGATATTGCAACAGTTTATAAAATGTATGGTATAGAAGCAGCTCGTAAAATTATTATAGATGAACTCTTAACTACTTTTAACTCAGATGGAAGTGATTCATTGAATCATGCTCATGTATCACTATTAGTTGATCTTATGACATATAGTGGTGAAGTAATTTCTATTGATCGACATGGATTAAATAAAGTAGATAACGATCCATTATCCAGAGCTTCATTTGAAAAAACAATGGAACACTTTATCAATGCGGCTATCTTTAGTGAAGCAGATAAATTAAAATCTGTTTCAGCTCGTGTTGCGATTGGTAGAGTTATTCCCGGTGGTACAGGTGCGTTTGATATTATCCTAGATACAGATATGTTAAAAAATAGCGA
>Ga0315331_10001862_pt1 | contig 15931 bp, 29 predicted proteins | sample M160m34915metaG_FD_203456 | JGI IMG/M metagenome (GOLD analysis project Ga0315331, IMG submission 203456) | Ammonia-oxidizing marine archaeal communities from Monterey Bay, California, United States - M1 60m 34915 | ecosystem: Environmental > Aquatic > Marine > Intertidal zone | place: USA...
CATTAACGTACTGCATGTACTCATCATGTACTTCCTGTGGTTCGGTAGCTTTAGGAAGTGTAAAGAAAAGATTAACTGATTGTGCTTGACAGATAAACTCTTGACGTTTAGAAGCATGTTCTATAATCCATATCTGGTCTATCTCATTAGCAGTTTTAAATATTTCTTTTTCTTCCTCGGTTAATATATCTAGATGCTGGACTGAACCTTCGTTACCTGCAATGTCTTTCCACAATGCAGTCAACTCATCTTTCTTTAAACCTTTATCTTGTAGTATCTCTTCTAGGTATTTGTTCTTAACTTGGAAAGAACCTGAGAGAGTCTTGTGCGTATAAACGTTAGCACGATATGGCTCAATCGAAGGAGAAGTACCACCACATATGATACTAGAACTAGCGTTAGGAGCAACAGCGAGTAGATGAGCGTTCCTCCTGCCACTGCCACTGACATCAGGAGCTTCACCCCTTTCGTCTGCAAGTCTTTCAGAAGCTTTGGTTGCCTGTTTTTTAATGTATTTAAAAGCTTTATAATTGAAACCCGTAGCGAAGATACCTTCAAAAGGAATGTTGCGTGATTGGAGATACGAATGGAAGCCCATCGCACCGAGACCCAACGACCTTTCTCGATAAGCAGAGTAGGCAGATTTAAGAAACCCTTCTTTGCCCGGCTTAATATGTTTTTGAAACCTTTTAAAGTTTGCATTGTACTCTCCTAAGTTATCGGTGTCAACAGCGTTATCAATGTAGTGTTGAAGAACGTTGTCAAGCATGGTTATCAAATCATCTATGAACATTGGATTCTCTGACCATTCATCATAGTATTCTAGGTTTACAGAAGATAAACAACACACTGCTGTTCTCTCTTCGTTAGTAGGTAAAGTAATCTCAGAACAAAGATTGCTCTGTTTTATTTCTAATCCTAAATCTTTTTGTTGTTTGGGTAAAGCTTCATTACATCTATCAATGTTGACCATGTAAGGTTCACCTGTCTCTGCTCTAGCATTAATGATCTGCCACCATAAGTCTCTAGCATTAACAACCTTAATCGCTTCATTACTTTTAGGGTCTACCAATCTCCAGTCTGCATCATCTTCAACAGCTTTCAAAAACTCATTGGTAATGTTAATACCATTGTGAAGATTAAGATTCTTACGATTAATATCCCCACCTGATTCTTTACGCATGTTAATGAACTCTTCAATCTCTGGATGAGATATATCCATGTAAGCTGCATAAGAACCACGTCTTGTGGTGCCTTGATTAAAGGCTAACATCTGTGAATCTACGACATGGATGAAAGGAATTGAACCAGTAGACTTACTACCGTGAGTAGTAGAAACACCGTTACTCCTGATGTCTCCCCAATATCCACCAATACCTCCACCTGAACTTGCCAACCAAATATTCTCGTCATAATGATCTGATAGACCAGTCCTGCTATCAGGTACATAATTGAGGAAACAGCTAATAGGAAGACCACGACTTGTTCCCCCGTTACTAAGTATAGGAGTGCTAAACATGAACCAACAAGAGGAACTGTAGTGATAAAGTCTTTGAGCCAATTCAAAATCTGTGTGACCTTTGTAGGTGGCTGCGAAGACTGATGCTCTGGCAAATGCTTCTTGTGCATGTGTTTCATTCTCCCATAAATATCTATCCTTGAGTGTGTCAAGGCTGAACTTATCTAAATTTTTTTCGTTACTATAATTTATTTTTATACCAAGATATTCCTTGATACCTACTTTATCATCTACCATTATGAGTTCTCTGTGTCGTGAATGTTAAGCATTATTATACCATAATGTAAGATTTTTAGCAAGTCTTTTCTGTTCTTTCCATCTTTATTTCCATAGCGTTTAGCGTACTTCATAATATTACCAAGACTAAAGCCCTCACCGTGTCCCGAATCAATAATAACATCGGTAGCCTGATATTTATCGGATGCATAATGCTGACTGTATGTAGCATCAATGTATCCTTTAAGCTCTTGTAATAGTTTGTCTTCATTAAATTTATAATTACTCTTTCTCATTTTTCCATTCCTTCGGTAAAGTCTCTTCGCTATACCATGTAAAGTTATTTGTTTCAGCCCATTCAGCATGTGTTCTTTTTGTCCCGTCTTTCCTTACCTTTGCTCCCGGCATAGGAGAGAAAGGTTTTTGAAATAAAAATATTAACTCAGTATTTTTTGGTAATGCTTTTCTAATATGAATATATTTACTGTACTCAGCGTGGTCCCAAAACCTACCTTTAGCTTCCAATAAAATTGTTTTACCATCTATGTCTCTAACAAAGTCAGCTTCGTATTTATGTTCAACGACATATTGTATGACATCCCAATGGTGTTTCCAGTCTTGAAGTATACCTAAATGAATGTCATACTCCCATCGACTGTCATACCCTTTAGGTACGTTAATCTTTTTAGGTCTAGGTTTTCTAGGTACTCTTCTAGGCATTAAGGTCTCCAAGCGTTAGCTGTGGATTCCGTTTAACCTGTTTGTAAAACCATCGTAAACTATATGCACTAAGAAGAAATCTATTGTTAGCAAAGATGTGTGTTTGTTCTGGCAAGAACTCATTCAGATTATTTCTGTGTATCTTAGATGTATCTTCTCCATCTGGAACCATAGTTCTTAACCACTCTATGAGTAAGTCTTCTGCTTTACGTCTTAATTGTTTTGATTTTCTTCCACTCATATCTGTGTTACCTCTATAACTTTAGGTGGCTTGGGTGTCTGAGTTAAATATTTTAAACCATTAGAATATTTAAATACTCTTAAACCTTTACCCTCATTAGAATCTTTGTGACATTCAAACTTATGTCTGCAATATACACACTCTCTAGGTAGCTGCATATTACCAGACTTACCATCTGGAACAGGACTGTAACATAGTTCTGGTGGTGTTGCTAACTTAACAGCTTTCTTTATATCTGTAATCTTTTTCTTGATGTTAGGCTTGTCAAAGTTATCAGGTCTGTACAAAGCTAACTCACCTGACTCTTTATTAAGAGCAAGGAATCCACCTTTGTCTGTACCCTGTGCTTGTTCATACCCTGCAAGTTGAGCCATATAACCAAACATATCGTTCTCTGCTAGAGTACCATCCTTGAATTTTTTAAAAGCAAATCCGGAAGCTGTCTTAATATCAACAACCTCTCCATCGATAACACAATCCATGTGTCCTTTGATTCCAGATACCTTGATCTCTTTCTGTTCATCAGTAACTGTATGTCCAGATAGCTTGATAAGAAATATAACTATCTCTTCAAGTAAATGTCCATATAAAAACTTAATGAATAAAGAAGGTGGCATCCTTTCTGGAGTACCTTCTGACTTCATATCAAACCATAACTGTCGTGACTTCCTACCTATGTTAGACATACGTAAGGTTGCATCACCTCTTGGTTCAGGATGAGACCACTTGTAAAGTATCTCTTTCATAGACTCACCAAACTGATCGATAGTCTCTGGGTCTAGATCAATATGCTCACCATCAGCAAGTACACCTATCTTATTATATATATCTTCGACTAATGTGTCAAGGGTTTTGGTTTTATTTGTCATACTTTATTCCTTTTTTATCATATAACTTTTTATAAAAGTTACCTACTTTTAGTATCTGATCTGGTGTTGCTTGATTTTTAATAGAGTTTGCCATGTGTGAAACCATAATAACATTTCCTTTTTCATATCCTTTGGTATTATCAATGCGATCTAAACTAGGAGAGTTGTACCAGTCTTGTGAACCAATAATTAATTCTATTCCTAAAATTGGACAACGAGTAACTGCAATTTCTTTTATGTCTTCTTTTGTTAAAGAAACTTTTGCATTTTTCTTTGCTGATCTTTTGGTTGCATCTCTTAGTAAAATTCTTAAATGTTCTTTACCACCTATAACATGTCTTTCTTTATTAGCCATTCTTAATTGACAAGGTCTACATTCTGTTCTATACGATGGTGTTTTAGTATCTTTACGTAAATAAAAATCCGATAATGGTTTTTCTGCTTTACATATACGACATGTTCTTTTTTCAAATAGCTCTGGTTGTTTAATGTGTTTCACTCCAATTACCTCCTACTTTAAATTCGCCATCCATCGGACAACGTAGATCAAAATGTTCACCTGCTTCTATAATAGATTCAACAGCCATCTGTCCTACCTTGTTTGCTCGACAAGATGAGACTTCTATCTGCCATTCATCGTGAATGTTTGCTACAAACTTATGTGGTGTACCACTAAGCTTAAGCCTACCAGATAAAATACATAAGGCTTTCTTCATAAGAATAGCACCGGCACCTTGAAGCAATGTGTTCAAGGCTGAGTGTTTGTTTCTTATGTACAACTTCCTACCATCTAATCCTTTGAGGAAATTTTTTGAAGCTGCTCTGTCAACTCGTTCCTTAAGAGACTTGTATGTTGGGAGACTACTAAGAAAGCGTTCTCGCAACTGCTTACCGTCTGCTCTGCTTCCTTTAATGATGCTTCCAATCTTTTCATCTCCTGCTCCGTAAACGAGTGCGTAGATGAAAGTTTTAGCCTGATCTCTTGATTTAAGTCCAGCAAAGTTTTGGTTAGTCGTGTGAATGTCTCCATTAATAATTTCATTTATATACTCCTTATCATCCATATAATGTGCTAACATACGTAGCTCTAATCCACTTGCATCTACACCTACAAGGCTGTGTCCTTCTGGTACAGTCCAACAGGCTCGACATTCTTTACCATAAGGACTGTGAACAGATGGAACCTGTGCAACGTTAGGATTTCTGTGTGTCATTCTTCCGGTAATCGTACCATTAGGGATAACAAATCCATGTATTCTACCATCATCCTTGACAGCTTCTACCCACGAATCAATTTGAGCTATACGCTTTTGCAGTAATAAAAAATCTGCTATAAGTTTTGCTTCGTGTATGTGAGTTATCTTAGATAATGTTTTCTCATCAACAATAGGTTGACCAGTAGGTGTAAATCTATCTGGCTTCCAACCAAAGTCAATAAGATATTCTCCAATCTGTTTACGAGAACCAAGATTAAACTCTTGTAAAGTTTGTCGCATAAAAGGATTGAAGTTGTTGGTATCTAAGCAACGTTGATATTCTTCATCAGTCATACCACGCTTAGATAGATTACCGTCTTTCTTGATGTAGGGTGTGACCTCTTTTGTGTCTACCCATTTAGGTTTAAACGTTTCATGTACTTCTTCTTCTATCAGTTGTTTCTTTTCTCTTAACTCTGCTAACAAACTAAGTGCTGATTGTATATCAAAATCAAAACCATCTTGTTCTTGCTGTTTCATAATTTGAGCAACACCTTGTTCAATCTCAATTGATTGAGGTGAGAAACCTTTTGATTCTTTGCGAAGTTCTTGTAGTACTCTAGTGTTTAACTGTACATCCCGTACACAATAGTTTAACATATCAGTAGAGTAATTAAGATAATCTTCAAACTCAATCTTTGGATAGCCTAACTTGTAACCCCAAGTCTCAAGACTGTGTCCACCATCACGTGTTGGATTAAAGAGTCTGGATAAAACTAAAGTGTCAATGATATCTTTATCACTGAGATTAACTCCTCCAAACTTTTCTACAACTGGAATATCAAATCCAATAATGTTGTGACCAATTAGTCTGTCTGCTGTAGTAAGAAACTGATACCCTTCTTCTAACTTATTAGGTGGGAACTTAAATATCTCACCTGAGTCAGGATTCTGGGCAACGATACACCATACCTTTGTGGCATGTATATCATCCGTCTCTATATCAAATACTAAATCCATTAAAATCCCTCATCACCAGAGTTATCAAACTCTATGTCTTCGTTAGTTAATTCAGATAGTCTTCCTGTTTCTGCATCATAAATAACTCTTGCTGCCATCCCCACATCACCTGTGTATCTTGATTTAAGTACACGTAGTCTTGTAGTTCTAGCTTCATCAGGGTCATCTGATTGTTGGTTACGTTCTAATGCAATAACACAATCTGATAACTGTCCAATACTGTTAGAGCCACGTAGATGAGAGAGACTTACTTCAATTCCATTCTCATGTCCTTTGTTACCATCGACACGTCTGAGATGAGATACAAGGATAATCCCTGCACCTGTCTCTTCAACTAAACTTCTAAGTCTAGTCATAATAGTATCAATAGCTCGTCTCTCATCACCTTCATGTACTGCACTTACCAACATGTGCAAGTGATCTACTACTACCCATTTACAGTCGCAACCAATAATCATAAAGCGAAGCTTGGTAAAGATATCATCAATGTCGTTGGTGCCAAAGTGGGAATGAACCCATACTCTGTTTTTATTCTCACCATCATACAAGATATCAAACATCTTATCAAGTTCTTCTTTAGAAAACTTCTCACGTTCTTGGTCAATGTATAGCCTAGCGTTAGCTTCAATGGAAAGTATACCATCAATGGTACGTCTCCAGTCTTCTTCTAATGCTATGATACCTACATTGTCCTGTGTTTGTTTTACAAGCCAATGCTCTATCTCTCTGGTTACACTAGACTTACCAAGTCCTGTTCCACCTGTAAGAGTTACAAGCTCACCTTGTCTCAAGCCATACAGCTTTTTGTTGAGTCCTTCATAAGGATAAGGTATGCTTTGTTTCTTCTCACGATTATGAAACTTCTCACGTTGCTCTGTAACATTTATAACACCGGATGGTGTATACACTTTAGCAGACCACCAAGATTCAACGAAGTCCTTATGTCTGTTAGACTTAAGCATATCGTTAGGGTCTTTGAACCCATTAGGAAGTGTGAGTATCCTAGCCTTTCCGGGCTTGAAAAGTCTTGCAACCTTTACTGCTGCATCCTTTCCTGCTTTATCATTATCAAAAGCAACGATCACGTTTTCAAAGTTATCAAAGAACTCCAAGCTCTCCTTGATATCTCGTACTGCACCTTGTGCTCCACGCTTGATGGATACCACAGCCCACTTACTACCAAGTAGTTCGTAAGCTGCCATAGCATCACACTCCCCTTCGGTTATGGTGACATACTTGCCACCCTTAAACAACTGTTGACCAAACAATCCGGTGTCATTATAACTACCTTGTACAAAGAAATCTTTAGTAATAGAGTTCCTGCATTTGGTAGCTGACAATTCGTGTCCATTATAATATGGATAGAAATGTTTAATGACCTGACCTTTTAAATCTTGAACAGCTTTAACCCCAAACTTCTGTGCAGTTGCTTGAGATATTTTTCTGTCAGTCAATGCAATGAAGTTACCTTCACTTACATTATCAGGTTGTTTTGGTTGAGTTGTTTGTGGTTGTGTCATAGTTTTTCCGTTACATGCTTGTTCATAGTTAGGCATAAATTCTCCACAACTAAAGCACTTTGCAGAGCCATCTTGATTGACTCCTACAGCATCACTGCTGTTGCAAAGTGGACAGGGTTGTTTCAACTTATCCCAAGTTGTATCATTCATGTTAGCCCTCCTCACAGACTATGTTTTTTTTGTTACTTTAGATTCATCCTCGATAGTTTCTGGGTCGTCACTTACGAACTGCCCTTTATCATTACGAGCAGGTTCTGTTTCAACGATTGCTTCTTCTCTATCTTTGAGCAACTCTTCTAAGTTGGCTCGATGTGTACGACTTGCAAAGTCTAAAGCTTCTATGATAACTTGTAAGTTACCTACTTTCTGTACAATAACAGTTGCTTCTTGCTTTACATTATCATCACTGATATTGTTGACATCAAACGAGGTGTTGCCATCATCATTATTAATAGTAATAATCATAATTAAAACTCCTCATTATCTGAATCACCTTCAACATATTCTATCAAGTTCTCTACCTTAACAGCCATGAGTTCAGCGAACTGACCATAGTCATTTTTATAAGGCTTGATCTTAACAACAACTTCTGAACCATTACCTACGCTAACATCCATGTCAGCACCATCGGTGTCAACAAGTTTAGGTGCAGCATTTGCAGTGCCATCATTTCTTGTAGCTCTCTTGCTAAAAGTAAATGCAGGTTCATCATACTTAGGCTGTCCTGCTCTGTCTCTAACTTGATTAAGACCTATGCCTTCAAGTTTAGATGCAGTATCAGGGTCTGTAAGAACAGTTAGCCCATACTTGTGAGGTTGAAACCTCGTGTTTGGCGATGTGATATTAGCCCACATTGCCTTACCTTTTACATACTCATACATATTATTTCCTCCATCGGTTTGTATTAAGTGCACACATTATAACATACTTTTGTATGAAAGTAAAGTGTTTGGTTAAAAAAAGTTAAGCCGGTTTTAGATTGGCACAAGACCGGAAACTTGTAAATATTATAAGTTAAATAAAGGAGGGCAAAACTTCTTATAATATACCTTCGTATTAATCCCTAATAGCAGTGAGTATCTCTTCCCAAAATGTTAATGCAGTATCGTTAAGTCTAACCTTAAAGGTATCGTCTAACTTTTCTACCACATGCCCTACATTTGGATAGTGTTCCGTCATATACAATCCAAACTTTCTATACTCATCACGAGTAAGAATCTCTGTGTTGTATTGATCTCTTTCTGCTAAGTAGTTCATCTTAATAAGCGTGTATTATAACATAAGTAAAAGACATTGTCAATACTTAATTTCAAAATATTTAAACAGCTTCCTGTGTTGACCACCATATAGGCTTAGCTCTATTGCGTTCCCATTTGGCGTAGTGTTTTTCGTTAATGCAGTAATCACGATAAGCAATAATAGCATCCTCATTTTTATACTCCTCCGGCATAGCCTGTGCTAGTGGTGTCAGACTTGTGTGTGTAATATTATCTGGCATCTTGCTTAGTGGTTCTTCTAGCTTGACAACACTTGCATGTTTCCTACCATACCTGTACTCATACTCCATACCTAATGCTAGGAAGTGTCGATACAACCATGAGTAGTTAGAGCTAGATTCTCTAGCCCAGATTGTGCATGGATGATTCCAGTATGCACGTTTGTAAAGTCCATTAGCATCTGCGTACTCATCACCATCTAGTTCTCGGTGTGCTGTGCATAACATCTGTGCTGTTTCTAGTGGCATCTTGACTAGCATTTTATCTGGCTGTGCTTCTGCTGATATAGTAGGACACTCATCAAAATAAAATATGTTCATTAAGCTTCTCCAATTAAAACAACTTCACCATGTAGTTCGTATCCACTTTGTCCTGTGTTAGCTACATCAATTTTATCTACCCAATAATTTTCTAAATTATAATCAGAGTTATTAGGATTGTTTTCTAACACACGAACATTTAAAGTTTTGTCAGTGATAGTGTTTAGATTATCTATTAAATCTTGTACTGTCATTTACCTTGCCCTCGATATTTTTTGAAGTTGCTTTTCTTGTTCTTGTTCATGGTAGAGAAAGCAACATTACCTCTACCTTGACTTGTCTTTTTACCTCTGCCTTGTGTAGCAGATACATGAGCAGTTTTATTCCACGTCTTCGCCATACCTATTCTCCTCTATGGTTGCTCTGCGTTTGTCTCTATACTCTGTAACCCTTCGACCATCAGCATAGTCAACAGTTTGTTTATACCATAACCCATCTTTATACCTTGTGTCAATAGCTACAATTTGTTTAGCTTGTTTTTCTAATTCAAGTATCTCTCGTTGCTGTTCAACAGCTTCATCATGTTGTGTCATTTTGTTCCTCTCTTTCTTTTTTAAGTTCCATCAACTCATCCCATTTATAAAACTTCTTAGTCTCTGCATCCCAAAAGTTTCCACGTTGTGCAGTAGTTGGGTAATGTGGTTCTATCTTTTCCTCATCTACCAAGTACATGTACAAAACTGTTGTCGTTAATAAGGTGACAACCCCTACTACTACTAACATAAATTCCATAACTCTATCTCCTATATAGATTTTTCAAAGTTGCTACTACTTGTAATACTTTTAAACTTAACACCTAACAACTTATGAATCCTGTCCTCAAACAAACTAACTTGATTCATTATCTCAGCTTGTTCACGTGGTGTAGCGTTTGCAAATCCCTTATCCATATGAACCTCTGGACTATCAAACAAACCCATCAAGTAATCAGATACTTGGTGTTTAGCATACACCTTTGGTGTTACTTTTTTATTATTATATTCTATCATTACTATACTCCTTTATAAAGTTTTATAAATATTAATATAAATTATTAATATAATTAATTATTAATTTGATTAATGTTTTAAATTATAAAAAAGATTATAACATATTTTAAAACAAAAGTCAAATCATGTGACATTTAGGTTACGAACCTAGATATTCTAGAAATTTTAGACACAATCCTGTTACAATTATCAATAAAATTATTTCCATTCTACTCCTCTCTAAGCATAGGGTTAATTAAAAGGTAGGGCATACCCTTAGTACCTAAAAGAACGTGCAATACACGAAGCCACATGCTCTTCTACAAGCATGTTTATCTCCATCTCTGATAGTTCTTCTAAGTCTCTCCTGTTTGTCACATAAACATGGGTAGAATCTAGCAACAAATGTTGCGTTATACCTGTCAATTTACTGTAAACATTTCCAAAGTCTCGGCATAAAATTTCCTCAACTCTGGAATGCCATGTACCTTTTTCTATTCTTTTCATATAGCTTCTCCTAACTGTAATGTAATTTCTTTCATTTGTTTTTTCAATTGAGTTCTCAAACCTACAGTCACTTTAGGAACTAAGTCTTCTAACTTTCTATGTAGTTTCTCAGCTTCATAAGGCTCTAAAATTATATCAGATGTAAAGTCTGTATACATTTCTATACTATCAACGTTCACACCATAGGCATAGTCCATTGTATTACGACCAGACCTAAAGATATTTTCAAATACCAAACATGCAAAAGTCTTTGCACCCATTTGTAAATTAACTTTCATTCATATCCTCCAATATTTGAGCAGACATTTCATCATCTTGCTCTTGTTGTTTAACAAAGTCTAACCACTCTTGACTGTTCTTGTCAACAGTATCAAACCATTCTCTAAATACTTTACTCATACTTTACTCCTTGTTATAAATTAGGTGGTAGTTTTTTAGTTCCGAAGATAACTACCAACTCCTCCAACAGCAACATAACTATCGGTTTTTATAGTGCCTGTCAACACTGGTTTTAAAGTAAACCAAACTCCCTACTCTAGATTTATACTCACACTCTAGGGTCTGGTGAGTCTTGTCCTTCCTTACTCGGACAAGTTTGTAGTTAGTGCATGGTGGTATAGTTCTCATTTACTTTCATCCTTAACACGCACTTAAGACATATAAGACCAGTGGGATTTTACAAAGGCTCACTCCTAACTACAAAACATATCCTATCATATCAATGTGTCATTTGTGTGACATCATTGTGACAATTCTGCAACATCTATATACTTATAGACTTTGACTTTCGACATAGCATCAATAAAGAATTGTCTGTAGTCTCCATCTAAATTAATACAACCTCCAACCAAAACATCATCAGTTGAGTTATACTTAAGGTCTGATATTGTATGTAATACTCTACTCTCGTAGGTATTGGTATCACTTTTAAAGTATTGGAAAGTTATTCCATAGCCTTTAAAAAATGCTTTACTTATCATTTCTGCTGTTGTCATTCATCTTCTCCTGTTATTCCTTTTATTTCTAATCTGGCTACATCTTCCTTACAAATAACCAACCTCTCTTTAATTAAAAGATTTAGTTTTTCAAGAAAATCTAGTTCACTTTCTATCCTTTTAATTTCTTTTAAATCTTCCCATCTATACAATAATTCTTTTTTCATATGCCTTTCTCTTGGAATATTCTTGTTGCTTCCTCTTCTGCTTCATCATAAGACATACCATTCTCAACACACTCATCAAAGATTCTCTCTAACTGTTGTGCATTGTGATCGTCTCCAAAGTATTTACTCTCTGGATTTGTATCTATGATCTCAGCATCTTCATAGTAATCATCTACTATTTGATCTACTTTATTTCTATTCATAGTTTCTCCCTAGCTTTACGCTAATTGTACTACATTAATTACAAACCCAGACGTATCTTGTCTAGCTTTGCCCTTTGCTTTCAGACCAACCACGCTATTAGGTTCGTCCAGAAATCTCATATCTGTCTTGTCGCCATCAATTACCTTTAGTCCTTTGAACATACTCGGCAATACTCCATTGAATACCACAGCTTTGTTATGTGGTACTTTGTCAAACTTACTTGCATATTTCTCATTCGCTTCGCTGTAGCTCCATGTCAAGTGATAGTTCGGTATATGATCTATCTTCCTCGTTGGTATCTTGGTATAGTCATAGAATTGTACATCTGGGAAGTGATCGAACAAGGTTTTACCCTCGTGTAGTTCATACTCCCATTGTATATCACTCGTACCATTCAACCTAATACAAGGTTTTTTGTTGATAGTTTTACACTTAGTCTCAAACTTAGCTATCTCTTTATGTAGTTGTTGCATAAAATTAACCCTATCATCTAAATAAAATAGAGTTCGCCTAAGTCTAGCTAACTCAATTGCATTCGTGGTCTCACCATTCTTAATGATACCACCTCTTCCGGCAGTATTTAAACAAGGCTTCCAACATTGTGCAGTTTTTGCAAAGGCACAAAGCGTTCTTTTTGTTGGTCTCTCCATCAATCTATCGGCTTTATCGTGGGGTAGCAAATGCATTAGCTTAACATCAAGATGTTCAGTAATACCTTTTACAAGCTTGGCATTACTCTCACCATCGGTTAGTAATGTGATCGGCTTACCCTTGTAAAGCTTGTCAAGTAAATCCGGATATGACTTGTATGTCTTATCTTTATATTCTACTTTCATAATTTATATAATTTTAAAATGTGGGCTACACAATATCACATTGCATAGCCCTTGTCAAGTTTTACTTAGTGATTAAACACAAGTATCTACTTGCTAACCCATTGAATACAATACCTCTACTAGTTTTGTAGATGGTTCTGTTATCCAGTCTTGTTGATCGCTTGTTGTTAGCAATCCTAAACTTCAACCCCAACAAATTCACGTGATGGAATTTCTTGTTGTTGTTGTACTTATCCTTAAAAGTTTTTATGCTTAACATAATAACCCTCCATATTTTGATTCACACTTGTAATAGGTGGCGAATCGTTTACCTAATTCCTAAATATTTTTTAACTCCCCAATATCTTTTCCATATTTGCTCATCGATATCTTTTAATTCTTTTTCTGTCATAAGGTGTTCATTCACAAGAATACTTTCTTGCCAAAATTCTAAAGCTATCTGCATATGATCAACCAATAATTCTTTTGCTAACTGATTAGCTGTTAGTTTTTTACCTGTTAAACTACATTTAATCATGCTTCATACCTCCTTTGAGCTATCGTCTTTATATAATCCATGTGCTACAAGTTGTTTATATGCACCCTTTTTAGTTCTTGCCAAGTTGTTGAAGTATTCTTTCAGTACTCCAAGGCTTGATATTCTAGTGAACAATAAGCCATGTTCATTAGTGGCTTCCATCTTCAACCCTATCAGAGCTGTCTTTAATCTGATATGGTGACCATCACTCAGCATAGCTGAACCATCATCATTTACTTCCCATATTTCAGGATTAAAGTATATTGGTTTTATTTTACTCATATACATTTCTCCAATGTGACAACCTTTTCAAATCGTGGCGTTGTCTGTCTCCCTAGCTTTTCGGTTTCCCTATTCGGCTAGTTATTTGTATACTATGGCATACTTTTGTATGCTTGTCAATACCCTTGGCGAATTAATATTTCCCTTGGGTTTTGCCCTATCCGGTTTTGGTGGTATAGATTGCTCCATTCAACCTTTAAGCCGGAACTGTCTTTATTACTGTTTGCATGAGCTGACAGAATCCTAGTTTTTCCATATCGCTTTGCTTTACGCTTGGCATTCTTGGATACCTTAGGGCTATTCTTGTTTACACGTATGTATACATTTTCACCTGTTAGCCCATCAATTGCCTGTTTATATTCAGTCATGTTGATGTCCTATTTATTGTTATACTATGACATACTTATCAAGCCTTGTCAAGTATTAATTTATTTATTTAATATATGTAATCCTTTATTTAATATAGGTATACTATGACATATGAAATTTGAAAAGTCAAGGGTTTTATGTGACAAGTTTGTGACATGTTTGTGACAAATAGGTGAAATAGGGCAATGCTCAGAATGCCTTGTATGAGCTTAAAAAAGAAAATAGATAGTAAAGCTTGTGCCAATTGAAAAGTGGCTTAGAGTTGAATATATTAAGCTATACGCACTTTATCAAATTTCAAAAGGGCGTTAACTAGATTTTTCAAGCTTGTAAAATTTTGCAAAGTGACTTGACAAATGGCTTAATTTGTGCTAGGTTTTGCCACCTTGAAAAGTTTTACAAAAACACTTGACAAATCTTTTAAAATGTGCTAGGACTTTTAAAGGCTTGACCTGTCGCAATATTTTACCGGTTCCAATTAACAAACCATTACGAAGTAATGATTATATAGTTGTTGAGGGGGTAGGCAGGAGGTACAGGGGTATACCCCCCATAGATATATAAAATAAATACATTTCAAGGGGTTTTAGAATATTAACCAGCCCCCTAACTTTACAAAGGTTTCGCCATGTTTGTTATATTATTTGGAATAAGTCTGGAACGACTAGGATGGGTTATGTTATATATATAACCGGGGAGAACCTTACAATTCTATTGTACACATTTTTTACGAGTTTGTCAAGTTATTTACAAAATAAAGTAAAAAACTTTAAAACACTTGACAAGTTTGTAAAATAATACTATAATAAAGACATGGCAACGAATTATTTAGCTGAAACAAAAGACAGGAACCTTACTGAAAAGCAGGAAGCGTTCTTGGGTCACCTCGTGGATACAGGAGGAGACTTTAAAAAGTCAGCCGAACTTGCAGGTTACTCCGGCAATCACTATCAAGTACTAAAAAGTTTAAAAGAGGAAGTAGTAGATTTAGCCCAAAACGTACTTGCAAGGGAAGCCCCTACAGCAGCGTTCAAGATTATAGAGGTTTTGAAGTCAGATAAGCCTGTACCTCAAGCTAACTATAAGCTACAAGCTGCACAAACTATCCTAGATCGTGTAGGGGTTAGTAAAACAGATAGGATAGACGTTAATCACAATACCAGTGGTGGTATATTTATTCTCCCAGAGAAAAAGGCGATTGACATTACAGACGGAGAATATGAAGATATTTCTGACTGAGATCGAAGCATACGGGACAACCTTTGCAGGTCCTAACATTGTAGCTTCATCCTATGAGAAAGCAGAGATAGCTGCAGCCCAGAACCATTTAGTTGTGGTGGGTGAGTTAGACAGTATCTATGTAGATGATGAGTTAGAAAAAGAATACTTAAATACAATACCTAAAGAAGAAGATAGGACAATGCACTAATGTTATTAGAAAGATTACAACTTAGAAAAGGTGGTAAGGCTAAGTCTACTGTTAACAAAGCAGGTAACTATACTAAGCCCGGATTACGTAAAAGAATATTTCAACGAATAAAAGCACAAGCTTCACACGGTACTGCAGCCGGTAAATGGTCTGCACGTAAAGCACAAGCACTAGCTAAAGCTTATAAGAAAGCTGGTGGAGGGTATAAGTAATGTTAAAGAAATCACAGAAATCATTAAAAGATTGGGGCAAACAAGACTGGGGTACTAAGTCTGGTAAGAAGTCCAGTGAGACAGGTGAAAGATATTTACCAAAAAAAGCTAGAGAAGCATTAAGTGATTCAGAGTATGCGGCTACTACAGCAGCTAAACGTAAAGACAAAGCTGCCGGTAAGCAACACTCTAAACAACCTAAGAAGATTGCAGAAAAGACAGCTAAGTTTAGAATGGCTAAAGGTGGTAAAGCAGACGGTAGGTTAAAACGAGCAGGAGTAAGTGGTTACAATAAACCCAAACGTACTCCCAATCATCCTACTAAATC
>Ga0315331_10001863_pt1 | contig 15927 bp, 5 predicted proteins | sample M160m34915metaG_FD_203456 | JGI IMG/M metagenome (GOLD analysis project Ga0315331, IMG submission 203456) | Ammonia-oxidizing marine archaeal communities from Monterey Bay, California, United States - M1 60m 34915 | ecosystem: Environmental > Aquatic > Marine > Intertidal zone | place: USA...
AACATCGAAAACATTATTAATGAAAGCCATATAGGCCAACCAAAAAATAAAGTTTTTGCTTCGGTTCTTGGTCGTTACACGGGTGAAAGAGTACCTACGACGCAGACCGATAGAAACAGACCCATAACTGAAGAAGATTTAGCCGCGGTCAATTCTGTTTTACCCGAAGGAGCTAAACCATACGGCGTAAAAGACCCCATTCAAACTTTTGCACAAGATGTCTATGCAGGAACAACTACAACAGGACCTAGAGAAACATTTGGAAATGAACTTATAGGCCAGCCTTTGTATACTCTTTTCTCTGATGCTCTTATGAATAAGATAGATGAGTTAGTTCAGGAAAGACCAGGCTCTCTTTTTGAAGTACACCTTGAAACAAACCCTGATAACGATGGTTATGGGCAATTTAAAATTTTTGAAACTGCTACTCTTGACGAAATTAATTTTGTTACAAGCGCGCAGCTAATAAATGCGGGTATAAGAGAAGCTATAGCCACAGATAAAAGAAAGTCAAATGAAAACCCCAACTATGACAACACAGGGGGTTCTGGTTGGCTTTTAGTTGCAAGAAAAAATGCAGCAGGAGAAGTATCTGATGGTGTTTTACCTGCTGTTGCAAAAGAAAAAAGAGTACCTATTAGTATGTCTCGACTCACACTTCGTGGCGCTCAAATTAATAAACTTCGTGGTCAAGCGTCTATGTATGAGTCTACATACACGAGCGAAAAGAAAAGATTTGAAGTACATATGGCAGATGGCTTTATGACAGCTATGGTTGAATTAGACAGACTAGGATATGACATTGAAGCAGCTGTGCATCAATACACGTGGAAAGAGGGAAGAATTGATCGTATAGCAGCTGAGAAGTATACAAAAATTACTGATGATTCGTTCCTTGGCCCTCTTAATAAAATGATTGAAGAAGACGTTGCTGTTGGAAAAGAGACTAAAGAACAAAAAACAAAAAGAAACAGAATAGATAACCTTGTTATTTATGAGTCTGCTTTAAAGGGCACAAACCAATATGAACTTGAACAAGCCGAAAAAAATTATTTAAACATTAAAGACCCCGAACAACGAACCGCCAGAGCAGAGTACGATGTAAAAGATACATCTATCAAAACTATTAAACTTAAAAATATTGTTTCTGCGTATGTACCTGATTTTTTACTATTAAAAGAACGGTCAAACATTAAAAAGAGACAAGATCAACTCGCCAACTTTTTTAGATTTAGAGCAAATCAACCGGGTGCTCCTATTGCCCCAACAGTTTTTTTTAGTAATTCGGAAATTGATCAAATAAGACAAGAAGATGCCCAAGCCCCAGAAGAATTTTCTTTAGGGAAAAATCAAACTTTATACACAGAGCCACTTATTGAAAGAGATTTAAAAAGACTTAGTACGATTGAATATCAACTTTCAGTATACGAAGACATGTGGACCAAACCAGACCAACGTCGAGATGAGCAGTTTCTCCAAGAAGAAATTGATGAAAGACTTGCAGAAAGCAGAGACTATCTTTTTGGCTTAGATGCAGACCCTGAAAGAGCAGACTATGGAGATATCTCTTTAGATGACTTTGCTATAGAAGAAGCTATGGATGAAAGAAGGGACAACATATATGAAGTAGAACAAGGTTCATATTCAGATGCCGAACTTAATAGAAACCTTTTAATAAGGGATTATGGAGGACTGGGGCTAAGTAGTGCAGAAAGAATAGAAGGTATTATAAAAGACTATAAAAGCGAACAAACATTTAAACAGTTTGAAAAAGAACGGAAAGTTGAAAAAGAAAAAGAAGAAAAACTTTCTATTGATATTACAAGGCGTAGAAATGAAGAGCTCAAACGTAATCTAGCTGCCGAAGCAAAGGAAAAGGAAACAGCTAAACCCAAAAGCCTTAAAGAGTTGCAACAGCAACAAAGAGAAACTACAAGCACTTCAGAAGTAAGACCGCCAGAAGGAATACAAATATTTAGAGAAGATTTTCTTAATGACCCACAAAACAACATTCAAATTGATGAGTTAATGCCGCTTCTAAAAAACTCTTGGGCTGGAATGGTTAATATTGATGAAATTATTGATGAAATTTCTAACAACCCTTTATCTAAACTAACTGCAGGTAGGTCTGTAGTTTGGTTTGGGCCAGTAGATTATGAATATACAGGCGCAAAACATAAAGCTCAGCCGATGCCAGAGCGTTATTCTGAATTAGCTAGAGCTTTAGAAAGCATATTAGGCTATCCAAAAAATTATTTTAACAGTGTTTTAGCTAATAGTTTTCCTCCAGGGAAAAAAATTGGAGCACATAGTGACGATGAAAATATTTTTGTCAGGAAGGATAGAACAATTGGCGCAGTTGCAACTCTAAGTTTAGGCGGCTCTGCTCGTATTACCATAACAGATAAAAAAACAAGAAAACAAGAAAACTCTTTTGTTATTAACAACGGTGATATTTATGTTATGCCAGATGGCAAGTTTCAAACAGAGAAAAAACATGCCGTTGGAGCGTCTGCCGAAAACCGTGTAAGTGTAACTTTTAGACATGTTGCAAGCAGTAAGATCCCTGCTGCTACTAAACCTACTGCTCCTGGAGCTGTAGAAACAATTTCTCGTCTTTCTGTTTCTACACTAAAAAATAATCCAGACAAAGTTTATCTTTTTGGAGATAATCTCGTAGGCCGAGGCAAAGGGGGACAAGCTATTATTAGAGATGAACCTAATGCGGTTGGTATCCCTACTAAAAAATTGCCTTCTATAATAAAGAGTGCTTTTTTTACAGATGCAGAATATGACTCTAACATAAAAGCTATAGATGAAGCTTTTGATAAAATCCCAAAAGGAAAAACTATAGTTATACCAAAAGACGGGCTTGGCACAGGGCGAGCTAGACTAAAAGAAACAGCCCCTAAAACTTTTGCTTATTTAAACAGTAAAGTAGAAGCTTTAAGATCTACCCCCACTGCCCCCGAACCTACTGCTTCTATTAATGTTTACTATGGAAGAGGAGAAAATAAAGAACTAAGCAATTTCGCAGTTAGACCTTTTGAGTATGAAGGTCGATCTTATAGAAGCGTAGAACATGCTTATCAAACAAATAAGAATGGTGTTTTTGATAATGCTACTTATGTAAATAAAAAATGGCAGAAAGCAGACCCTAGAAAAGCGGTTTCTCCCGCCCTTCGTAATAAAACAAAAAGTGAAGAAGTAATGAAAAAAGTAATGAAAGCTTCTTTTGAACAAAACCCAGAAGCTTTAAAACTTTTATTAGATACTGGAAACCAAAGGATTACGCACATACCAGAAACTGGACATTGGAGAGAAGCTTTTCCTAGGCTCTTAATGGAAGTTAGGGATGAATTAAGCTCTGCCCCCACTGCCCCCGAACCTACTGCTCCTGGAGCTTTTAATATACAGACAGCCGTTCTTAATTCAGGCGGTGCGGCAGGAGCAGACACTCAGTTTGAAATGATTGGGAAACGCTACGGATTGCAAGAACAAAACGTTAAACACTATTGGATGAAAGGAGGAAGAAAACCACCACGAGGAAATACTTTATTAACAGAAGAACAAAAGAAAGAAGCAAAACCTGCTGTTGAAGAAGCTGCTAGAGGTTTAGGGAAGAACGCACCAACAAACCCAAGCACGGTTTCGCTTATACATAGAAACTGGTTTCAGATAAAAAACTCTGATGCTGTTTTTGCAATTGTTGAAGGGCTTAACGCAGACCCCGATAAAATATTCGCCGCAAATCCTAACCTAGGTGAAACGGCCATGTATTTTAAAAAACAAGGTGGCGGTACTGGGTGGGCTATACAAATGGCGCTTAATACGTTTGATCCTTCTTCTATATTTCCAACAGAGTTTGGTATTGGGGAAAAAACAAGAGAAGGCTACAACGAAGGAGACAGTAAGCCAGTTTATGTTTTTGTTCAGGATGTTAAAAAGTGGTACAAACTGCAAACTACTTTCGAGAGCGATGGGCCTGGTGAACCAATGCTACGAGAAGGCATGATGCCACAACTAGAAGAACTTACAGAAACACCAACCTTGACGCCGTCTTTTGCTGGAATAGGTACTCGAAGCATAAACGAGGCTGGTCGACAGGCAATAGAAGACCTTTATAAAAAATCAGTTGGCCAAGAAGTAAAAGCTGCCCCTACAGCCCCAGCCCCAGCCCCAGCCCCAGCCCCAGCTCCGGCTAAACAACAGCAGACACCGGCAGAAGAGTATGCTGCTTATGAAGAAATGCAGGCGCAGATACAAGAACAAGAAGTAGCTACTAATACTTTCTTCTCTCCAAGTGTTCAAAAGTATTTTGATGACTCTCCTATTAGTGCAGCAGGAAGAAGCGCAAGAACAATCCCTATTCAAATGGCGAAACTAGCAAGAAATGCTTTTAAGATAGATCCGAACGTAGAAATTATTGTAGTTGACCAAAGAGAGAACTTATCCAAAAACGCTAAGCTAAGTAAAAATGATGTAATAAACATTGAAAAGAGCAGAAAAGAAATGGAAGAATCCCCTACGAATAAAGGACGAGTTCTTCATATGGGAAATAAAAAAATTATTATGCTTAGAACAAAAAGGAAAAAAGAAACGCTCACACAAGATTATATTCTTAACGTTTTTGTTCTTGGACATGAGTTTGGTCACATTCTATGGCGACAAGAATGGGAAGGCATGACTCTAGCCCAGAAGAAAATGATGAAAAAAGCTTTTGAAAAAGCAAAGAAACAACCAAATGCTCCTAAACAATGGTTTGATGAGAATGGACTTGAAGAGTGGGCCTCGGACCGTGCGTCAAGATTCTTGTTTGACAAAACTTTAAAAGCAAAAAATGGTGCAGACTCTTGGCTTAAAGCTTTAGCTAACAAACTACGCGATGCTTTTAATAAAATGCACGCTGCTTTTAAAACACGGTTTAGTGCTGAGCCAGCGGTTGGACAAGAGACGTTTGATCAGTGGGCAAACGGTGTTGTACAGGCGTACAAGGACGGGGCTAAACAAAAAGTTGACGCGGGGTATCTTGGAGACGATAAGATAATTCATATCGAGAATATGATTGATGATACGGCTAAGAAAATGCCTCCTAAGCAAAGAAAAGAATACGCACGTTTGATTTCTAGCCTTATGCGTTATTTAAAAGGAAACGCTAAATCTTTCCCGAAAAAGCTGATGGGGTTGGCTATGCCAACGGATAACTTCATAGGTAAATTAGGACAAGACAAAGCGACTATAAAAAGATTTAAAGAAGAAATGCCTGCTGAACATTCGCGTTTTCGCACGCCTATGGAACTTTTACGTAAGATGATATATGGCGCTAGTCAATCTTATGACAAACGTGGCTTTTCACAGACGTGGCAAACAAAAAAGAGAATATATTCAAAAGACCTATATGGAAAACTTGCAGGGTTTGTAGAAGAAATACGAGAGAAGGCTTTTGTAGAAGCTGAAAGCAAAACACCAACCTATGTAATGGAAGATGTGCCCTCAGAAATGACAGCTAAGTATATGAAAGAACGCCAGGAAGCTATTTTTGTAATAGATGAAGCAACGGCAAACAACTTAAAAATAAAAGTTCCAGACCCTAAAACTTTAGAAAAACAGGGCAAAAAGCCCCCTATGGTGTTTGCACAAGCTAGAGAGTATATAATAGATAACGTTGCAATTATTCCTCCTGCAGAAGTAATGTCTCAAAAAGGACTTGATCATGTTTGGGTAAAAGAAGTTGTTAGAGCTGCAAATAGACGTCAGTACCTTGTTCCTGTTAAAACCCCTTTAGCTATACAAAAACGGTTGGGGGGTAAAAGAAAGCTAGATAGAAAATTACCTAAGCTTGATCCTGCTATGAGGCAACAGGTTATTGGAACGATACAAAACCCAGAGCTTGTAAAAGTTTTACAAGATACAGAAAACCTTCGACACAACTCAACGTATGTACCAAACATTGGTACAGAAAAAGGGCAACTTTCAGAAACAGCTTTTGGTATTAGGCAACTGTTTAGATATTTTCACGGGGAAGAAAACCTTTCTAAATACGGTGTTCGTTTTATAAATGACTTTATTCCGAGAATGCTTAACATTGAGGAAATTGCAGAGACTCCAGCTTTACGTAAAGCTCTTTCTGATCTTATTGTTAAATTTAATAAAGGGGTTCAGCACAGGCGCCTTATTCAATCGCCTGATTATAGGGTTACAAACAAACAACTTTTTGAAGCTTTACGAGACGGGAAGAAAACCATAACAAGAAAAGATGGAAAAACTTATAAAGTCCAAGAAGACTTAGGGTTTATTGTTAAAGATGGTTATTTTTCAACGGTTGTGAGAGACCTACAAGGAAACATTGAAATAGACCCTTTTACAAAAACACCAGAAAACCCAGAAGGCGACCCAAGGATTGAATATTGGGAAACATTTGAAGTTAACAAAGAGCTTGCAGACAAAATAGTTTCAGACCTTGTAACTTCTCCAGACCAAGCGTTTATTGATCTTGCTTTATCTGATGAAGAACATGCGAACACTGACCCGAACGCTATTGCTACAGACGCTAGAGATCTTGCTGTTGGTTTACTTCCACACAGAAGTAAAATCTTTTCTTTTATTCCTACTCAAGAATTACGTAAAGCCGGACTGTTGGTAGGCCCAGACATCACGGTAGATAGGTACATTGGAAATACAATAAAGAAAAAAGAATGGGAAGAAAGAGGAGGCTGGAAACGAGCTTCTGCTTTAATTGAGATGATAGAAGACCCAGCTGAAAGAAGAATGGCAAGAACCGCGGTCAAAAATACATTAGGCAAATACGATGTAGACATGAGTTCTGCCCTTAGAAAAATTAACAGTTGGGGGTTGTTCTTAAATATTTCAACTTTACTCGCTTTTGCTGTGTTCGCCTCTTTCCCTGACCTTGCTGGACCAGTACTTAGGTCTAAAGAGTTTAAAGCTTTAATGACGGCAGTTCGTACTGGGCGAGACATGTGGAATAACCCACAAGAAGCGGCACGTATGGCAGAAGAGATTGGAGTTGCTACTCGAGAAGCTATGGACAATATGTATATCCATAGTGTAGATGCAGATTGGATGCTTGACACTCCTAGACAATGGTCAGATAAATTCTTTAAGTGGACGTTAACAGAAGGATATACTCGGTTTATGCGACAGTTTGCTGCTTCTATGGGTAAGCAGTTTATAATGCGGCATTCAGAGTTAGCAAAACAAGGCAACCAGAGATCTATTCGATATCTGGCTGAGCTTGATGGGCTTACTTGGCAGGAAGCTAAAAGATGGGAAGCAAATGACTATAGCTTCTCGGGGCAAGATGGGCGTAAGGTACGTGACGCTTTGGGTAGATTTGTTGAAGAGTCTGTGATTAGACCGAACGCAGCGGAGCGTCCTTATTGGGCATCTGATCCTAGGTATGCTTTAATTTGGCAACTTAAAGCCTTTTTCTACGCGTACGGTAAAACTATCGTAGGTGGAGTTGCAAGAGAAGCTTATTCTAGAAAACGAGAAACAGGTACATTAGGAGCAATGGTTCCTCCTTTAATGTTGTTTGCCACTACTGTTTTACCTTTAACTATGTTGGGTTGGGAATTTAGAGAAAGAACAAAATATCTTTTAGCTGCGGGGCTTCCTTTTATAGAGCCTGTTCCTTCTAAAGTAGGAGATATGGATTGGGGTACTTATTGGTTTGAAGTGTTTGATCGTTCTGGTGTATTGGGCCCCTGGACAATGCTTGCTCAAATGAGGCAAAACAACCTTTGGGGAGACTCTTTTATGACTCCTCTATTAGGGCCTAGTGTGGAAAGGTTTGAAGATTTGGCCAAAGGTGATTTTAATGCGACTAGCCTAGTTCCAATTTATAGTCAATTACCCAAAAGATAATATATAATAGAGAATTAATATGGCATATTCATCGACAATCAAATTAGTAGTAGGGGATACTCTCCCCGTTTTGAACTTTACGCTAAAGGATAGTAATACTGCTGCATCTGGAAGTACTTTAGATGCCGAAGATTCAGACACTTGGGCAGCTATAAACCTAACTGGAGGCACAGTAAAACTTAGAATCCGTAGTGTAGGTTCAACTACCGTCTCTTCTACAATCACTTGCGCCATTGTTTCTGCTTCTGGTGGTACATGTACATGTACATTCCCCAGTGGTACATGGACGACGTCAGGAACATATGAAGGCGAACTTGAATATACGACGTCTGCTTCTGCAGTACAAACGGTTCAAGATCTTATTAAGTTTGTAGTTAGAGATGATTTTGATTAATGGCATTAAAGTTAACAGTTGATTACGTTAAGCTTGCATTAACGATTGATACTGACTCTGTGGAGTCGGTGTCTACTTTTATATTTGCAAAATCCACTGTTACTTATGTTGCTCTTCAAAACACCTTAGATTACATTAACTTAACTGCTGCAGACATCATTACAGATGCAGACAGTAAGAACATGTACTTTACTGCTGAGCATAATTACTTTGGGCAGGACGAAGCTGACTTTAAAGTCACTATGTCTGATGCTATATCTTCGTTGGCAACTAGTTTAGCTAAGTCAGATACGACAACCTTTGATGCAGAAAACGAAGTTGTGGCTAAAGCGCTTAGCACTGCCAAGTCTGATTCTGTATCTATTGCAGAGTCTCTATCTAAAGCGATGCAGTTTAATAGGTCTTTTGCGGATACCCCAGCCATAACAGAACAACTGTCGTATAGTTTAGGTAAAGCAGCAGCTGACTCGTTTAGCTTCTCAGATGCCCCAACGTTTAGTGTTTCTATACAACCTACAGGGGAAACTTTTTCATTCTCAGATTCGCTACTGTATTCTCTTGACTACACCATAGCGGATAGTTTTTCTTTCTCAGATTCCTTCAGCAGAGTCGTGCAGTTTGCGCGTACTTTCTCGGATTCATTTACATTGGATGACGCAGCCAGTGTAGATGATGAGCTACAGACCGACGTAACGTTGAATAAAGGCAACGTTGTATCAGTGTCTGAAGCTCTTTCATATGCGTTTAGCACAACAGCCTCTGAAAGTGTTACAATATCAGAGAGTTTTGTGAACGCCTTTTCTCCAGGAACAATTGCGGAAACAGCTAGTCTAGCTGAATCCTCAAGCTGGTCCTTTAGTAGAGGCACTCAGGCGGATTCGGTAACGATGTCAGAAGCATTAACGGCGCTATTTAGCCCCACTTATGCAGATACTGCTTCATTATCGGATTCAATATCGGTAGAATTAACTATTGGAGGCGGGCCGTTAAATACCACGGCTCTAAACAACTCCATGTTAAATGCATAAGAGGTAATTATGTCAGGCATAAATGATCAACTACAGTTAAAAGGACACTTACAAATTCATCTTAATGATGAACTTGTACAGGATATAGATAACTTAGTAGTCACCGCGGGTAAAAATCTCGTTGCTTCAAGGCTAGTAGGAACCAGTTCAGACGTCATGAGTCACATGGCTATTGGATCTGGTACTACAGCTGCAGCGGCGGGTAATACTGCACTTGGTACAGAGTTAGGACGTGTGTCTTTAACTTCTGGTGCTGCTTCAGCAGCTGTTGTTACTTACGTAGCAACGTTTGCAGCAGGTACAGGTACAGGAGCCGTTACAGAAGCAGGTCTTTTGAACGCAAGTTCGGGTGGTACTATGTTATGTAGAACAGTTTTCTCTGTGGTAAACAAAGGCGCTAATGACTCCATGACTGTCACTTGGACTGTAACTGTTAGTTAATAGGAGGAGATAAGTGGGCGTACTGTTTACAAATAACGCCAGCACTACTCTTTCTGCTGCGATTAGTAGTACAAGTGCTACAAGTATTAGTGTGGCGAGTAGCTCAACCTTCCCCAGTCCGGGGGCGGGGGAGTACTTCTACGCCACAATAGATGACGGCACTAATATTGAAATAGTCAAAGTCACAGCGGTGAGTGGTACAACGTGGACCGTGGTTCGTGCATCGGACAACACGAGCGCTGCTACGTTTGCGAATGGCACTACAATACAGCTGCGTGCTGCAGCTGCGTTGCTAACTGATATTCAACAGAATATCGCGGCTAAATCAGCTAACCAAACAGTCTACAACGCAACCACAGCCAGTAGTGCAACAACTTATAATGTTGGTACTGACCCACAGAACGAAGCAAACGCGATGGTGTTCTTAGATGGTGTCATGCAACACCACGACACTTTCTCATTTAGTGGTTCAACACTGACGTTTGATGCTGCTCCATCGAACGGTTTAAAACTCGAAGTTATCATAGATAACCTTATCAATTTACAAAGCTCTAACTTGACAGTAGACACGTTTACTGCAACCAACGGGCAAACAGCTTTTACTTTAAGCGATACACCAGCAGCCGAAGACAACTTGATTGTGTTCATTGAAGGTGTATTCCAGAATCAAGATTCATATAGTATTTCTACTAACACTTTAACAATGTCTGCGGGCGTTACGACGAACAGGAAGGTGGTTGTCTATATTATCAACCCCGTCAATATCGGTACTCCTAGTGATGGTACTGTTACTTCAGCAAAACTCTCAGGCAACATTACAACGCCAGGTACACTAACTGTAGGCTCTTATGATGTTGCTTTCGATTCTCCTACCTTCGTAGTCGATAACTCAAACTCGCGGGTGGGTTTGGGTACGGCGAGCCCGTCTGTGCCTGTAGATATTGTTGGAGATGTGAAGATGTCTTCTACTTTAGATCTGACTTCTCATCTGGATATGCCAGATAACGCTAAGATAAAACTAGGTACAGGGGACGACTTAGAGATTTATCACGACGGTTCACATAACTATATTGATGCTGTAACTGGAGACCAAGACATTATCTTTAAAGGTACAGACAGTAGTTCTGATATAACTGCACTTACCCTAGATATGTCAGAAGCAGGAGATGCTTATTTCAATAGAAATGTTGGAATTGGTGCAGCTCCTACAAATGGTGGAATTTCAACAGCAGGAAGCCCTGTATTATCAATAAGCGGTACTGTTCCAGAGCTTAACTTTGTTGATACTTCTTCTAGTGCAAACGATTATTGGATAAGAGTCTCAGACGGATTACAGTTTGGTGAGGCAAGTGATTCAAGAATGTATCTTAAGAATGGTGGAAACTTAGGTATTGGAAATACTACCGCGACAACTAGGCTTCAGATAACAGGTACTTCAAACGAAGAAGATGTAATTTTACTAGAAGACAATAGTGGAACAGATGTCGGTGCCCTAAGAATACATAGTGGCGCATTTATAATGAAAGGAAAAAGCTCAACGGCACCTGTTCAAATGCAAACCCACGATGGCAATGAAGATATTGAAGTTGACCCTGATGGCTTTATTAAGATGGAAACTGCCGGAAGCGAAAGACTTAGAATAGACTCCTCTGGAAAAGTCGGTATCGGCACCACAAGTCCAGCAAGAGACATGGTTCTTGTAACAGAAGGCTCAACCAATGGATTTAGAATTGAATCAGCAGATGAAAGCCTACATTTTTTCGGTGCTGGCGGATCAAGCGGTGTAGGTGTTGATTATGGGTATTATGCACAATACTCAGAAGGAGTATTAAAAAATCAAATTTACGCAGCCGGAGATAGTTACTTTAATGGTGGAAATGTTGGAATCGGCACCACGAGTCCTAGCTCAATTTTGCATTGTGAAAAAGCATTATCAAGTGATACTCAATCAACACCAGAAACAATTTTAACTCTTGCTGCAAAATATACAAGCACAGGAGTAGATGGTGCTGCTGGTTCAGGAGCTAGGCTTTTATTTAAAATTCCTGATGACAGCACTAATCCACAAGTAGGTGCATCTATTGATGGAGTAAAAGAAAATGGCGATGATGGCATAAGCAGTACAGCACTGGTCTTTAGCACCTCTCAAAATGATGCAACGCTTGATGAAGCCATGAGAATAGACTCAACGGGTGGATTATTGATAGGAGGAACCTCCAATCCGGGAGCAGTTAATTTAGTAGTAGGAGGGACTGGCGGTACAGCTAGAATATTGCCAATGACAGATAACGTTGGTTATGTGGGTGAGGGAAACTATAGATGGCAAGCGTTATATGCAGTTAATGGCTCAATACAAACTTCAGATGAAAGAGAGAAAACTGAAATAAAACCAACATCATTAGGGCTTGATTTTATCAAAGATTTAGAGCCAATAAGCTATAAATGGATTGATGGAGAGCAACAAGACAAAGGCAAAGATGAAAGAGAACATCAAGGGTTGATAGCACAACAAGTCGCTAGAACAGTTGAAAAGCATGGTATTGATAAAAACAAGTTTGGTGGTTTAGATATACAAAAAACTGATGAATATGATGATTTTCATGGTATGTCCTACGATCAATTTGTAGCACCACTCATCAAAGCGGTACAAGAACAACAAGAACAGATTGAACAAATGAAACAAGAAATAGAGGCATTGAAAGATGGCTAACACTAAGATAACAACGAACGTAATAGCAGACGATGCTATAACTGGCGCTAAGATAGCAGACGATGCTATCAATAGTGAGCACTATACTGATGGAAGTATAGACACTGCTCATATTGCAGACGATCAAGTTACTTTAGCTAAAATGGCAGGCATTGCCAGAGGTAAGATTATCTATGGTGATAGTAGTGGTAATCCTGCTGTGCTCGCTGTAGGTTCAAATGGCCAGGTACTTAAATCTGATGGTACTGATATATCTTGGGGTACTGATTCTTCTAATGATAGAGATGGAGCAGCTGTTTTTAATGAAAGCGGAGCCGCAGTAGACTTCAGAATTGAAGGAGATACTGAACAAAACCTCTTCTTTGTTGATGGTAGTGCCGATAAAATTGGCATAGGAACCGCATCACCTACAGCACCTCTTACAGTTTCATACTCAGGTACTGGTAATTTAGTAGAGCTTATATCTACAGATGCAGGTTCTAGTACAGCCCCTGATTTATCTTTTTATAGAAACTCAAGCTCTCCTGCTGATGATGACAATATAGGTCTGATTCGTTTTTATGGCAATGATGATGGTGGAAATAAAACTACTTATGCGGGAATACACGCTTATATTGCTGATGCGAGTGATGGCTCTTCTGATGGTGGTTTAATATTTACTACTACTAAAGCAGACACACAGGCTCCAACAGGATCAATGGAGATGCTGAGAATTAATGATGGCGTTAGGCTTCCAGATGATAAATGGCTTACTTTAGGCGCTAGTAATGATCTAGGATTAATCCATGACGGCTCTAATTCTTATATATCCAGTTACTATGGTGCTTGGTATTTTGACCAGCATGTAGACGATGGCAACATGATTTTCAGATGTGACGATCAAAGCGGTGGGTTAGCAGAATACATAGCCCTTGATGGTGGCTCAGGAATGGTCAACATGAAACAAAAGACCAGAGTCCTCACAGCAAGCCCAACAATACTTGAACTAGAAACAACAAACAGCAGTTCATACAAGTTCTATATTGAAAACAGATACGATGCTTCCAACACAGTAAACTTTGTTTGGAACACCACAACCCTAATGCGATTTACTTCAAACTATAATGCGTTAGCACTTATGCCGGGAAATGATCCGGGAGTAGCCATCGGTACATACGATGACGAAGGACATAAGTTAAATATTTATAGAGGTAGTAGTGGTAACTGTTCGTTGAAACTTAAAACAAGTGCTGGCGGTGATCCCGAAATACACTTGGACAGTGCCGCGGCAAATAGAAATGGCATAATTAAATTCTTTGACAACGGTTCTCACGTTGGAAGAATAGACTATCACCACAACGGGGATAGGATGGAATTACAAGCAGGTTCGTCAACTGGTAGAACTGTTGCAATTACTGGTAGTCGTATGTACGTTGGAGGAATAACCGCTCCAACATATGCGGGAGTTATGGTTGTAGAGAGAGATCAAGCAGGTGTTCCAATGTTTACAGTTAGAGCTATAAACGCAGATGCTGTAGGAGCCGCTTTCCATGTAAACTCTCAAGCATCAGGAAACAACTCTATTATTTCATGTTGGAACAACTCTCAAGATGGCTCAACTGCAGACCAACAGTTTAGAATTAGAAATGATGGAACTTGCTTTACTAATAACGGTAACACTAGTTCTTTATCAGATAGAAGATTAAAGAAAAATATTGTTGACTACACTTATGACTTATCAAAATTTAAGTCTTTAAGAACAAGAAAGTTTGATTGGGAAAATAAAGAATTACACGGTAATAAAGATGATGTAATTGGCTTTATAGCACAAGAAGTAGATGCAGTAGATTCAAGGTGGGTAATGCAAGATCAATTACACGCTTCTTCAAAAGATGTACCTTTAGTTGATGCAGACTTATTAACTTTTGCTACACCTTTATCAGAAACAGATGCAATGTATGTATCAGTAATTCAACAACTCATAACAAGATTAGAAGCTGCGGAAGCCAAGATCACAGCACTAGAGGGATAATATGGCACTAACAAAAGTAACAGGCGAATTTATAGACATCGGTGATATCGACATCTCTGATGTTGGCACTATCTCTTTGGATGCTATACAAGGAGACGCTGATGCTAATACGTCCATTACTTTCAGTGGTTCAGATGTAATCACTATCGCTACAGGTGGTTCTGGTAGATTAACAATAGGTGACGGAGCCTTATCTCCTGTCACAGATAATCAAATAGATTTAGGAACATCGTCTTTAGAATTTAAAGATGGTTATTTTGACGGAACAGTTACAGCAGACGCGTTTGCTGGGCCACTAACAGGTGATGTTACAGGTAATGCCAGTGGAACAGCCGCTACAGTCACAGGGGCGGCTCAATCGGCTATTACAAGTCTTGGAACACTAACGACCCTTACTGTAGATGATATTACAATTAATGGTTCTACTATTTCTGATGGTGGAGATTTAACAATAGAATCTGCAGGAGAAATGATACTTAAACAAGGTGGTGGCATAGTACGAGTTTATGCAGGTAGTACACAAGTAGGTGCATTAACTACTTCATCTAATAATTTCGCTTTGAAGTCTTTCGTATCAGACAAAGATATATACATTATCGGAAATGATGGTGGCTCAACAATAACTGCTTGTACTTTTGATATGTCAGATGCAGGTACAGCTATCTTTAATAACCAAGTTGGAATTGGTGCAACTCCTGCAACTGCTGCAGGGATTTCAAAGTATTTATATGTAGAAGGTGGTGATCCCGGCATAGTATTAAAAGACTCTACAGCTAACGATGTCGCTGAAATATATAACGCAGCTGGAAAACTTATAATTTATGGTGGATCAGGTGGAACCAATGCTGATTCATTTGCTTTTGATATACCAAACAATAGGCTAGGAATCGGCACCATGAGTCCTGCTAGAAATTTAGTCGTAAGCTCTTCGGGTCAAACAGATGTAGCAATCGTTGCAGGTACTAGTGCATCAGCTCAATTACAGTTTGGAGATTCAGGTGACGACAATATAGGTCAGATTGAATATAACAACAGCACTAATAATATGATGTTTTACGCAAATGCAACAGAACATATGCGTATTAATTCAAATGGTAATATCAATATTGGAATTGGTGGATCAGGTGGTGATTTATTATTGCAACCACAAGCAAAACTTTATTTAGATGCAGGTGGAGATACTTATATAGTAGAGTCTTCTGGTAATGAAGTAGATGTTTATACTGGTGGTGCTAGAAGATTAAGAGTAAATCAAGATGGTCTTATATTCAATAGTGATACAGCAGGAGCTAACGCGCTTGACGATTATGAAGAAGGCACATTTACCCCTACTTATACTGTAGCGGGTGGAGGTAGTGCGGGTACTGTGACAGGCACAAATACTGGTTTTTATACAAAAGTTGGCAGAATGGTTACTGTTGCGGTTCAATCCCATTATGTGCCAACGTCAGGAACA
>Ga0315331_10001864_pt1 | contig 15924 bp, 12 predicted proteins | sample M160m34915metaG_FD_203456 | JGI IMG/M metagenome (GOLD analysis project Ga0315331, IMG submission 203456) | Ammonia-oxidizing marine archaeal communities from Monterey Bay, California, United States - M1 60m 34915 | ecosystem: Environmental > Aquatic > Marine > Intertidal zone | place: USA...
TCGTTTACGATTTTTTTGAATGATCAACGGCATCGTTGGCGGCCGATCTTGGTCACCCGGCTCAAAAGGTACAGCCTGATAGCACGGGTGTCTTGACAGCCGTCAGCGTTAAAAACTGTGCTTTGTTCAGGCCAGCGCGCTCCTTCAAGCAAGCCTGTGCAACGGGTGTCTCATCAGCGCGGAGTTCGACAACCCGACAGGAGAACAGCAGAGATCCATGGCGAGGTCACCCAAATTGTCCACGCGTCGCGATCGTCCTTCTCAACGCGCGAATGAGGGGACTCGAAGCACATTGAGTTTGGGTGTAGGCTAGTTTGAATTCAGCACCTTTAGATTAAGGATTTTCATCATGAATTCGGTTCCGAATGAGTTTGACCCCGCCGACATCGCTCTGAAATCAGCCGCAGAAGTTCAAATGTACCGATCAGAGCACGCCCAAAAGGACCCGATGCGTTCCGTACTTGCGGATAATCCAGATATTTATTTTGTACCCCCAAAGCGCAAACATGAGTGGGGTCAATGGGAATTCAAGTCCGGTGCCTACTACGATACGACCCGGGGTGCCAAGCATCCCTATTGGTGTAACGAGGACCTGCCCCGGCCAACCAAAGCGCTCGAACGACTGAGGTCAGACCTACTACGATGGGGCTACTGCATGGTGGAGGATGCCTTAACTGAAGCTCAGGTCGCCGTAATTCACCAACGGGTGATCGAGCAAGCTGAGGGCGAACGATTAGCGGGCATTGCTCAGCGAACCCCGAGTGGTCAAAACATTAATTGTTGCGTGAACAAGGGACGATGCTTTGAAGGACTCATCGAGCAAGATCCCGGGATTGTTCAGGGCGGACCCTTAGTTGAACAGCTAGTCACCGAGGCGATCGGTCCGAACTGGATATCGACCTCGCTGATCGCATCAATTGCACTTGAGGGCGGCGTGCCACAAGCCCTGCATCAGGATCAAGATATCGCCCTTGACTCTAAAAGCCCTTTATCGGTCAACCTGCTCACACCCATTACAGATATCGACGAAACCAATGGCGGCACTTTGGTCATCCCAGGCAGTCATATCGTTTTATCTGAGGCACTTCGAGCCAACGCACCGGTGGGAAAGCTGCCCCCCGCCATTAACCTCGATGCCAGAGCCGGCACGATGATCATTACCGATGGCCGGCTTCTACACAGCACAGGGATCAATCACACCCAAACCCCCCGTATCGTCATGCTCAATGGCATGCAGCATCCGTTACTGCGGCAACAAGAAAATTGGATGCTGTCTGTCAGGCCAGAGGTGCTAAACCGTGCAAGCCCTAAACTGCTTCAGCGTATGGGTTATCAGGCGACCAATGCCGCCCAAACCAATGAGGGTCATGGCTTTGGCGCACGGGGTCTGATTGAAGAAGCGGCGGGATCAACCGTTGATTTTAGGCTCGCAGCAGATCACGGGAACTACATTCGGGTCGGTGAGCTTGCTCCAGACTCTCCTCAGGAAACCCTTAGCGCCAATTTCACCTTAAAGACCGTTGTCGCAAAAGCCAGAGCCGGTGGTCGTAGCGCACCCGTGGGGATTGGTGGGACAAAGCTCAACCCTTAAACGCCGTGGCGGTCTCGCGATCATCAAGTGAGTGATACGCCGCCCCCGATTTACTGTCGGTCTAGCACCTCTGCTCACGGCTTCTGCACATCGCCAATTACATCGATTGGCCAGTCCTTCGTTCCCTAGGCCCATAACACCTTAGATTCGAACCGCCATCGATCACGGCCATTGCTTCCGCATCAAATGTAACCTTTACTTATCACCTTCACGATGATAAGTTTACGTTACATCCAGTGCAATTGAACGAGCGAGGGCAAGATGGGAGAGTGGATTCCGATATTGGGCATACTGACAGGGATAATCATTCCTTTTGGCGCATTTACTTGGTTGTATCTCGACGAAAAAAATAAAAGAGCCGCAATTATTGAGGTTTCTAAGAACATCAGTGATCCAGTTAAAGTCGAAGAGCTTTTTAATGTGCTCACCGAAAAAGACAAAGAGCCCATTGATTATCGAAGAAGTGGGGTCATCACCCTCTTTGTGGGCATCGGTCTCTTCTTGCTGGGTCTGTTTGCTCTGGGGCCAGTATTGAAGGGCGTGGGACTTTTAGTCGGTTCGATTGGTGTCGGCACAATGATCGCGGGTTATCTCTTCCCTAATGACAGTATTCATCTCAGCAAAGCCGTGGAAAAATTTGAAGAAAAATAACCATGGGGAGAAACCACGAAAAACTCCTTAACCGTCTTGAGGAACTCAGAAAAACCGAGGCCATGACACAGCAACAGTTGTCTGAGCGTGCTGAGGTTTCCAGGAAAAGCATTAATGCCATTGAAAATGGCGTTTATATCCCGTCAACGGTGCTGGCGTTAAAAATAGCCAACATTCTTAACTGTACTGTCGAAGACCTCTTTAGGTTGCCCTGAGCCGACAGTTTTACGCCGAGTGCTTCACCTCTAAAGAGGGCATTGAAAGATAGGCATGCACTCCAGGGCAGAGCAAAGCACTCGGCGGGCTTCTAAAACCGTCTTGCTGCCATAACCGCAAGAGTAGAGCCTGAAGCAATGAGCCCCTGCCACACCCGCGTTGCCGAGTTCTCTTCCCGCCAAACACGCTTGTCTGCGTCCCGTTGATGCGCGGTCTCGTCAGCGTTAAAACGCTTGAGCACCGCAGACACTTCAGGATGTAGCCTGCTGGCCTCAAGCGCATTGATTTGGTCTTCGTAGTGACCCACAACAAACTTCTCTACCGCGCTGACGGTCACGTAGGTCATGTTGCGTCCTCCCATGGCGGCAATCGCTCCCAGAGTCCAGCCCGCCAGTCGCCAAACAGGAATGAGCAGGCTTTTGTCTTCTGGTTCTAACCATGCGTCGAAGAGATGGAGATGTTCACGCTCGGTCTCAAGGTGTGACCAAGCAAAATCAATGACCTCTGGATCTCGGCTACACCGAATCATTCCGAGGTACAGCCACACCGCCCCGGTTTCCCCCGCATGGTCAGATCTCAGCTCACCGCGCAGCCATCTGGGAAGCGAGGCCATACTGGGCAGCGCGGCCGCTCTGTTTTCAGTCATGACGGGCGGCCACAATCATATAATTGACGCTCAAGTCCTCGACGACTCGATAGGCGCGTGTCAGCGGATTAACAGAAACACCCGCGCTCTTAAGCGGCTCAAGGTTACTTTTTCTGAGCAAACCACTGAGTTTTGTCGGCGTCACAAACTTCCGCCAATCATGCGTACCGCGGGGTAGCCAGCGCAGTAGATATTCGGCCCCGACAATCGCGAAAAGGAAGGATTTTAAATTGCGATTTAAGGTCGCCACAATTTGAAGCCCGTTAGGTGCAACCGCTGCATTACACAGCGACATAAAACCGCCAAGATCTTCCACATGCTCAACCACTTCCATGTTAAGGACCACATCAAAAACCCGGCCTCGAACCGCTTCGATACTCCCTTCGATGTACTCGATCTTCAAACCGCTAGAGGCGGCATGCTGTCGGGCGATTGCGATGCTCCGCCGCGCTGGATCAACACCGGTCACTGTCGCCCCAAGTGCCGCCATGGCTTCTGACAACAACCCCCCGCCGCATCCGATATCCAGTATTGTCAGTCCTTTTAAACTGAGGGAATCTGAACCTCGTGCGTAGTGCTGCTCGATCGCACGCGCAACAAAAGGTACTCGCAGTTGATTGAGCTTATGCAGTGGCCACATTACGCCCGCGCTGTCCCACCACGTCTCAGCGAGCCGTTCGAATTGATCGATGGGCCCGGCCTTGGGCCTCTGGGCCTTTAAAAATGCTGGAAGTATTGTCATGCTCTTTTCTACGAGCTTTGTCCGATCAAGGTTTATCGGACCCATCCCCCGAACGGCGGACAAACTTTACAGAGAAACGATGCCCCAAACATTTTCAAGACGTTCGACTGAGGGTATCGAGCAGTAGGTCACAACGTCACTGACGAGGGTCATCAGAGCTTCATCCTCCGACAGTTCGATGGTTTGCGCGCCAAACGCATTGGCAACGAGTATCGCTTCAAGCTTCTGCAATCTGACTGCGCTCAAAGCGCCAAAACTCGAGCCATTGTAGTACAGAGGGTTGCTGTAGCTTATCGCCTGGGTCATTAGCACATCACCCTCGAAATAATAGTGACCCTGAACCGTGTAGCGCGCGCCTAAATTGCCTTCTGACGGCAATATATTGGCTCTCATTGTGTAGCGGTTGCCTGCAGCCCTGAGTAGCTGCTGCGTGCCTTGCGCACCACATTCCCAATAATGAGCTTCCAGCGCTGCTTGTTGCGAGGACGTTGTCATCGACACCTTGATGCAGCCTGATAAAGCCAGCGTGGCAAATAATAAAATGGTCGTTCTCACTTCAGTCTCCAGATCGTGACGGCAAATTAAATTTCGGGATTATGACAGCCGCTTGAATGGGTATCGCAACTATTAGCCCCTCACTTTACATCATCTTGTCACACCGCAGTGATTAAGCCGACTGCGCGGGGAGATTCAAAATGACCGCGATCGTCGTCATTGATCTTGCATGACCAAGCGCTAGACCACTGCGGCACGAGAGTACAGCCTTCGGCTAATTCGCCGCGCTGATTTTAATATTAACGCCAGCGAAGAATCGCAGGCCAAGGCGCCGCACGTTGCCAATTTAAATGACCGAACGTTTTGGTAGAGATATATCCTCAAAGAGGACCTGAGGCCAAGGCACGGTGCCCAGTCGGTCAACAATAACGCTGGCCACCTGCACCCTTGCGCCCTGATGGATCACCGCTTGAGCGACACCATTCAAGCAAAAGGGTCTGTTCCGGTATCCATGAAGGGTTTAATCCGTGCAGGCTCTGGGTTACGGCTGTCCTCATAGGGGTACAAGGCCTTGCCGATAATTTTTTTAAGCTCGGGATACTTGTTCAAGAGTTGGGGGGACGTGCCCATTTCATAATTGTGCTGGGGCCGCATGTAACTACGCATATAATTTTGGACTAACGTCACTCTGAGCCCAGGGTTACTTCGCGGCATGGATGCATGCCAGGTCGCACCGTTCCAAAGCGCTAAAGAACCCGCTTTGCCGGTCAGGGGGACGCAGCGAAACGGTGTGTTTGTCGTGTCTGATTCGTGAGGCAGCGTCGCCCGACCATATCGGTGACTGCCGGGAACAAAGACAGTGGGGCCATCACCCTCATCCACATAATCCGTACAAAGCCACGACGCATTGCACATGTGTGCGATTTGCCCGGCACCCGGCGGGATACCATGTGCATCACTGTGTAACCCGAGTCCCGGAGCGCCCTGCCCTTTGATGATCCAGGTTTGTCCAGAAAATACTGCGCTCTGGCCAAGCAGCCAACGAATCAGCGCAAGTTGCACGGGATTAATTGCAGCCTCGACGAAGACTTCGTCTTCTTCCAAAAGATCCCAACTGTTTTTGAAGGTTTTTCCAGGCGGCGGTGCCGATGTTTCATAGTCGCCAATGACCACATCATTACGGTGCTCGCAGGTTCTGATGATCGCGTTGCGCAAGCGCGTGACAAAGCTTGCATCCACGCCCAAGGTTTCTGGAGGGACCACGGTCATCCCATAAGCTTCTAACTCAACAACGTGCTTGTGTAGGCGGTATCGGTCAATCTCATTGACCACGGCTTCAACGTTTGATTCGGGTGATTCAGCAGAGCTCTTCATGGGGTTGCTCCAGGCTTTAATGATTAGATTTTATGAACAAGGGTTTCTCAAAACAGCGCCACGCTCTAAACCTATCGACTAACCGATGCGAGATCAATAACGACCTTTCGATGACCCTAGATTCAAGCCCGGGAGATTGAAAACCGTTGATCTCTGCAAGCAACTCGACCCTTCAAAATCCAATGCACTCCGTTCTCAATCAGGGCCCTCGACAATCGAGTCACGCGCCAATCCCCTATTATTGCGCCCCCTCATACCCTGTGAGCTCCATGTAACCCCGCCCTAATCGATTCCCTTCCGGTCCAAGAATTTCCACTAGGCCTTCCCAATAACGAATCGATAGCTCCACGGTTTGATCGTCGAGTAACGCTCGAATCAAAAATTCTTCCTCATCAATCATGAGGCTCCATTCAACTGGCCATCGAACCCCTAGCGCATCCTGATAGTACCGGCGAGGCGTTAAAGAAAAATCTTCTGGCCCTAAGATGTTGACCCCGGGGTCACCCCTACCAATCACCGGCTGTCCATTCAAACGATCCGGATCCACCAATAAACCATGATCATAGTCATCTCGCCTGCCGTCATGCCTTCTCAGCCGAAACACCATGATACTGCGTTGATCGTCCAACTGCAGAGAAAACCAATCCCAACCCGACAGGGATTGGTCAAGGACTGACGTGCTCCATTCACGGTCGAGCCAACCGAGACCTGTCACCGCAACCTCCTGGCCTCTCACTGTCAGTGTTCCCCTGATTTGCAATCCCGGGATCGAATAATAGTAGCTCGCCGAGCCAGGACCTTTCTCTGACAATCCGCGATTGCCCTGCAGGACAATAGGCCCTGTTTGTTGGATCTCTAGATCGACCCCAACGTGTGCTGATTCGCTGGCCAAAAGGGTAAGGTTTAAAGGCCCCAGGGCGTTACCTTGAAGGGTCCAATCCTCGATCACCGCCTCAAACCGTGTTGCCGATGTGACGCCGGCCAACTCCGGATGTCCCCGCGCAAATCGCTCGGCCTCAAGATGCGCCCGGGACGCAACGTCGGTGACGGCTAAATGCCCAAGATACGCTTGACCCGAATGCCAGGGCCCCTCGCCTGTTGGGGCCGGCACCAGCGCCTGACGAAACTGGGTAAAGTGAAGGCCGTACTCTCGGCCCTCATCGTCCTCAAGCGCCGCAGTCAAATACCACCACTCGCTGCGATATTGATTGTGAGGGCCGTGATCCAGCGGAAAAACAAAGTCTCTGGGCACCTCAGCACGGACAAAACCTGCGTGGTCCGGTTCTCCAAGCAGATTGTTCAGGCGCAGACCCGTCACCGCAGCAGCCGTTCGGGGTGCTTCCGGCTCGTAGAAACTGATCACAAGCCCAAGGATCACCACGATTAACAGTGCTGATGCTTTGAGCAACCCGCCTAAAGGTTTAGCGTCCACCAAAGGCTCCTTCTTCGCGATCTCCAACCTGCAACGCGCCGGCAATGATTGCTGCCAGCATTCCCCAGACACAGGGCCACAAAATCGCACCTGCCGAAAGTTGTAATTCGATGGTCCAGCCAAACGCTCTCGGATTGATCACCGCACAAAGTACCCAGCCAAACATCGCTCCCAAGGGCAACGCAACGATCATCGCAACAACCCCCAAACCGGTCCCCAAAGCTGCATTCATGACACTTTGTTCGAGCCGGTTCACCCCAAGGGTGTTGAGCAACTGCCGACCGGTCTGCCGATTGAGGCGCAAGGTCGTAACCGCAATATAGATGCTGATCGCTGCCACCATGAGTGCAATACTGATCAGAACGGTGGTTATCCCAAAAGTCTGATCAAAAACCTTAAGGGCTATTCGCCGGATATCGGTCTGCAACTGCAGTTCTAGCCCGGGTAGCGACGTCCTCAGGGCGCCGGCGAGTCCCTGGGGATGACTGCTTTGAAACGCAACCGAATCCGCCGCAAGTACGGGGCTCAGCACTTTTGCGATTGAATTCGCTTCGTCAACAATGAGTCTGGGCTTGAGATCGCCAAAGGCCGAAAAAACTCCTGCTACTCTGACCGTTTTGCCGGCCACCGTTAGCGTGTCTCCAGTGGATCGCCCAAGGGCACGGGCGGCTTGCTCGCTGAGTAGGGCGTCGTCACGGTCAAGTCTCTGATCATGGCCATATCGAGTCGATTCGAAAGCGTCCATTCGTGTGACGTTCAATTCCATGAGCCGTCCGTCAACACGAATCTCGGTGCTTGAATAAACCTGGACTCTGCTGGCCTCCGAAGTTAATTCAGATCCTGGAATCAACTGGCTGAGCATGCCCGCATCGCCCTCAGCAATTACATCGTACTTAAGCCGATGATCAAGCATCTGACTAAAATCAAGCCTGAAGCTATCCACCATCAAGCCCACGCCAATGGCGGTCGCGATTGCCAGAGATAATCCTGCAAGGGACACGCTCAACTCCTCTGGATGCCAGAGTGCCTCTCTAAGACCTACCCGCAATAAGTAAGATCCGCCTATCCTAGCCGACCATCGTTTTAATCGAATCAGCAGAGGTTTCATTAGTTGAGCAGCCGCCAAACTGAGCACCGCAATCGCGAAGAACCCTCCAGCAAGGCCGGTCTCAGGATCCACGATGCAGACCGTCGCGCAGATTACCAAGAAAATCGTGGTCAGGAACGGCACCAGGGTATCAGGTGCGCCGCGCTGAGACCTTTGAAATGCCCAGAGGCCTCCGAACAAACAGACCACCCACGCGGACCCGAAGGCTTTGACAATCACCCAAGCATTGAGGTCTAGCTGGACGGTCTGATCAGGGACGGTCATCGCCAACAGCCAAGCGGCCAACCACCAGCCAGCCAGCAAACCCAGTCCTGCAGCAAAGGTAGCAATCAAACCAATCGAGCCCAAGAAGTAGGTCCGCAGGCTTTGCCATTCAACGCCCAACCCATGCAGCCGATCAAAAACCGGCCAGAGACGCCGTAGCCAAGAGACCGCAACTTGGTAAATCAGCAGCCACGCCACCAACAGCGCCAACATACCTAAAGCCGCTATATTAAAGAGGATGGACTTCCCAAATGCACGTGCTGGGTATTGTTCAGCCATATTGACGAGCTGCCAGTCTGGCCCGACATTCAGATTGGGTTTAGACGTCGGAAAACCTGCCCCGAAGCCCGGAAGGAGCTGCTCAGAAAATTCCACGCTTTCATCAAAGGAATGAGTCATCACCAGTCCAATATAGGAAAGCTGGTGAGCAGGCCAACCCAGCAGGTCATGAGCGACCGAGATGTCTGCAAGCAATGTGCCTTCGGGCGCCTCAATGAGGCCGTTCACGGGCAAAGAGAGCCGGCCGCTTAAGGAAGGGTCAACCCAAGCGCCATCGAGGGCAAATTGGTTCGACGAGGCTTGACCCCGGGCACTGGGCGCTTGCGCCAAAAGATCAACACCGAGTACTCGAACACTCAATCCCTCGAGTTCAGCGGTTTCATCAACCACAGGTGATAACTCATCGACTTCCGGCAGCGCCCCGGATCGCCATAATCGGCGGAGCGCAAAGTAGTCCTTCGCATTGAGGTCATCGCGGTGCAAGTAATAGCTGTAGCCAGCGAGACTGGTTGGGACTAATCCATCGAGTCGGCTCGAGATGCTTGCGCTGACGAGGTGCACACTGACGATCGATGCAACGCCGAGCGCCATTCCGATGAGGGCCATCCCCGTTGACCAAGGCGTTCGAGCCAGAAAACGTAGTAGCGCGAGTGGGATCATCAAGGGGCGGATCTGGAGGATGACCGAGCATCCAAATGCAGCTGGGTATCCGCCATCCCCGCCACCTCATTGCTGTGGGTGGCCAGTACCAGGGTGATGTTTTGATCCCGACAACTCGCAAAAAGAAGGTCCGACACCTGAGCTGAATTTTCTGCATCAAGATTGCCTGTGGGCTCGTCCGCCAATAATAAGGGCGGTTTGAGCAGAACCGCACGAGCCACCGCCACCCGTTGTTGCTCTCCTCCGGAAAGGGCCTCTGGAAAATCATGGAACCGGTCCGACAAACCAAAATCCCTAAGCAGTGCCTCTGCCTGGGCCTCAAGCTCGGGCCGCCGGTTTAACCGAGCAGGCAACCGAACGTTTTCTAACACCGTTAACGTCGGCACAAGGTTAAAGAATTGGAAAACGTAACCGATGTGCTGTCTGCGAAGCGCCGTCCGAGCACGCTCACTGGCCGCGCGATAAGAAAAGGTTGCGTCTTTGAGCTGAAGGGTAATGTCGCCATTATCGAGCTCGAGCAGCCCGGCCAACAAGTTCAACAAGGTTGATTTCCCTGAACCGCTGGGCCCGGTGACCGAGAGCGATTCACCCGCCGCAACGCTGAGGGAGAGATCACGGAGGACCTCAATCTGACGACCGCCATCTTGATAATGTTTACTGATATTGCTGATGATAAGCGCCGAGGAATGGCTCATGAGAGGATATCACTGTTTAGGCAAGAACAAAGGCCAGAGTAAATCAGTACGGCGTTAAGAAATAGAGGGTTTAGTTGGTCTGGATCTGTTGTTTGACAAGATTGGCGGCTTTGCGAGCAGAAGCGCCGCCTTTTGAGCGAATGCACGACACTCATCACCAACACGAGCACCTTGACGACCTTGCGCTAGTAGACCCAAAGCAACACAGACCCATGGGATCAATCGTTTCCTATGAACTTTGACCTAAATGACGGGCGGCTCAGTATTTTTAACCTCGGGATCGCCTACTCAGACGATTCCTCGTCACTTCGAGGCTTCAACATGGATCGTTTTACGAAACCGTCCCAACCCGTTTGCTTAAAGTTGAACAGCTTATTTGCCATGCTGGCCATCACCGTGGCCCTCAGCTCTAACAGGCGCTGTTCCAATTCTGTTCGCCGGGTCACGACGCTGCAGCGGGGGTATCACCCTCCAACTCGGCGGGCTTTTCTACCTTGATGATCCGGCCCGGGTACCCTTTAAAATGAGGGATGCCCTGCTCGTGATCAAGAAATTCATCATTATCAGAGCACAGCACGGCATCACTCGAAAGAAAGGCGCCGGCGAGTTCCACCTTGCCTCGCAGCTCTGGGTACCACCAGCCATGGGGCACACGGAGGTGGCCCTGCTTCATACTGGCTTGCACCGCCAATTGCGCAGTGACTTCCCCGTGGGCGGTCTGGATTTTGACCCAGTCACCCTCGCAGAGGGACTCTTTTTCAGCATCTTCGGGATGGATGAAAATACTGGGCAGCGGGCAGCGATTTCGCAATTCTGGGATATTGCGTTGGCCCGTTTGGAAAAAAGGATCCTCCCGTACGCCTGAGAACACCGCGTAGGGGTATTGCTCTGAGAGCGCAGGCCCCTCTCGGTAATACGGCAAAGGGTCAAAGCCCAAATCCTCCAAAACCGAAGAGGATAATTCGACTTTACCGGATGGAGTCGCGAACCCTTTTTTTCGATATTTGCGGTATTCCGGCGTCTGCATTTCCATAAAACCAGCCGCTTCAAAGTCAGCGAAAGTCCGGCCCGATCGAGATAACCGGTGATCGAGAAGGTCCTCTAATGTGTCCCAGGGAAAGCGATTACCAAAACCAAACAGATGAGCCAGATCGTGCCAGAACTGGAACGTACTCGTTGCGCCCTCAGGGGGCTCAACAACTTTTTGGGACAGCGACAACCTCGTCGTCCAACTCCAACCATCAGCAATATGATTGCGTTCCGTAAAGACATCCCCAGGTAGTACATAATCAGCCAGCATCGCTGTTGGCGTCATAAAAATCTCGTGCGCCACGATCAAATCTTGGTTCATCATCGCCTTCAAAATTTGGTGCTGATTGGGGTAGCTCATCAGCGCATTGTTCCCCAGCACAAAAAACGCTTTCACCGGGTAGGGATCGCCGCTTGCCATGGCACGAAAAACGTTTGATGGGTTGGCCATATGGCAGCCCATCACAATATCGGCATAGGGATACCCCCAAACCTGCTCGGTTGGATCTTTGAGCATCTCAGCTGCCCGATAGGTATAGGCAGGGTGGTCATCAAAGCCCAGCTGCTTGGCTTTTTGCTCCATCGGCAATTCTTCGTGCAAAGCGATTTCTGATTCCGGAATATAACTCTGGTTGAACCCGCCCAATGACTCACCCCCGACCACGTCAAGATTGCCCGTCACAGCCCGCAGGATAGAGTGCAGCCGAATCGCAGAGGTTGACGAAATCTGCATGTCAGTAATTGGCGTCCAGGGAATGATCGCGCCATCTGCCTTGGCATACATTCTGGCGGCCTCGGCAATCAGCTCGCGATCAACACCGGTGATCTCTTCAACACGCTCCAATGGATATTCATCAACCCGGGCTTTGAGCTCCTCAAACCCAACACACCAATCACGTACAAAGGTCTCGTCATACAACTGTTCGTCAAAAATCACTTTCAGCCAACCCAGACACATCGCGGCATCCGTGCCTGCCCGCAACCGGAGATGCAAATCGCTGTCCTCGGCCTGGTCCGATACCCTCGGGTCTAAGACAATAATTTTAGCGCCGCGCTTCCGGGCTGCATTGAGCTGATTAAAAATCGGCGTCCAAGAGTGCTTTCTTGGGTTGTGGCCAAACAACACGATGCAATTGGCATTTCCGAAATCGCCCATCGGAAACCAACCATACGTCAGCTTATTGACCGCAGCGGTATTGCCCGCACACAGAGAGACCCCGCTGATCCAGTTGGGAGAGCCCAATAAATTCATAAACCGGCGATCTGTGGCATGGGTCGTCTGGGTGTTCCAGCCTGATGTTGAGACTGCAAGGCTTTCTGGGCCATATTCGGCGACGACTTTTTTGAGCCGCTCAGCAATTTCCGTCATGGCCTGCTCGTAGGAAATCTCTTCCCACTTGTCCTCACCGCGCTCGCCAACCCGCTTCAAGGGCTTGCGAAGACGATCTGGGTGATTGTGAATACTCGGCGCAGCAACCCCTTTAAAGCATATGTTGTTTGCAAGCATCGGATTATCATGCGCGATCACGCGCTTGACCTTGCCATCTTCAGCCTCAGTACGAAGTTGACAGCTGATATCACAAATCGTGCACACCGAATATTTTGTTTCACCACTCATAAACACCTTCCCTATAGGCTTCTGACCTTCTTTGCTGCTGACTTCATTTCTTCGTTTGCAAGAGCAGGTTACTAGCTCTTTAACACCTAAAATGATGACGTTTTCAGCAGAGTGACAGAGTAACAAGGCACTTTCAACCAAGTGCTCGTCGTGGGTAGGCTCCAAACTCCCGACTAAGCCGCCCAACGCATTACTTCAGTCGACCTAGCATCACCTGCCCCCAGAACATGGCTCAGCTTAAAGCGGCCTGCTCCACCTACACACAACCAGCAATCCGTTCGACCAGGCAGCCCTTACTCCCCAGTCACTGTTTATTCCAGTACACTACCGCCAGATTCACAGAGAGGGAAACCCCATGCAATTTGATGATGTCCTCCTTGGGCGCCGCAGCATTCGAGGCTACAAGCCCGATCCAGTACCAAAAGCGCTCATTAAAGAAGTGTTGGCGTTGGCAATGCGTTCTCCCTCATCGATGAATACACAGCCATGGAACTTTACGGTGGTTTCTGGCGAACCCTTAAATCGAATTCGGGCGGGAAACACCGAGCGCAATCTCGCCGGCGTGCCACACTCACGAGAGTTTCGCATCGGTCAGGCTTTTGCAGGAGCGCATCGCGACCGCCAGGTGGGCGTCGCCAAGCAATTGTTCGCGGCCATGGGTATCGAACGCGAAGACAAGGATGGCCGGCAGGACTGGGTGTTACGAGGTTTTCGCCAGTTCGACGCGCCGGTATGCGTCATTATCACCTACGATCGCGTTCTCGCAGACAGCGACGACACACCCTTTGACTGTGGCGCCGTCACAACCGCTCTTGTCAACGCCGCTTGGTCCCGGGGCCTCGGCGCGGTGATCAATAGCCAAGGGATTATGCAGTCTCCGGTGGTGCGCGAGCATGCGAATATTCCAGAGGATCAGGTCATTATGAAGGCCGTCGCCCTCGGCTGGCCGGATGAGACTTTTCCGGCCAATGCAGTCGTCTCAGAACGCAAAAGTGTTGAAGATGCTGCAAGGTTCCTAGGCTTTGACGACTGATCTCTGACGACTGAAAGCTCCTCCCTAATTTAATGGGCTTGTCGATTTCTCTTATCTCGAGCCGATGACTATCGATCTCTGGTTACGATAGCCGGCAATGACTCGGCCTGTGATGAAGTCGCTCAGCCGAAGGTGGCTGTCGACCCTACTGCCAACGAACCCCCTTGCTTGCCATAGCATAAAGCGGCCCGACGACGCTGGATATCGCCGACAGCCCAGTCCAGGGCCTGCAGGCTGTGGCGGAACCCGCTGCATGTTTAAACCCAGGACTTTTATTCGCCCCGCGCTGCATTGAGCCGGAAGCTTAAGACCGTCGCGTTGATCTCGGGGATCGGCTCAAAGGCACTGCGACGGTCTGCTGGGTCTACAGCGGCGCCGGACTGAGCCTTAGACCCGCAAGCAACCCTGTCAACCCAGCACCGCTATATCGCCGCGTCACTCAAGGCCGATCCTTGTCGAATCATTCATGCGCGCCCTCGACAACCCCTTGTATGCACCAAAGGCCGTCTCCGTTGGACTTGTCACCCCTGCCAACAGAGCGGCGTTTTTGATTGTTTCATCAAGCGATGGGGCAAGGGCATGCCCATGGAGCACACGTTTTCTTGTCATCTCCTGATACCAATGCCAATCTCACATCTTCAAAGTCAAACCAACGCTGAAGACCAGCCCCGTTGTTTGGAGCAACCACACAATGATAAGACCCCTTGCCTTGCTTACACTGATGCTTTTCGCGCACTCAAGCCCTGCTGAAAATCTCACCATTCTCTACACGAACGATATAGAGAGTGTTTACGAGCCAGTCGCTTCACCCTGGCGAGATGATATGTCTGCGATGGGAGGCATGCCTTATCTCTCTTCACTCATCAAAATGCAACGAACGCAGCACGAAAACACCCTGCTCGTTGATGCGGGGGACATGTTTACCGGCTCACTCTCTAAAGCGACCGAGGGCCGCCTGGTCTTCGATCTTTACAGCGAGATGGGTTACGACGTGGGTAATCTGGGCAACCACGAGTTTGAGTATGGTTGGCGCATTTTAAGAGACGCAATGCCCCGTGCCCGGTTCCCAATTCTCAACGCCAATATCTTTTACGAAAACACCGACATTCCATTCGCGCGGGAATACGCCATTGTAAAATCGGGTCGGTATCGAGTCGGTGTTATTGGGCTCATGGGCATCGATGCCTTTCACAACACCATGATGCGTAGCCACCGCAACGGTCTAGAGATTCGTTCACCCATCGACATTGCTCAATCACTGGCAGACAGGCTGCGTCCGGAGGTTGATTTTCTAATCGTCCTGACCCATCAAAATCGAACCGCGCCGATGCAGACCAATAAAGAGTCTGACCCGACCGTTCTACGAGGTTTTGACGAGGATTATGCCCTGGCGGGAAAAGTTCGCGGCATTGATCTAATCGTGGGCGGTCACTCCGATCATGGTTTACATGCACCCGTTGTGCACCCAGAGACAGGCACCACAATCGTAATGACGTTTGGTCAAGGCATGCACCTTGGTCGCATTACTTTTGACATGAGCGCTGAGGACGGCCCACGACTGCAGAACGGTGAACTGATTCCGGTCAATGCAGATCATCTCCCACCAGACCCTTCCATCACACAGCTGATCAACAATGCACGCGCACAGCACCCTGCTTTGACCCGAGTCGTTGCAACGCTTAAACGTCCAGCCCTGCGCCTTTACAACCAAGAGTCTTCCCTCGGCAGCCTACTTGCTGACGCCCTCAAACAACAGGCTGGGGTTGAAGTCGCGATGGTCCCTGCAGGCGCGATCAGGGCGGATTTACAATCAGGCGCCATAACGGTGGAGGCACTGCTGAATGTGTTTCCCTTTACAGACCAGGTCACCGTGATTCAGCTGCAGGGATCAGCCTTGCTAAAGTTGCTCGAGAAGGGCGTCTCCCTTGATTACGGGCTATCTCAATTTTCTGGCGTGACGCTCAGCTACGATTCCTCTAAACCTGTTGGACAACGGGTTATTGACGTCAGCATCAATGGTGAAACCCTAGACCTTGATCGAACGTACCGATTTGCGACCGGCTCTTTTACCGCAACTGGCGGTGAAGGCTA
>Ga0315331_10001867_pt1 | contig 15912 bp, 18 predicted proteins | sample M160m34915metaG_FD_203456 | JGI IMG/M metagenome (GOLD analysis project Ga0315331, IMG submission 203456) | Ammonia-oxidizing marine archaeal communities from Monterey Bay, California, United States - M1 60m 34915 | ecosystem: Environmental > Aquatic > Marine > Intertidal zone | place: USA...
GGGTATTGTTACAGGAGTAGATGGAACTAAGATAGATGTTAAATTAGTTTCTCAAGTATCAAGTGCAGGTATTGAAACTACTAGTGTTGCAGGTCAACCAAAAGGTACACCTCTTTATCAAGCAGATGGTGTTTATAAATTCTCAACCACAGGTAACGTCGCTATTCATACAGCAGGAATAGGAGTATCTTATACAACAACTGGAGTTACAGCAATAAATGACTGGTTTGATAAACAGCAGATTACATTAAACAATGGTGATCCTATTAACTGGAATCAAATCGCAGATCGTCCAGGTTCATCTGCTTATGCTGATGAAAGAAGTTCTAAATTTGATGAAATGCATGTAGTTGTTATCGATGATGATGGTGATATTACTGGTAATGCAGGAACTATTCTTGAGAAACAATTGAATGTTTCTAAAGCAAAGGATGCAGAATTTTCTGCAGGAACTGCTTCTTATTGGAGAAAGTTTATCTTAAATAATTCAGGATATATCTTTGGTGGTGGTGAACCTGGATATACTGCAGGTGTCGCAGGTATTCAAACAACGTTCTTTGCAACAACATCAACAGGTGCTATTTCGGGAACAGGATTTGATAAGGTAACTGATATTTCTTGGGATCAAAATGCTCAAGGAATTAAGTTTGGTGCTGCTGGTAATAAGCTTTATTCCTTAACTGGTGGTAAAAACTATGATGGTGAGGAAAATATTGAAACTACTGGATCTTTAACTGTAGAAGGAATAGGTCCATATGAAGTAGGATATGAGTTATTCTCCAACACTGAACAGTATGATGCTGACTTCATACTTATGGGATCAGCATCTCATGGAAAAGCAGATTGCCAAGCACTCGCTAATAAGTGTATTTCTGTAGCAGAACAAAGAAAAGATGCAATAGCATTTATTTCTCCTTACAGAGAATCATTTATTACAGATGGTGATACTGCTGATGCTTCAATTAATCCTGTAACTGATATTACAAATAATGTAATAAGTTTCTATGCTCCTATTACATCTAGTACATATGCTGTATTCGATAGTGGATACAAGTATATGTTTGATAGATTTGCAAATACTTTCAGATATGTTCCATTAAATGGTGACATTGCTGGAATGTGTGCTAGAAATGATATTAATAACTTCCCTTGGTTCTCACCAGCAGGAACAGCGAGAGGAGCAGTACTTAATGCTGTTAAACTAGCATATAATCCAAATCAACTACAAAGGGATAAACTCTATACCAATAGAATTAACCCAGTTATCTTCTCACCAGGTGCAGGAATTATCCTTTACGGTGATAAGACTGGATTTGGTAAGTCATCTGCATTTGATAGAATCAATGTTCGCAGATTGTTTATCTACCTTGAAGATGCAATTTCACAGGCTGCTAAGGATCAACTCTTTGAATTTAATGATGAAATTACAAGGACTAACTTTGTAAATATTGTTGAACCATTCTTAAGAGATGTTCAAGCAAAGAGAGGTATTTACGACTTCAGAGTTGTGTGTGATGAAACAAATAACACTGCTGCTATTATAGATAATAATGAATTTATAGCAGACATCTTTATTAAACCAGCAAGGTCAATTAACTTCATTGGTCTTACATTTGTTGCTACCAGAACTGGTATCAGCTTTGAAGAAGTAATCGGTACCGTTTAACTAGAGGAATAAAAAACTATGGCTACCCAATTTAATAAGCCACCATTAAGAACAATAAGTGGGTTTAAAAGTAAACTGGCTGGTGGTGGTGCTAGACCGAATCTATTTGAAGTAGAAATTGCTTTCCCAGAACCAACGGCAATAGATAATGATGTTAAGGACAAATCAAGGTTCTTAATAAAAGCAGCTGCTCTACCAGCATCAAACATCACACCAATTGATGTTAATTTTAGAGGTAGGATTCTTAAGATAGCAGGTGATAGAACATTCGATACATGGACTATTACTGTTCTCAACGATGTAGATTTTTCTATTCGTTCTGCTTTTGAAAAATGGATGAATCTTATTAATAAAATGTCTGATGCTACTGGTGCTCAAGATCCAGCAATTTATCAACCAGACGCATATGTTCACCAATTAGATCGTGATGGATCTACACTTAGAACTTATAAGTTCCATGATGTATTCCCAACCAATATCAGTCAAGTAGATCTTTCATATGAGACTGTTGATGCGATTGAAGAATTTACTGTAGAAATGCAGGTTCAGTGGTGGGAAGCACTTAAAGGTATAGGTGCCAATGCAGGTGGTGAAGACATCAACTAAAATAGGCTAAATAGTGCTATAATAGAAATATAGGCAGAAATTATACAATGTCAAAACTTTTTGGATTCACTATTGACGACAGCCAGAGCAAAGCTCCATCTGTTGTATCACCCGTTCCTCCGTCAAACGAGGACGGGTCTGATTTTTATGTTCAATCAGGATTTTATGGACAATATGTAGATATTGAAGGTGTCTATAGAACTGAATATGATTTAATTCGTAGATATAGACAAATGGCACTTCATCCAGAAGCGGATGGTGCTATTGAAGACGTTTGCAATGAAGCAATCGTTAGTGATTTATATGATTCACCAGTAGAAATAGAATTATCTAATGTAAATGCTAGTGATAAAGTAAAAAAAGCTATACGTGAAGAATTTAAAAATATTAAAGAAATGTTGGACTTTGATAAGAAGTCCTATGAAATGTTTAAGAATTGGTATGTTGATGGAAGATTATATTATTTAAAAGTTATTGATGTTAAAAAACCAGAAGAAGGTATTCAGGAGATCAGATATATTGATCCGATGAAGATAAAACTTATTCGTAAGGAAAAGAAAAAAGATGATAGATTGGGTGGAGTAGATATTCAAAATACTTTTACTGGTAAAGAAACTGATATCTATCCAGAGATTGAAGAATACTATCTTTATACACCTAAACCAAATTATCCTACAACAGCTCTTACAAACAATAATTCAAAAAGTTCCATAAAGATTGCAAAAGATTCTATTTGTTATGTAAGTTCTGGATTATTTGACAGAAATGCTGGAACTGGTTTGTCGTATCTCCATAAAGCAATCAAGGCACTTAATCAATTAAGAATGATTGAGGATAGTCTTGTAATTTATAGATTATCAAGAGCACCAGAAAGAAGAATATTTTACATTGATGTTGGTAATCTTCCAAAGGTAAAAGCAGAACAATATCTTCGTGATGTTATGATGCGTTATCGTAACAAGTTAGTATATGATGCTAACACTGGTGAAGTTAGAGATGACAGAAAGTTCATGTCTATGATGGAAGATTTCTGGTTACCTCGTAGAGAAGGTGGTCGTGGAACTGAAATCACAACACTTCCAGGTGGACAAAACCTTGGAGAACTTGCTGATATTGAATATTTCCAGAAGAAACTTTATAGGGCATTGGGTGTTCCTGAATCTAGAATTGCTGCAGATGGTGGATTTAATTTAGGAAGGTCATCAGAAATCTTAAGAGATGAACTTAAGTTTGCTAAGTTTGTAGGACGTTTAAGAAAGCGTTTCTCCAATCTCTTTAGTAATATGTTAAAGACTCAATTGATTCTTAAAAATGTTATTACACCAGAGGATTGGGAGCAACTTAGTGATCATATTCAGTATGATTATCTTTATGACAATCAGTTTGCAGAGTTAAAAGAATCTGAGTTATTAAATGAAAGATTAGGATCTCTCGCAACAATTGAACCATATATTGGAAAATACTATTCACAGGATTGGGTTCGTCGTAAAGTTCTTCGTCAAAGTGATCAAGAAATTGAAGATATGGATAAGCAAATTGATAAAGAAATTGCAGATGGAACTATACCTGATCCATCAATGATTGATCCGATTACTGGAGAACCATTAGCACCAGGAACTGAAGAAGATGTTATGGGAATGGGAGATATTCCTAAAGAAGATGATTTAGAAAAAGCAGCAGCAGTAACTGATGCACAATTAGCAAAAGATACGAAAGCAGCAGAGATATAAATAAAATTATATTACTATATGAATTTTCATGCCCAATATTATAGATTTGATTGCACAGGATGCTGCTGCATCTAATATTAGCCAAGATATAAAGGATACTTTATATACTAAAGCTGCTGAAAAGATCGAAACTCTTCGTAAAGAAGTTTCAGATTCTGTGTTTGATACTGAACCATATAACCCTAAAGGTGGAATGGAAACCGAAACTGAAACTGAAACCGAAATAGAAGACCAAATCGAGGAACCAAATGGCTGAGATTGTTAAATTACTGGGTGTAGAAGTTCTAGTTGGTGCTGGATCTAGTACTACTGCTAATAGAGCTACATTAGTTAGGATTCATAATCCTGGTGCTGCCGTAAATGTTATTACTGTTGAAGATCCCTTAACTGCATATCCTGGAATAACCAGTTACAGTGGAGTTGGTTCAATAACAATGGCAGCAGGGGCAGAAATATTCCTTGAAAAGCAACCAAGTTATACTGTATCTGGTAAATCAGCTATTAATATAACACAAGTAGGATTTACAAATTAAGAAAATGAAACTCATTACGGAAGAAGTATCTCAGGTTAAATTTATCGTAGAAGGTAAAGGTGCTAAGAAAAAAATGTATATTGAAGGTGTCTTCTTACAAGGAGATATCAAAAATCGTAATGGTAGAATGTATCCAGTAAATACTCTTTCAAAAGAGGTTGGTAGATACAATGAGTCCTTTGTTAAAACAGGACGTGCACTTGGTGAGTTGGGACATCCAGAAGGTCCAACTGTAAATCTTGATAGGGTATCACATAAAATTGTTAAACTTGAACAGAGTGGAAATAATTTTATCGGTAAGGCAAGACTTCTTGAAACACCAATGGGTAAGATTGCTAAAAATCTTATTGCAGAAGGTGTAACCCTTGGAGTTTCTTCTCGTGGAGTTGGTTCTTTAAAAGAAGATCATACTGGTTGTAAAGTTGTAGGTGAAGATTTCATGTTAGCAACTGCTGCTGATATCGTAGCCGATCCTTCTGCTCCTGATGCTTTTGTATCTGGAATCATGGAAGGAAAAGAGTGGGTTTGGGATGGAGGAATTCTCCGTGAACAACTCGCAGAAAAGACTAAGAAATCAATTAATGCCTTAGTCGATCAAAATAGACTTGGAGAACATAAGCTTGGATTGTTCCAAGATTTCTTATCAAATCTATAAGTTCTATAAATAAATACAGATTAAGTAATTATCTAAACAAAAAATGTCCGTTGGAAGCAAATTACAAGACATGGAAAACATCGAAGAAAACGTAGTAACCAGAGGAGCTAAACCTGGCGAACCAATGCAGAAATTGGCAACGGGTGGAACATCACCTGCTGTCGAAGATCTTGGTGGACCTACTCCAGAAAATTACAGTCCTACAAATGACTCTGCTAAACTAAAGACCCCAGGTGGTACTCTTAAGCAAGTTAAGGATGTGGTTAATAAAGGTGCTAAACCTGCAGAACCTCTTAAAACAGGTGTTAAGGAAGAGGAAGAAGTTTCCGATGATTCTGTGATCGAAGAAGATCAAGTAACTACAGATGAAGTAGTTGCAGAAGAAGAAACCACAACGGACGAAGTGGTCGAAGAGACTACAGAAGAAGAAGTTGTCGTCGAAGATACAATTGACGTTGATGAAGATATCAACGCACTTATCGCTGGCGAAGAACTTTCAGAAGAATTCCAAGAGAAAGCACGTACTATCTTTGAAGCTGCTATCAAATCTAAGATTGCAGATATCAAAGAATCTGTTAGAGAACAGTACGAAACAAATCTTGTGGAAGAGGTCAAGGTTATTAAGGAAGAATTACAAGGTAGAGTTGATTCTTATCTTGAATATGTTGCTGACGAGTGGGTTGCTGAAAATCAACTACAAGTTGAGCAAGGTCTTAAGACCGAAATGACCGAATCATTCCTTGAAGGAATGAAGAAACTTTTTGAAGATCATTATGTAACTATCCCTGAAGAGAAATATGATGTCATCGAAAGTATGGTAGATAAACTAGATGATATGGAGTCTAAACTCAATGAGCAAATCGAAAAGAATGTTGCTCTTAATAGGAGATTAGCAGAGTCCACAGCAGATGTAATTTTTGCTGATGTAACCGAAGGTCTTGCACAGACACAAAGGGACAAGCTCGCAACTCTTATAGAAAATGTTGAGTTTGAAAGTGAACAAGGCTATCGTGAGAAACTAGAAACACTCAAGGAATCTTATTTCCCAAGTAAATCTAGTGCTCCAACCAGCAAAACTGAAAATTTGACTGAAGAAAGTGGAGAGTCTGCATATCAGACAAAACAGGTTTCATCGTCAATGGAGAGATATCTTCAGACAATGACCAGAGTTGCTAAAAAGTGATTATTTAAATCATTAGATTCAAACAAAAAACATCTTTTAATAGAGGTAAATTCAAATGCAAATGTTCAATGCTGAACAACTGCAAGAGAAGTGGGCACCTATCCTAGACCACGACGGTTCGGATAAAATTCAAGATTCACATCGTAGAATGGTGACCGCAGTTCTCTTGGAGAACCAAGAAACAGCACTTAGAGAGGAGAGAGAATTCCTTTCTGAGCAACCAACAAACTCAACAGGTTCAACTGCTGGCACAAACCCAACCGCAGGTTTTGGTGGGTTATCAGCTGCTGCAGGACCTACAGCAGGTTTCGACCCAGTACTTATAAGTCTTATCCGTCGTGCAATGCCTAACTTGGTCGCTTATGACCTAGCAGGTGTTCAGCCAATGAACGGACCTACTGGACTTATCTTCGCAATGAGATCTCGTTACAAGACTCAAAGCGGAACAGAAGCACTATTCAACGAAGCAGATACTGCATTCTCAGCACAGAATGATACAGGTAATGCTGCATCAAGTGGTTATACACAAAACCAAGGTGCTCAATCAGACTCTAGAGTTGGTATGGGTACAACTGGTCAGACAACTGACGTTGCTACTAACGAGTCAAACCCTGCTCTATTAAGTCCAAGTACTACTGCTTTACAAAAAGCATATGCAGTTGGTCAGGGTATGGATACCCAGGCTGCTGAAGCACTAGGAGACGGTGGTGGACAGTTCCAGGAGATGGCATTCTCAATCGAGAAAGTCACCGTTACTGCGAAGTCACGTGCTTTGAAAGCTGAGTACTCACTAGAGTTAGCTCAAGACTTGAAAGCAATCCACGGATTGAATGCAGAAGCAGAACTTGCTAACATTCTTTCTACTGAGATTCTTGCTGAGATTAACAGAGAAGTTATCAGAACAATCTACAAGGTTGCTAAAAATGGTGCTCAAACTAACGTCGCACAAGCTGGTGTATTCGACTTAGACATCGACTCTAATGGTAGATGGTCAGTTGAGAAGTTCAAGGGACTTATTTTCCAGATCGAGCGTGATGCTAACGCAATCGCACAAGAAACTCGTCGTGGAAAGGGTAACATGATCCTCTGCTCTGCTGATGTTGCTTCCGCACTCACAATGGCAGGTGTTCTTGATTACACCCCTGCACTTAATGCTAACCTTAATGTTGATGACACAGGCAATACATTTGCTGGTGTACTTCAAGGTAAGTATAGAGTCTACATCGACCCTTATTCATCCAACCTAACTGCTGATCAGTATTACGTTGTTGGATACAAAGGATCTTCACCTTACGACGCAGGATTATTCTACTGCCCATACGTTCCTCTACAGATGGTTCGTGCAGTGGGAGAAAACTCCTTCCAGCCAAAAATCGGCTTTAAGACAAGATATGGTCTTGTTGCCAACCCATTCGCTGAAGGAACAGATCAAGGTCTTGGTCGCCTTAAGGTTAATTCTAACCGTTACTACAGACGTGTTAAGGTTAAGAACCTCATGTAAGCGAGACGCTTATATTCATCAGAAAGACTCTTCTTCGGAAGGGTCTTTTTTTTATGTCTAAATAAAACATAGAGTTTAGAAATTAATCATGGCTAAAGGAAAGGCATCAGTTTCTGCATCTGGAGCATCTATGTCAAAGTATGATGTGGAAGTAGAAGCAAGACTTACAGCATTAGAAGCACAAGCACATCCAGTCCCTACAGGAGCATCAAGTAAATTAGTTAATGACAGATTGGCTAATCTTGAGGAAGCAGTAGTAGCACTTCAAAAAGCAGCAGCATCTGCACCAGCAGCTCCAGCACCAGTAGCAGCACCAGTGCCTGTAGATCAAGAAACACTTGCTAAAGTTGTTGATATTGTAAAACATGCACTGCCAAAATGGGCAGGATCCCACAATCTTTAATATCACTTAATAGGTATAAAAATGAAACCAACTCCTAAACAGTATAAAGAAGCAGTAGAACGTCATGATAAGATTGTAAAACATCTTATTGATGAGGGTTATGCTGAGAATGCAGAATCTGCAGATAGTATTATAATGGGTATGAGTGAGCAATGGTATGAGCAAATTATTGACTAATGAAAGAATTTGATAGATTTATTGAAGAGGCAGCTGCTAAAAGATGCCCTACTGGACAGTATTGGTGTTACACTGATAAAAAATGTAAAAAAATTCCTCTAGGATACCATATAGGACGTAGAGGATATCTTGAACAAGATGAGGATGAGAAAAATGGACAGAATGGAGCACCATCTAATGGGTCTTCTAATGGTGGCGGTAATGGCAACGGTGGCGGTGGCAACGGTTCAAATGGTGGAAATGGTGGAGGAGAATAATGACATCATCAGTAAGAGGTCCATTCGCCAATCAATTAAAGAATAGGAATTTTCTTGCTCCTGTAGGATTTAAATTTTCTTTGGCAAAATATCCAAAGGTTTCATTTTTTTCTAATACTGCACGTATTCCTGACATTAGTTTAGGAACTGCAATAGAATCAACTTACCTTAAGGATATTGATTTTCCTGGTGAGAAACTTACATTTGGTGAATTAAATGTAAGATTTTTAGTTGATGAAGATCTTAAAAATTATATGGCAGTACATAATTGGTTAACTGGATTAGGATTTCCAGAATCACCACAAGAATTTATTAATCAAACAACAGTAAAACAAGGTAATAGAACAAACGAAAGAGATTTAGATGAACAATATAGTGATGGTTCACTTCATATTCTAAACAGCAATTATAATGATATTGCTGTTGTAAAATTCAAAGATTTATTTCCAGTATACTTGACATCTTTGGAATTTGATGCTACAGAGAGTGATATAAATTACTTTACAGCAGATGTTACTTTCAAATATACCATCTACGATATAGTAGACCCAACTGGCACACCTTTATGATATAATATAATAATTGGTAACTATATTATGAACCTTGATAAAATTCAGGAAATGTGGGAGCGTGATGCTGTCATTGATCCTGATAATCTACATGACGAGTCATTAAAAATACCTCAATTGCATTCAAAGTATTATACGGTTTATAATACTGTTACTTTGTTGCGTGAAAAAGCAAGAGATTCTTATAATAGAGTAAAACTAGAAAGATATAATTTCTATACTGGAAAGGCAACAGCAGAGGTTTATGCTGAAGAACCATTTCCGTATAAAGTTAGAGAAAAAGATGCAATACAGAGGCATCTAGATGCTGATGAGAAATTAACTAAGTTAGATTTAAAGATAAGATATTATGATGCTACTCTAAAATTTTTAGAAGAAATTATAAAAAATGTTTCAAATAGAACATATCAGATTAAGAATGCTATTGAATGGAATAGATTCCAAGCAGGAATGTAATAAATAAATTTTTAACTGTGAGGGAAGGAGTCGAACCTTCAAGTCCCGCCAGGAACATCAGTTAAACAGACTGACACGTTTACCAATTTCGTCACCTCACAAAGAATCCCTAATCAGGGATTGCTTGCATGATACGTGTTACACCGATTCCTCCTCCACTTCTAGGGAAGAAGTCAAACTCTAAGAACTCTTCTAGTTCTTTCTCTACTCTTTCCTTACCAAATAATTTGTAAAGTAAGTTAGCATATTCACCATCAGAGATAGTATGGAATGTTTCACGCATTTTTTCCTTATCAGTACTACGTTCCGCACTACCAATAGTCTCCATACCATTTAAGATTACATCAATCTTTCTACTGGTTGCTCCATCATCATTCCTAGACATATTCCAGAAAGGTGATGTCCATTCAGGAAAATCAGTAATCATACCACGACCTATTGTAGTTTCATGTACATGATCAAGTTCTTCTACTTGATATGATTGTGCCCAATCATCATAAGTTTTTATTCTATCACCTGTTAAAGGTATTCCAAGATGTTCACATAGTTCTATTTCCATCTTCTTAAGTTCTTCTACACCTCCGTGCATTTCAAACTCAAACATAGGGAAGATAACTTCGTGCCTTCCTTCTACAGGATTTGGTTCCTGTCTGTAAGAAGTTGAGACACAAAAAAACCCTGCTGCTTCAGGGTTCTTGAGTAATTCATATTCCAACCACATTTGCCCTGTCTGTGGTAGTGGCCATACTTCACCATTATATTCATATGTTGCTACTGTTTCTGGATCTTCACATGCAGCAAGGATACTTAAACGGTTCTGAGTATGGACTTCAAAGAAACCTTTAGACAAAAAAAATGACCTTAATAGGTCAACGGTCTTGGTATATTTTTTCGGGTCAATAATACTTGTCATTATTTTAAGCTAAACTGATTTTATTTAGACATACTAAATATTTGTAAATGAAGATTATGTCATGTCACATTTGGTTATATCAAAGAAGAATGAAGTCTATCTTCACGTTGAGGCAGAGATACACATTTATTATGAATTAGCAGATCAGTTTACTTTTGATGTTCCTGGTGCAAAGTTTTCACCAGCATATAAAAAGAAATTTTGGGATGGAAAGATAAGATTATTCAGTACTCAAACAGGTGACATATATGTTGGATTATTGGATAGAGTAATACAATTTTGTAAAGATCACGGATATACTTACGAATTTAAAGATAGCAAACACTATGGTACTCCCTTTGAAATAAATGAGGGGATATCAAAGGAAGGTGTTAAAGATTATATGACTGCTATCTCAAAGTACGCTCCCAGAGAGTACCAGATAGATGGAGTATACGATGCCTTAAGACATAATAGAAAATTGTTGATATCTCCAACTGCTTCAGGAAAGTCCCTGATGATATATTCGATTGTGAGATATTACGTTGAAAGAAAACAAAATACTCTGATAGTTGTTCCGACGACTTCGCTTGTAGAGCAAATGTATAAAGACTTTGCAGATTATGGGTGGGACGTTGGTTCATATTGCCACAAAATATACGCTGGTAGAGAAAGAGAGACTGACTCTCAAGTTATTATTACTACCTGGCAATCAATCTACAAACTTCCCCGAAAATATTTTGAGAGATTCTCTGTTGTGGTGGGGGATGAGGCTCACCAGTTTAAATCAAAGTCACTTATATCTATAATGACAAAACTTGCGGATGCAAAATATAGGTTTGGATTTACTGGCACACTAGATGGAACGCAGACACATAAGTGGGTTCTTGAGGGATTGTTTGGACCTTCCTATAAGATCATAAAAACTGACGAGTTAATGAAGAAAGGGCATCTTGCCAAACTAGATATCAATGTACTTCTATTGAAACACCCACCGAATAAATTTGAAACCTTTGAGGATGAAGTAAAATATATTATCGGACACACACGTAGAAATAACTTTATAAAAAATCTTGCTCTTGATTTGAAAGGCAATACTTTAATACTCTATGCTAGAGTAGAGGGACATGGCATGCCATTGTATGAATTAATAAATAATAATAACAGTATTGAAAATCGTAATGTCTTTTTTATTCATGGTGGAGTGGACACCCAAGACAGAGAGAAGGTTCGAGAAATCACTGAGCAAGAGAATAATGCTATTATCGTTGCATCCTACGGAACCTTCTCGACTGGGATTAATATCAAAAATTTACACAACGTAATTTTTGCCTCGCCATCTAAATCAAGAATAAGAAATCTTCAGTCAATTGGGAGAGTACTTAGAAAAGGCAATAAAAAAACTAGTGCTACCTTATATGATATTGCTGATGATATTAGTTATAAGTCTAGACGAAATTATACATTAAACCATTTAATCGAAAGAATCAAAGTCTACAATGAAGAAAATTTCAATTATGACATAGTAAATATACCACTTAAAAAATGATGGGAGAAGAATTTTATAGTTTAATAAAATTAATATCGGGAGAGGAAATCTTTGCCCTTGTTTCCGTCGATCAGTCTAGTGGAGAAACAGTTATAGTTGCTCAAAATCCATTAGTAATGAAAATAGTAAATTCTCCTAAAGGTGGACTTATTAAAGTTAGAAAATGGATTGAAATAAGTGATGATGATATGTTTGTAATAAAGTATGATAAAATATTAACAATGTCTGAATGTAAAGATGATAAAATTATTGCTATCTACAATAATTACGTCAGTAATGAATTGAATGATGATATTGAAGTTTATAATCCAGGTGGTCAAGTAAAATTAGATTCTAAGATGGGTTATATATCTTCAGTAGAGGATGCTCGTAAAAAATTTGAACAGTTATTTAAAATAAATCAAGAACCTAAAGAATCATAATATATCCTTATCAACCTCCACAAAGGTTATTGTACTGATATTTGATAACCTTGTCAAGCCCCAAAAGTATGCTATAATAGATATATGTTAAGACGGGAACAACAATGCTATGCCTAAAAAGAAATCAGAACACTATGTTAATAATAAACAACTGTTAGAAGCATTAATTGTTTATAGAGAAGGAGTAGCACATGCAAAAGAAAATGATTTACCAAAACCACGCATTACCAATTATCTTGGTGAATGTTTTTTAAAGATTGCTACACACCTTTCATATAAACCAAACTTTGTTAATTATATGTTTAGGGATGATATGATATCTGATGGTATAGAGAACTGTGTTCAGTATATTCATAACTTCGATCCAGAGAAATCTAGGAATCCATTTGCATATTTTACTCAGATTATTCATTATGCTTTCCTTAGAAGAATACAGAAGGAAAAGAAACAGTTGGATATTAAAACAAAGATAATTGAGAGAACAGGATTTGATGAAGTTATGGTAGTTGATGATGGAGCACTTACTGGTTCTAGTTCTGAATATAATACAATTAAAGATAATATTGTTTATAAGACTAATAGATGAAAGTAGCGATAATAACGGATACCCACTATGGTGCTAGAAAGGGTTCTAAGTATCTTCATGACTATTTTGAACTATTCTATCGTGATGTCTTCTTTCCGTCTTTAGAAGAGCATAACATAGACACTGTTATCCATATGGGTGATATATTTGATAGTCGTAAAGCAATAGACTTAAAAAGTTTAGAGTGGGCGAAGAGAGTTGTATTTGAACCTCTTAAAAAGTATAAGGTTTTTTCAATTATTGGTAATCACGATTGTTATTATAAAGATACTAATCATGTAAACTCACCAGAGTTATTACTACAGAACTATCCCAATATAAAATTATATTCTAAGGCAACTGAAATAAAAGTTGATAAATTAAAAATTTTAATGCTTCCTTGGATTAACTGTGAGAACTTTGATGAGACAAAACAGTTAATTGATAAAACCAAAGCAAAGGTTGCTATGGGACACCTTGAGATAAATGGATTCAAGGCAACTCGTGGACATTTAATGGAAAATGGAATGGATGTAAAAACTTTCAATAAATTTGAGAAAGTTTATTCAGGACATTTTCATACTCGTTCTAATGATGGAAAGATATTTTATTTGGGTAATCCATATGAGATGTTCTGGAATGATGTAAATGATCCAAGAGGGTTTCACCTCTTTGATACGGAGACATTAGAACATACTTCAATTAACAATCCATATAAATTATTTTATAACGTTTATTATAATGATACCAATTATAAATTATTCAATACTTCTGTGTATAAGGATAAAATTGTAAAGGTAATTGTTCGTCAAAAGTCTAAACCAAAAGAGTTTGAGAAATTCATTGATAAACTTTATGCATCAGGTGTACAAGATTTAAAAATAATTGAAAATTTTGATATTCAAGAAAGTGCAGATTTTGAAATAGATGAAGATGAAAATACTTTATCAATTTTAAATCGATATATTGATGAATCAGAGTTTGATTTAGATAAGAACATTATCAAAGGTATCTTTAAGGATTTATATAGACAAGCCTGCGAGGTAGAGTAAATGTTCCTTCTTACTCTTAAAGATAAAAAGGATGATGGTGCATATGCCGTCTCCGACCAGTATGGTGAAAAAGTTTTATTTTTATTTGAGCAAGAAGATGATGCTGTTAGATATGCTATGATGATGCGTGATTTAGCAGATGTAGAAGATAGTGTAATGGACGTTGTAGAAGTTGACGGAGCACTTGCCATAAAGACTTGTAAGGTGTATAATTACAAATATGCGGTAATTACACCTAATGATTTTGTGATACCACCTAATGATAACATTTCAAAAGATTAAATGGAAGAATTTTCTTTCTACGGGAAATCATTGGACGGAGATAGATTTTCAAAAACATAATACCAATTTGGTTATCGGAACAAACGGTGCTGGAAAATCCACTATGTTGGATGCACTTACCTTTGCTTTGTTTAATAAACCATTTCGTAAAGTTAATAAGGGACAGTTAATCAATACTACTAATGAAAGAGATTGTGTTGTAGAGATTAATTTTTCTGTTAATAATCGTGATTATATTGTAAGAAGAGGAATAAAACCAAATGTATTTGATATTGAGGTAGATGGTAATCCACTTCATAAAGAAGCAGATGATAGATCAAACCAAAGAATTTTAGAAGATAATATTTTAAAAGTAAATTATAAATCTTTTACTCAACTTGTAATTTTGGGTAGTAGTAGTTTTGTACCCTTTATGCAAATGACTGGTACTAATCGTAGAGATGTAATTGAAGATCTTTTAGATATTAGGATATTCTCTGCAATGAATAATCTTATCAAAGATAATATACGTCTTAGGAAAGAGAAGATAAAATCTTTAGATTTGAAGAAAGATAATATTAAAGATAAGATGAAGATGCAGCAAAATTTTATTGAAGAGATTGAGAAAAGAGGAAAGGATGATATAGCAGAAAAGAAGAAAAAGAGTAGAGAACTTGGTGATGATATATGTATTTTAACATCTAAGAATGAACATGCTAGTGATAGAGTATATGGATTGAATGAGCAGCAGGAAAAGTTAGCAGGTGCTTCTGAAAAGTTAAAGAAACTAAACAATCTTAAAGGTAAAATCACTCAGAAAGTATCTACTATTACTAAAGAGCATAAGTTTTTCACAGACAATACGGTATGTCCTACTTGTACTCAAGATATAGAAGAAGAGTTTCGTGTAAATAGAATTGCCGACGTTCAAGATAAAGCAAAGGAGCTCAAGAAAGGTTTTAAGGATCTGGAAGAGACTATAAAATTAGAAACGGAGAGAGAACGTCACTTCACCCAACTATCTAAGGAGATTACAAAACTCAACCATGACATTTCTCAAAACAATACTCGGATTAGTCTCAGTCAACGACAAATCGGAGAACTTGAAGATGAAGTTCAAACAATTACCGAACGAATTAAGAACAGAAATACTGAGCATGAGAAGTTAGTAGAGTTTAAAGAGAACCTCCAAACAACAATTGAAGACCTAGCAGACAGAAGGGAAGAGATTAATCATTACGATTTTGCCTATTCACTGTTAAGGGATGATGGAGTAAAGACAAAAATAATCAAGAAGTATCTACCATTTATTAATCAACAGGTAAATCGTTATCTTCAGTTGATGGATTTCTACATCAACTTTACTTTGGATGAAGAGTTTAATGAAACGGTAAAATCACCGATTCACGAAGATTTCTCATATTCATCATTCAGT
>Ga0315331_10001868_pt1 | contig 15910 bp, 11 predicted proteins | sample M160m34915metaG_FD_203456 | JGI IMG/M metagenome (GOLD analysis project Ga0315331, IMG submission 203456) | Ammonia-oxidizing marine archaeal communities from Monterey Bay, California, United States - M1 60m 34915 | ecosystem: Environmental > Aquatic > Marine > Intertidal zone | place: USA...
TTTATGAACCTGGTGGCCATAGGTTTCACCAGAATAATCCTGTACTTGATCTGTCCCACGGGCATCAGCAACCCAGACATTTCCATCGTGGTCTACATGAATGCCGTGAGGCCAGGTGATATAGCCTGCACCAAAGCTGCGGACAAGATTGCCATTCTTATCAAATAGCATGATTAAGTTTGTATCCGGGCTGCCAACACAGGCATTAATGTTGCCGCCACAGCGTTCAGCGACCCAAATGCTCTCTCCGTCAGGATGGATATCCACAGTACTTGAGGAACCCCAGTCACGCCCTGCGGGCAGCTGAAAGTAGCCAGTTTGAGTGATGTAAGGGTTTGGTAAGTCGTTTACTGGCGGCATGTCTGATTGCGCAAACACTAAGGCTGGAGCGGTAATTAGTGTTAAAAAAGTGGTTTTTAATCTTGTGCGTATGGACATCGTGAGCCCTCTCAGGTTTGTTCTATTGAACGAATACGTGATCAGCAAGAATAAAACAGGAGATGCCATTGATTCAATGAAACTTAGAAGAATTGTTCTTATTGTTACAGATTGTCAAACTATTGAAATAAATACATTTACTTGCTTTTGGAGGATATAACTGGCGCGAGAGTGGTAAGTCTGGTTCAGACTGACTGATAACCCGTATAGGCCACTCATCGTCTAACAGCTTAAGTATTTCGATTGTGAATTAGGGGGCAAGATAAACGACTGGTTTAATCAGTTAGTAGTGGCTGACTAAATTAACCATTAATAAATATTAGAAATAGATTTTATTAATGCTGTTGCAACTGATCTTCATAAAATAGCAAACAGGTATTCTTTAAGTGGTGTCAGATTATTTTATTGACTAGGTCTTGCAAGGGTAATACTCATCATAAAATCCATATCACCATCCAATATTGTGTCACCCGCAGGCATTTCGTTTTCATCAAAGATATGTGCCATTAATGTATTAACTTGAGGCAGGCTCAAGCTGCCAGGTTGATCAAGCGGCATGGTGTTGGCAATTCGCGCATAGAGCGCTGCAGCGGGTACACCGGCCCAGATAGCATCGAATGAGCGCCCGGTAAATTCCTGCACACTGTGGCAACGTTGGCAAAGAGTTTCGAATAGCGCTGCACCGCGTTGTGCTTGTTGTGCAGTATAAATACCGTCCATTGAGGTCTCTGGTGCTTGTTCGGTGCAGCTTGCGAGCAGCATTAAAATAAAAGCAACTACTGCTCGCGTCATCCCTGATGGCATTGAATTATGGCCTAGGTGGATTATCGAATTGCAAAGCTGAAGGGCACTGATCACCTGTGGAGTCTCCCCGTACCCAGGCTTCTAGAGCCTGACGTTCAGGGTCGTCTTTCGAATACCAGCGTCTACCGCCGTTGTGCATCAGGTCTCCTCCTGCGTCGGGGTGAAGTGGTTTGTGCAAGAAGCGGCTATAATCTGGTCGCCCGGGGTCGACGAAACTGAGGAGTTCTTCAAATGCTTGCTCAGACTGCTGCACGGTCCAGTAGCTGTTTTCTGGTGGAGGCACAGCAAACTGTCCACTGTGACATTCCGTGCAGGGCATTGCATTGTCAATTGGATTGACAAAGATGGGCTGCACACAAGAACGGAAGAACGCAAAGTCAACGTCAACTATGGGTTCTGCACCAGCATTTGGGTCTCCACTAGCGATCCATTCAGAAATTAAACGGTATTCGCTGTGATTTGTTGAGTCCCAGAATATGCCGCCGGAATGACTTTCCCCGCCAGCCGTGGGGGCGAGCGGAGCCATGAGTAAGCGGCTGGTTTCCGGTGCACTAGGATTAACCAGCATCGCTACATTTTGAAAATTTTCTTGTGACTGCGCTTCAGTCCAAAATACTTCCCCATTTGCTTCAGTTAATGGGACTAGGCCCAAAGGAGCATTTGCCTGGACTGTATGACAAGCCACACACGCAGTGTCGGAGCCAACGAAACCGCCGCGATAACGAATAAAAATTGGTTCAACTGATTCTTTATAAAATGCGTAATCTAACCCTTTAGGAGTATCACTGCTTGACGTTCCGCTTCCAGCCTGAGTTGCGGAAGGCATAGCAGGTGAAGATTCTTGTTCACTGCAGGCTACAACCAACAAAGTAATTGCGGTTAAAAGCAGCCATGATTTTGAACGGCTTATCATGGCGCCTCCCCTTCCCAATCTGCTGGCATGATGGCTGTAAAAATTCGTTTAGGTGCTTGTCCTACTGGGAAGCGTTTGATCACCTCCTGCGTGTCTACGTCTACAACAGCCGTTTGATTGTGGCCTGATACGCCAACCCAAAGGTGTTTGCTATCGGGGGTCGTAGTAATCCACGCAGGGTTGCCAATATACACCCTTCCCAAGTACTCAAAATCTGGGAAGGAGTAGCCATAGATATGAGACGTGGCACGACTGGAATGCCAAACCTGGCTCTGGTCAGGCAGGACAACTACGCCATGGCTTGGTGCACTCTGAATACCATCGGCTGTCTGATCCATGCGGTCCCAGGAATCTATTGGCGGGCTGATTTTGTTGAGCACCTCTTGAGTTTCCCAATCAATTTCCCAGAATCCATGCCAGCCACCTACGTTAACAAGCATCGAGCGGGTTGAACCATCTTCATTTACGGTGAAGGTCAAAGGCCTAACTCCGCCAGTGAAAGGGTTTTGCGAATAAGGGATAGTCATTTCGAACAAAACTTCATCGGTTTCTGTATCTATCGCAATAATTTCGCTGGCACCAATCATGCCGCCAACTGCATAACGACCATCTGGAGTAACAAAGGTATTGTGGACACCACCACCAGTTTCGATGTTGGCAATAATTTCATTGCTGTCCATGGAGATCACCTGGATCAGTGGCTCGGCAATGATTGCCACATATACTTTCCGCGCAGTCATACTGGCGGAAAGATTGTGAGGGCCTGCTGCTAGCTGAATTCGATCAGTGACTTCAAAGGTTCGTGAGTCGACGACATCGACCGTATGATCGTACTCATTGGTGAAATAGTAATGGGTCCCGTCGGCATGCACTGTTGCGCCGTGGTTATGGGGCAAGTTTTCGATGTAACCTACCTGCTCCATAGTCTCTGGATTGAATACATAGACATCATCACCGGCGGAATTTGTCTGAAGAATACGAACTGGGCGATCGGTAATCGGCCCGTTTACAAAATCTGAAATATAGGTCTGAGCAAAGAGAGACGTGCTCAACCATTGCATACCTATAATCGCCAGGCCGCAGCCAATCAGTTTTTTCACAGGGACCTCCAAGATTATTCTAATTATAGTATTTGTGAGACTTCTTCCCTCATTGTAACAACAGGACAGTCAATAATTCTAGGAAAGGGGTGCGAGATTAACGGAAAGTTGCTGAATGCACCTTCCAGTCAATTTTCACAAATGTGGAGAATTTAGAGGAAAATGATGCCCAGCTTTTACAGAAGATAGCTCCGTATTAAAAAGTTAAAGCAGGGTATTCTCGCTAGCTTTTTGATACAGATGAGGGATTTTGCTAAGCGTGGAATTGAGACTTAAGCCATCTATGAAAATTCACGACATCATATTCTTGTGGCATAAGCACTCCCCGCTTGTGCGCGAGAGATTTTACTCCACGTTGATTTAGTTCACACACTTCAGCGTCCTCCTTTAGGATTTCCACTCCAAAGTCTACGATTTTTGACAAATCGAATTGTTCGAGATCTAAAGATTCTTTTGCTAAAAGCCAATCTGCTTTAAGCGATATTGTTTCGGGGCCATCAGGTAATAAGGAGACTGTTCTAACATAGTCAGCATGCGCAACTATAAAAACCGAAGGTAAAGATTGGAGGTAAGTGTATCCTGCTTGAATCTCATTAGTGGTTAGACCAGAAAATTGGGTTCCTTGTAACTGACCGTCGGTAGTCCAGCTTTTTGCTCCATGTTTTAGACCACCACAAAACCTGGGATCGCCGTCATTCTGGAGCTTCTCCCATCCTTGTTCATCTTGTTTGCTCACAAAGGTACGTTGATAGATAGGCACCATGTCACACAGTGACTTGTGAATGCCGGGACAGTGATAGCACTCTACGAAATTTTCCCAGAAAATTTTCCAATTGCATAAAATTTTTGTTTCATAACTATGTGCTAGAACTAGCTCTTCCAATGGCCAGCTGTCGAGGTGATTTGGCGAAGGGTCAAGGGATGAGTCAAACGAATGTATTTCACTTTTATCTAGATTTACGAATAAGCTGCCTTTCCATCGTTTTACTGACACAGGATAGAGTGAGTAATCTGCTGGCTGAAAATCGTCTGTTCGAATCAAGTTTGGAGTTCGAATGAGTTCACCATCTAGAGAGTATGTCCAACGATGATAAGGACAGGAGATAGTTTTAGATTTAAGGTTACCCTGTTCTTCACTGCACAATTCAGAGCCTCGATGACGACAAGTGTTGTGAAAGCCTTTGATTTCGCCTTGTTCGTTCTTTACCAGCAATAGATTCTGTGATCCTATACGGAGGGACTTAAAATCCCCTTGGCGCGCTAGCTCGCTATCTCTTCCGGCGTAAATCCAGTTCTTGTACCAAACGTGTTTAAGTTCCTCTTCGAAAGCCTCATCACTATAATAGTCTTGTGATTCTAGTGATGGTTCAACTTGAGAAAGGTTATTGTAGTTTTTAGAATTTGCCATAGGAAAAGATACGTACTGACCAATATCGATTTGTATAAGTTAAATCCGCTGTAACACTTAATCGCACTTTTTGATTTTGTTTTGAAATGATGGCATGTTTCTTCCCTGCTAACTACGTCTAAATTAAGGGAAAGAAAAAAGAGAATAAACTCACCCCGAAAGCCCGTTTTAAATTGCTCCTTCAGAAACCAATAAGATTTAATTTACGACCTTAATGTTGATATTCGCTGATGCTTAGACAAAGTCCTTTTTATAATTTTCTGAATCGTCGAATTGATTTAACTTTTAGTCAATTTGAGTCAAGCCATGACCTAGATATTGACTACATCAACTGGAATGAGTTTCTGCTTCCGAATGATTATGGCGATCCCAAGCAAGAGTATGAAGCTATTAGAAATCGAGTCGCGCTTTTTGATGTGACACCGATGCGTAAGTTTAAAATTCTGGGGTCAGAAGCGGGTCGATTTTTAGATCATTTGGTAACTCGCCCTGTATCTTCTGCAGCCCCAATGCAGGGACTCTACGTAGTCTTTTGTAATGAAGATGGAAACCTCAAAGATGATGCGATTCTCTACAAATTTGCAGAGGACCATTATTGGTTAATGCCATCGGATATTGACCACCGTCCTCATTTCGCCGCTTTGTGTAAGCAATTTGAGATATCTGAAGTTTCTATTAGCGAATGCACTATGGACTTTGCTGGCATGGCGATTCAAGGGCCATTATCAGCAATGCTTGTTAAGCAATTAGGTGTACCTGACTTAGAACTCCTCAAGCCCTTTCATGTAATGGACTTCAAGCTTCAGGGAACATTGATACGAGTTGCTCGTATGGGTTTTACTGCTGATTTAGGTTATGAGTGTTGGATGCCAATTGAATTTGGTTCCCATTTTGAAGCCTTATTAAAAAATGCGATAGATAATTTAGGAGTCTCTGCCCATGGCTATGGTCTGACTGCTCTAGAGGTATGCCGGATCGAAGGTGGTTTTATTGTTGCTGGTTGGGATTGCGCAACAGAAATTGATCCTTCACCAGGGTTTGAACGAACACCTTTTGAGCTCGGCCTCGGTTGGCTGGTTGATTTAGAGGGGTGTGAATTTGTGGGCAGAGATGCGTTACTTCGGGAAAAAGATATAGGTGGTCGTTACGTAAAAAGGTGCTTTATCGCTAATGGGCGTTCGATCCCAGATGAAGGCTCTGAGGTGTGGGGGCAAGTCCTAGGCAAAACCATTGTTATTGGGACAGTCAATTGCGCTAGTTGGTCTTGGGGGTTGGGAAAAGCTATTGGAAATGCGTCAATTTTTCGTGAATACATGAATCTTGAGACTGGAGAATTAAAGCTAGAGGAAATGGTAGTTGGGGTGCAGCTAAAGAAGGGGCCCCTTATCAATTTAAAAAGAAATAGACAGGTTCCGGCACCTATTCCAAAAACGTCGACCGAGCTTAATTAGAAACTCAATACATTTGACTCTTTAACGTCTTCCATAACCACATAGGTTCTAGACGCTGATACTCCTGGCAATGTGAGTAGTGTTTCTCCTAATAATTTTCGATAAGCTGCCATATCGGCCACTCTGGCTTTGATTAAATAATCAAAATTCCCCGACACCAAATGACATTCAAGTACTTGAGGTAATTTGCGCACCGCCTTGGCAAAATCATCAAAGACTTCCGGTGAGGTTCGGGCCAAATCTATTTCCACAAACACCAATAGTTCCACATTTAGCAACGAAGGGTTTAATCGTGCGTAATAGCCTTGAATAAACCCATTTTTTTCCAGACTTCTTACCCTTTCGGCACAAGGAGTTGCGCTTAGATTGGCTTTTCTTGCGAGCTCAACGTTTGTGATGCGCGCATTTTCCTGCAGCTCGTGAAGTATTAGTAGGTCTTTTTTGTCTAGTGAAATCATCTTTATATAAACAATAAAATAGGTAAATAAGTCTAAATCAGATTAATAAAAAAGATAATAACGTGATTTATACTCTAATAAAAGGCAGAAGCTCTAATACGTATTTAATTATAATGGCCCGTGATCCAGACTGGAGTTAAATAGATTAACAAGACTACTTTGTAGTTTTGGCGCTAATAAATTAGGAGTTATTGTTATGCGTATCGGAGTTCCCAAAGAAATTAAAATTCACGAATACAGAGTAGGGCTTATTCCTGCTGCAGTTAGAGAGATTACCCAGGCAGGACATAAGGTATTTCTAGAAAGCAACGCAGGTATTGGCAGCGGGTTTGATAATGCCAGTTATGTAATAGCGGGTGCGACAATCCTTGAAACTGCCGAAGAAATCTTTGGCGAGGCGGAAATGATTGTAAAAGTCAAAGAACCGCTGGCTAGTGAGCGAAAACTCCTTCGGAGCGACTTGACTTTGTTCGCGTACCTTCATCTTGCGCCGGACCTTGAACAAACAGAAGATCTAGTTCAAAGCAATGCAACTTGCATCGCGTATGAGACGGTCACTGATGCCAGGGGGCAGTTACCTTTGCTTGCACCAATGTCTGAAGTCGCTGGGCGCATGTCGGTTCAAGCCGGGGCTATGTGCCTGGAAAAATCTCACGGAGGTGCAGGTTTGTTGCTTGGCGGTGTGCCAGGGGTTGAATCAGCTAACGTTTTAATTCTAGGTGGCGGCGTGGTTGGTAGTAATGCTTTGAAAATGGCTGTCGGTATGGAAGCTAATGTAACTGTAGTAGATAAATCGCTCGATACTTTGCGGGACCTCGATGAGAAATACGCTAATCGAATTCAAACAATATATTCAACACAAGAAGCCATCGAGACTTGTGCGCTTAATGCAGACCTTATTATCGGTGCCGTGCTTATTCCAGGTGCGGCTTCACCAAAACTAGTAGGTACTGATTTAATTAAAAGGATGAAGCCAGGCTCTGTCGTGGTTGATGTTGCGATCGATCAAGGTGGTTGTTTCGAAACTTCTAAAGCAACAACCCATGACAATCCAACTTATCTTGTCCATGATGTTGTTCACTATTGTGTGGCGAATATGCCTGGAGCAGTCGCGAAAACGTCTGCAATTGCGCTAAATAATGCCACGCTTCCTTTCGTGTTGCAGTTAGCTAATCAAGGCACACTAAAAGCATTGCAGAGTAACTCTCATTTATTTGAAGGTCTAAATGTTTGGAAAGGGCGGGTAATTAACGAACATATAGCGCAGCAACATGGTTACGAGTTTAATACCATTGGTCCAGGTCAGCTCAGCGTTGGTACACACTGAGTAAGATAGGGCCTAGCAGATAGAAAATTCCTTGTTTCTGCCGCTTCAAAACAAACCGTTTTGGTTACTAAATGCCAGACATATTTAGTAAATGTATTCACTGTTCAGATAAGTCTGCTGGGCAATGCTCGAAAAAGTTAAATAGTGCGATATTAGGAGAGCTTGTAATGATTTTGGGAAGCTGTGCTTGTGGATCAGTTCAATACAAAGTTGATGGTGAACTAAAAGATTTCAGCCATTGCCACTGTTCAATATGCCGTAAGCTTCATGGCGCAGCCTTTGCGACCTGGGGCGGTGTGGGTCGAGCTAACTTGTATATCGATAAAGGCGGGGAATTGCTCAAGGCTTATTCATTTTCAAAAAGTACTGACAGTATTTTTTGTTCAAAATGCGGGTCTCCAATTTTTGCAGACTATAAGCCCAATCAAAAAAAAATATATCTGACTCTCGGCACCGTCGATACTAAACTTGATTGCCCCCCCGGGTTTCATGAATTTGTAGGTTCGAAAGCCCCATGGTTTGAAATTACCGATGACCTGCCTCAATTTAGAGAGTCGAGTTAAATTTAATCTGGTCTTTGATCTGTATTTCTCATTAGCAGATTAAAATCTGCCAGCCTTACCTTGGTCTGCCGAGAATATTTGGTCTAATTTCTAATTACCGAAATAGCGAAGATCCCTATAGTTGTTAAACATAATTCAGCCAATCTTCGAGTCACTGACAATCTAACTAGTCGGCGAGCATTAGTTCGAATAAATCCATGAACAAAGCTGTCATATCTGTTAATTTCATCATTTCCATGGAATATGCAGCGCGCAGAGCACAACAATCCGTAATTAGATCGAAAGTTATTTTTTAGACAGGTAAAGATTCTCAAATGCGAACTACAAACGAGTTAAGCTCAGAAGCTCTTTTTAAAGAAACAATAAATCTTATTAATAAAGGTGACTTGGCTGGCGCTGTAGCAAATTGCCGCCGAGCGGTTGCTGCTGATTCGTCAGATGTATCCTCGATCGCCTTGTTAGGTGCGATTTTGATTAAAACTAAAGAGCCAATTGAAGCTGAAAAGTACTTACGCAAAGCAATAGACCTGGCACCTACGTTTGCAAAGCCTCATGAAGATTTAGGTTATTTGTTGTTAGAGACCGACTGTTCTGCTGAGGCGGTGACATGTTTAGAGAATGCAACTCGTCTAGACCCCAAGTCTGAAAAAGCATTTTATATGCTTGGAAAAGCTTATTCGAAGATTGGTGATGGACAGAAATCGGACGCAGCCTATGAAAAATCATTCGGGTTAAATCCCGAAAGGAAAAAATTAGCCCATGCAGCAGAACACCACAAAGCAGGGCGTTATAAAGAAGCAGAAATGCTCTATCGAGAAACGCTAAGAGATTATCCAAACAATGTAGATGCAATGCGTATGCTTGCAGGAATTGTTGCTTCGCAGTCTTTTGTCGAAGAGGCAGAGTCTCTATTTCGAAGAGCATTATCTTTAGCCCCTGATTATGGGCTCGCTTTTTTGGATTTTGGTACGCTATTACAGGATCAGCATCGATATGCAGAAGCTATTGAATGTTTTGCACGTACAGCAGCTCTGGAGCCCAAAACACCTAAACCCCATTATTTTTTGGCATCTATTCTTGCACAAGTTGGCAAAACTTCCAGTGCACTAAAAGCCTATCAACATGTTTTAGAACTTAGTCCAAAACATGCCGGCGCCTTACTTGGAATTGGACATACCTTAAAGACTATCGGTAAACAAGAAGAGGCAATTGATGCTTATCGGAACTGCATAAACTTGCGCCCAGACAATGGTGAGGTCTATTGGAGTCTTGCAAACCTCAAGACCTATAAATTAACTTCTGCAGATATAACTAGAATGGAATCCGCAATCGATTCAGATGAAGAAATTAACGATGTATCCAAAGTTAATTTCTTGTTCGCGATAGCGAAGGCGAAAGAAGACGCTGGAAGTTTTAAAGAGGCGTGGAAATACTATTGTGAGGGCAATGATTTGCAACGATCTCTCGAGTATTACGACCCTGTGGATACGGAATCCACCAACAATGACTTAGTTAAGGTCTTTGACAAGAACTTTTTAACAAAAAATATCGAATCAGGATGCAAGGACGCTGCGCCTATCTTTATTGTTGGGTTGCCTCGATCCGGGTCCACATTAATAGAACAAATCCTCGCCAGTCATAGCATGGTTGAAGGTACGTCCGAACTGCCGTATTTAGGGAGGGTCGCCACCTCTCTGAACCGCAATAGAGCGGACGGTATAAATTATCCTCAGGCAGTTTCGGAATTAAGTTCCAATCATCTGGAGGCTTTAGGGCAGCAGTATCTGAGCAAGGCAAAGTTTAATCGGCAATCTGATAAACCGAGATTTATTGACAAAAACCCAAACAATTTTGCGTCCGTTGGTTTTATTCACAAGATATTGCCCAACGCCAAAATTATTGATGCACGCCGCTATCCTTTAGATTCCACATTTAGCTGTTATCGACAATTATTCGCTAAAGGACAAACCTTCGTTTATGACCTGACGGATATTGGTGAGTACTATATTCAGTATCTGAGAATGATGGATCACTGGCACGACGTATTGCCAGGGCGAGTACTTACTGTGCAATACGAAGACCTGGTCTTTGATCTTGAAAATTACGTAAGAAAGTTATTGGAGTATTGCGAGTTACCCTGGGAAGATTCCTGTTTAAAATTTTATGAAACAGACAGACCGGTCCGTACAGCCAGCTCAGAACAAGTGCGTCAGCCGGTATACACAAAGTCTGTACACTACTGGCGAAACTATGAAGACGAATTAGCAGAGCTCATTGAAGTTCTGGACCCTATCTTGCAAAGGTTTAAGCACTACGAGCATATTAATCGAGTGTGAGCTTTAAGGATCGATTGAATTAGAAGGGCCAGACTTCTAACCCATGAATTGAATTTCTAATGTCCATTGACAGATTGTGGCTACCTGCATTCAAGGAATCGCCAAAACTATAAAGTGAAATTGTAGATGGCGAAGACCCGCCGGCAATTAAATGTTCAGACACTACACACAGCCCTCGTCCAAATCCTTGTCTTGCAACCTGAGTATTATCCAATTCAGTATGAGTAAGTAGCTCTGCGTCGAAAAAAGGAACCGGGAATTCCTTTGATGCCCCATCTCTTCCTATATACTTAACAACATTGCTCTGCGTGTCGTTGAATATAACGCCATTTCCAAAGGGTTGAGCATTATGGGTGCCCATAGGAAGCTTTGCAAACAGTTGTATATGCTTGCCCGTATACCCAAATAGCCCGCCTGTATTTAATCCACTAAAGAATAGCGATTGGCTGTTGCAGAAAATACTATTCAGATGAAGCTGGTTACTGGGCTGTGGTCCTTTTTCCTGCTCAGGGTGGAAAGGCAGCGCGCGATAACCGTTAAAATCCTTAATGATATTGAGTCCGTAACTAAAACGATTTTTATCCAGGTCGAAACCTACTATTGAATCGAAACCTGTTGAAGAAATGAATAACCTGCGGCGATAGATGCTTATTTCGTGACAATGTTTTAGAAATGGGTTTTTGTAGGAAGCGACATGCTTGAATTGTGTGTCGTATTCGAACAATTCATCACTGGCGGCAATAAACACTCGGTTGTTATCGAAAGCGATGCCCCTTAATCCTCGATCCCAGCCTCGACCTTGCCAGTCGATATCCATGGTGTTCCAGTCAATCACTTGTTCGTATTTTTCGGTTTCGCAGTCAATCAAATAGACTCCGCCATGGCTTTCGCCCTGTTGACTGCCTCTTACTACTGAAGTTGCGATAAATTTCATCATAAATGCTGAGTTAAAGTTACTAAATTTTGTGGTCAGTATTGAAAATTTGTTGACTAGAAAAAAACCTTATTTTTTAATATTTTAGAAACGAAATTCTAATCCGTTATGCCCCTATAGGCTGGGATACATTAGAGCGGTTTGACTAATATTATGTTTTAAATCAAACTGGGTAAACCTAGGATCAGGAGCCGAGAATGCCTAACAGCTGTAATAAGAAAAATACTCCCTTCCGTAAACGCTCTTTATGCATTGCGATTTCATCTGCGCTTACAGCGTCGATGGCAGCAGAAGCCCAAGATGCGGGTCTCGAAGAAATCATTGTCACCTCAACGAAGCGTGAGTTGAACCTTCAAGACACCCCGTTGGCGGTGACAGCATTGGGTAATGAAGAATTAACGCTTTTGCGTTTAATGAATTTTGAAGATTACGTTGGCCAGATTCCAAGCCTTGCGGTGACTGAGAGAGAGCCTGGCGCCAGTTCTGTCATAATGCGTGGTTGCGCTGCACAGGGCCTTTCTTTCAGCGACTCGGCGACTACTTCAGTTTATCTTGATGAGCAGCCGATTACTGCGGCTGGTTATAACCCAGACCCACGACTCATTGATATTGAACGATTGGAAGCCTTGGCCGGCCCCCAGGGAACGCTGTTCGGTGATGCCGCGCAATGCGGAACACTTCGAATAATAACAAATAAACCTGACACAACCGAATTCAGCGGTTGGCTGGACGTCACAGGTTCGTCTATTAAAGATGGTGGAGATAGTCGTGATGTAAGCGCTATGTTTAATATCCCTTTGTTGGACAACAGGCTGGCCCTGCGTTTCGTCGGATTTAGTTCAGACGAAGCCGGTTGGGTAGATAACATATTAAGTCCATCACCAGGCCAAACCTTCGATAATGCTGCATATGTTGATGACGATGTAAATAGCTCTACATGGGAAGGCGGCCGCCTTGGATTGCGTTGGGCGGCAAGCGACCAATGGACTGTGGACTTGCAACATATTTATCAAAAGTATGAGCTGGATGGATTTGCAGATGCCTCACTCAACACGCAAAACTATGCTGACACAAGTGTGTTTCCGGTGTTTGGGTCTAGAGAACAAGCCAGATTCAGCGAAGACGTGTGGGAAGATGAATGGTATCAAACGGCATTAACGATCGAAGGCGATCTAGATGTTGGTAATTTTGTTTTATCCGGCGCTTACTTTGATAGAGATAGCGCTTATTCTGCAGATAGCACCGCCTACCTGCAATCGTTTCAGCAAACTGGCGACTATTTGCGTTCGTTGGTGTACTACGACACTGGTTCTATCTATGACTTTGGCGGTGATCCGCGGGCCAATGACTATGACGCACGAGAAACTACTTCCTGGACTGTAGAAGGCCGTTATGCAACGCCGACCGACGGTCGTTGGTCAGGTATCATTGGTGGTTTTTATAATCATCGAGAAGTTGATGAATTGTTTACTGCGAATGTACTCAATGGGTTTTCCAGTTCTGGAGCATTTGCATATATTGATTATGCAGGCGGCTACGTTGGTACTCCAAATTCAAATAATTGGTTTTCAGGTACCTATGACAGCGATCTTGATCAAAGTGCAATATTTGGTGAGGTCAGCCTAGATTTAACAGAGAATTTTACTATTACTGCTGGCGGTCGTTTCTACAATATTGAAAATGACTACATCGTCAAAAATGGTGCTCTAATTGGACTGAACGGTGGAGAGCCTGACTGTGCGGTAAATTATTGTTATGCGCCCGGGGATTTAGGAAAGTCGGATGAGTCCGGATTCGTGCCGAAAGTGAATTTGGCCTATAGGGCCGGCGATCAGCTTTTGTATGCCACCTATTCTGAGGGGTTTAGGAGAGGAGGCGCAAATTCCGCCAGGCCGCAATCGGTTTATGGGCCACCTACCGGACAATTTGCAGCTCCAGCGGGGACTTTGAACAAGTACGATTCCGATACCATTGAAAACTGGGAAATTGGCGCGAAAACCGAATGGCTAGATAATCGCTTGCGTCTTAATTTCTCGGTCTATCAAATGACTTGGGACAATATTCAGATTCAAGCAGAAGATCCGCAACCAACACTTTATACCTTGGGTATTGTCAATTTTCCCGAAGCAGAGATTGAAGGGGCAGAAATTTGGGCGACTTATGCGCCGGACGATAATTGGCAGTTCGATTTTACGCTGGGTATAAATGATGGAGAGATACCGAGCGATCAAATGTTATTTAGTGGTATGGCAGGAGAGATACCGGTAGCGGGCGGAACCAGATTGCCAATTGTTCCTGATCTCAAATACAGTATTCATGCAACTTATACTTTTTCAGAAAGCTTATTCGGGGGCAATCCTTATATCATTGGCAGATACAACTTTACTGATGAGTCAGTTAACTCCCTAGCTGGTATTGAATCCTCGAGTTTTAAGGTGCCAACAAGCACCCATGATTCCTGGGATCGGCTTAATTTGCAGGCAGGCTTGGAGACAGACGATTGGAGCGTGAGTGTATTCATTGACAATGTGCTTGATGAAGAAGCTGAATTATTTTTTAATAATCGTTGGTCGCAACAGCGACTGTCGGTGAATCAACCCAGAACAATTGGGGTCAATTTCCGTTACAATTTTAGGAATTAGTCTGGTAGTGGAAGTAGATTCTAAAGCGTTCGTTTCTAAAAATATTTAAAGTGCCAGGGTGCCTTCTATAAGAAGGCACCCTGCGTTTGCTACTCCTAAATTGTTTATTCTGACAATATTTTTCAAGTTTCTTACTCAGTATCAAAGTTTGGTTGTTAATTACCAGAAATATTTCTGTATTCGAGAATTTATTTCTTCCTTGAGCAGTTTACAATTGTGTAATAGTAATTTTTTTGGCAATGGGTTCAGAGCTTAATGCAATCATATGACGCAATTGTTATTGGTGCCGGTCACAATGGTCTTGTGAATGCGACATTTTTAGCAAAAGCAGGGCTTAAAGTTTTAGTGGTTGAGAAGAACGACTACATTGGCGGGGCGACTGTAAGTCGAGAGCTGCACCAGGATTGGAAATACTCTAACTGTTCTTATGTATGCAGCTTATTTCGGCCCGAAATATATCAAGCTTTGGATCTAGGACGTCATGGCCTTGAGGTGGTTCCACTTCAGGGTAGCGTTACTTTCAAGCAAGATGGAGATTATTTCGGTAGTTATCATCAATCCCCAGTAAGAAGAAGAGAAATTGAGCGACACTCAAAGCGAGATGCCGATGCATCAATTCGATTTGATGCAGATTTAATGAAATGGTGTCGACTAATTCGAAGTTTCTTGCTAACTGCTCCGCCAGACCCGGGTTCATTAAAGATTCGAAACGTAATGGAGTTTTCTTATCTCCTCAAAAAATTCCATTCTTTAAGTGAAAGTCAAATTTACGAGTTCATTCGTTTCTTCACGATGTCCATAGCGGAGTACCTCGAGGAGTATTTTGAGAGTGATGTAATCCTCGCACATTTTTCCGGTGGTAGCATTATAGGCACCGGTTTAGGTGTTTATTCTCCTGGAACAGCTTATGTACTCTTGCATCACGCAATGGGTGATGTAGATGGCAATGTTGGATCTTGGGGATTTGCACGGGGAGGGATGGGTGCCGTGTCGGCTGCTATCGCTTCTTCTTTTCAAGCTGAAGATGGGAAAATAAGGACTGACGCAGAAGTGGATCAGATACTGGTTAAGGGAGGTCGGGCAGTTGGAGTAGCCCTGAATGGGGGTGAAGAAATATATGCAAATACCATTGTTTCAAATTTGGATGCCAAACGAACTTTCCTCAAGATTATGGCTCGTAATGATCTGCCAGAGAATGTTGTTCAGCGTGCAGAAAATTTTAAAATTCGCGGTTCTTCTGGCAAAGTAAATATTGCATTGGACGGATTACCAAATTTTCCTGCCCTTCCTCCGCGATCTCCTTTAACGCTTGGTCATATTCATTTTACGGATACTTTAGAGCGTTTGGAGAGAGCCTATGATGACTGGAAAGATGATTCTTGGTCTAAAGACCCCTATGTGGACCTGGTGATTCCTTCACAGTATGACCCAACGCTCGCACCACCAGGCAAGCACATGATGTCTGTATTCGTTCAGTATTGTCCAGTAAAGCCAGAAGGCGGATGGACGGATCAAAAAAAAGATGCATTTGGTGCC
>Ga0315331_10001870_pt1 | contig 15909 bp, 13 predicted proteins | sample M160m34915metaG_FD_203456 | JGI IMG/M metagenome (GOLD analysis project Ga0315331, IMG submission 203456) | Ammonia-oxidizing marine archaeal communities from Monterey Bay, California, United States - M1 60m 34915 | ecosystem: Environmental > Aquatic > Marine > Intertidal zone | place: USA...
TGGGGGGGGCAGTGATGCGTGCTGGCTTTAGGGGAAGCCGGGAGGCGGTTGGGAGAGGTCTTTCGTTGCTTCCTTGACATCTCTGGTGCGGGCTACGTTACGTGTCATGCAGCGGCCACGGCGTGTTCGAGGGCAAACCGATGAAGGCTGACATTGCGACGTCTGAGGGCCGGCGGGCGTGCCTGTTCCGAGGCGGCGAGTCCGTATGAAGATGTGCAGGACTTTCCGTTGTCGACATGCCGCGACGGAGCCCCGGTACGAGGTCATGCGTGAGGTCTTCGTTCGGAGCCTGGGCGCGATCTATGTCTTTGCTTTCGCGTCTCTCTCCGTGCAGGTCTTGGGTTTGGTGGGAGCGGATGGGCTCCTGCCGGCGCACGACTTTCTCGCTGCGGCCCACCGGAGCTACGGCGCGGAGGCGTACTGGCTCTTCCCGACGCTCTGTTGGCTCTCGGCGAGCGACGCGATGCTGCAGGCGCTTTGTGCGGTCGGGGGCCTGGCCTCGTTCGGTGTCGTGGTCGGGCTGGCGCCGGCCTTGGGGCTCAGCCTCGCTTGGAGTGCGTATCTCTCATTGAGCGTGGCGGGGCAGGCGTTCCTTTCGTTCCAATGGGACACGCTGTTGCTTGAGGCCGGGTTGCTCGGGATCTTCTTCGCGCCGGGCGGGCTTTGGCCGCGCCCCGCTACGCGCCGGGCAGCTTCTCCACTCGTCCGTTGGATGTTGTGGCTGTTGCTGTTCAAGCTGATGTTTCTCTCGGGAGTCACGAAGCTCCTCAGCGGCGATCCGGTCTGGTCCTCGTGGACGGCGCTTGGCTTCCACTACGAAACCCAGCCACTCCCGACCTGGACCAGCTGGTACGCACACCTGCTGCCGACCGGCCTGCAGCGAGCCTGCGTCGGGTTCATGTGGCTCGCGGAGCTCATCGCGCCGTTCGCGATCTTTGCGCCGGTGCGCGTCCGTTGGGTCCGCTGGGTGGGTTGCGGGGTGATGCTCACCCTGCAGCTTGGGATCGCGGCGACAGGAAACTATGGGTTCTTCAACCTGCTCGCTGCGGCGCTCTGCCTCACGTTGCTCGACGACGACGTGTGGGGACGGCTGGGTCTCGCGACCGCTTCGGAGACGCCGGCGAGACCGCCGCGCGGGGCGCGTATCGCCCGAGCTGTCGCTGCAGCGTGCCTGTTGCCGCTGTCTTTGCTCGCGTTCCTGGGAGAGAGCGGATGGACACCCCGCGCTCTTGAGCCGGGGGGGGCGCTCTCCTGGACCCGGCCGGTCGTCGCTTCCTTCCGGCCCCTGCGCAGCGTGAATGGGTATGGGCTGTTCCGGGTCATGACCACGGAGCGTCGAGAGCTCGCGGTGGAGGGGCAGACGCCGAGCGGCGACTGGGTGCCGTATCCGTTCCGGTGGAAGGTCGGAGCGCCCGAGAGGGTCCCGCGCTTTGCGGGGCCTCATATGCCGCGCCTTGACTGGCAGATGTGGTTCGCTGCGCTCGACCCGGGTCGTCAGGAACGTTGGCTGATGTCGCTGGCGCACCATCTCCTCTCAGGCACGCCGGAGGTCCGCAGCTTGCTGGGGCCTGGTCCCTTCGAGTCGGGGCCGCCGCAAGCGGTGCGTTTCGTCTTGGATCGCTACCGCTTCACGCGCTGGGGCGAAGAGGGCTGGTGGAGCCGTGAGCGGCTCGGTCCGATCACTCGACCGCTCTCCTTGCCCGTGTCGCGAACCCGCGGCCCACGCGGTGACGTGAAGGATCGAGTGGCTCGCTAGGCGGTCTCACCTCCTCTGCGAACGTGCCCGTTAGCGGGCTACGCGTCGCTGTCGGCCTGTAGCCGCTGGCGCCAGCGTTCGCCGACCACCATGGCCATCGCGGCCTGGAGATTGTACGAGGGAACGAAGCCTTGCATCGGGAGCTGGAGGACGGTGTCGCAGCGCTCGAGGATCGCGGGCGGGATCCCGTCTCGCTCACCGCCGACCACCAGTAACGCGCGACCCGTGAGGTCGTGGTCCCAGGGAGCGCGGTCGCCGCTGTCCTCGATCCCGATGCATTCCAGCCCGACGGCGCGGGCGCGGTCGACGGTCTCGATGGCATCTGCGTAGAGCAATGGCATATAGCGATCAGCGCGCATTGCCGTGCGGCGGACGGCCCGGCGCTGCTCGTGGTCGAACGCCGCGCCGACGACGATTCCGTCTGCACCCGAGACCTCTGCGGTTCGGATCACGAAGCCCGCGTTACCCGGGTAGGCCGTGTCGACGAGTAGCCAGACCGTGTTCGCGGTCTCGAGGAGTGCGTCGAGGTCGCGCTGCGGCGGAGCGCCGACGAGCGCGAGCAGCTCGGGTTCCTTCCGAGCTTGGCACAATCTCTCGAGTTGGCGGCGGCTCAGGGGCCTCGGCTCGACACCCATTGAGCGCGCGAGATGGAGTGCCTGGTGTGCGGTCTCCGACAGGTCCTCTGCTCGGTGGAGGATGAGCTGGACCGGCGCGCCGCTTTCGAGGGCTTCGATCAGGTCTTGGGCATTTGAGAGTTGTGTTCGTTTAGTCATGACTTCGTCCGAATACGAGGTAGCGGTTCAGGTCCCCTTCGCGCCCGTCCGCTTCGAAATCGTCGCGGAGTGGGAGCCCGAGTCGCTCCACGAGGGCGTCGATCTCGCGGTCGTCGCTCGCGTGGCAGTAGCGCACGGCTCCCGCCTGGCCCCAGCCGAGGAGGTGGTCGCCTGGCTCGAGCGCGCCGGGGTCGATCGCCGGGAGCAGGCTCCAGTCCCTCGTTCGGTGCGTGAACCGCGGCCGCTCCGCGAAGCGCCAGAAGGCGAGGGCGAGCCAGCCGTTCGGTTCGACCCGCTCGGCGAGCGCCTCGACCAGGGCCCTGCGACGGTTGAAGCCGGGGACGTGGTGTAGGACGCCAAACGCACAGACGAGATCGAAGGGGCCTCGCGGGAGCGCTTGGTCGAGGGGGTCTTGAACCAGGTCGGCTTCGCGGAGGACGGCGTCCGGGAGGCGCTTGCGTGCGTCGGCGAGGAGAGGGGCGCAGCCGTCCACGCCGGTGTAGCGAAGGGGCGCGGGTGTCCTCGCGGACTGGAGGTAGGCGCCGAGTCTGCCGTTCCCGCAGCCGACGTCGAGCACGTCGAGCGACCCTGGGTGCGACAAGCCGTCCGCGATCCTCTGCCAGCCGGGCCATGGGTGCTCTCGCGTCGCGCTGAAGTGCGCGGCGTGAGCCTGGTAGAACTCGCGGTTGTGAGTAGCGAGGGCCCGCTGCGTTGCGCGATCCATCGACGCTATCCTCCAGGGGTTCCATCGCTCACGTCAGGCCGCGAGTCCACTCATGCCCCGCCGCGATCCGCCCCCCCACTTCGACCCCGAACCGTATCGCAATGAGCTGGTGTCGATCATTCACGCCATCGAAGCGTTGCCGGATGAGAGGGAGCCCATCAAGATTCAGCAGTTTGATCGAATCCTCCGGTTGCATCCCCGTGACGGGGTGGGGTTCTTCTCACGGAGTCAGCTCCTCGAGGGGTTCCGGCGGTTCGCCGCGAGTGAGGACTTCCGGCTCGAAGAGGTCGAGTTCGCCCGCCGTGTGCGGGTCCGACGGATCCGGTCGTTGTCGGGGGTGACTCCGGTGACGGTGCTGACACAGCCCTATCCCTGTCCTGGGAAGTGTGTCTTCTGCCCGAACGATGTCCGAATGCCCAAGAGCTACCTGAGCGATGAGCCCGGTGCGCAGCGGGCGGCGGACAACGAGTTCGACCCGTATCGCCAGGCGTGGAGCCGTTTGGCGGCGTATCGGTCGATCGGTCATCCAACCGACAAGGTCGAGTTGATCATCTTGGGAGGGACCTGGTCGTTCTATCCAGAAGCCTATCAACGTTGGTTCATCACAAGGCTCTTCGATGCGCTCAACGATTTTGGTGCAGGGATCGACGGGCGAATGGATGCGGGGCCTCGCCCGATCGACTTCGAGGCGCTCCCCGCGCGCCTCGATGGCCGTCAGCACCGCGCGAACCCGTACAACCAGCTGGTCCGGCAGCACCTGGTCCGCGAAGGGTGGGAGGCCCCCGAGACCGGCAGCGCTTGGGAATCGCTCGAGGCGGCACAGCTTCGCAACGAGACGGCGGCGTCGCGCTGCGTGGGTCTCGTTGTGGAGACTCGCCCCGACGCGGTGACGCTCGAAGAGGTCGAGCGGATTCGTCGTCTGGGGGCGACGAAGGTTCAGCTCGGTATTCAGAGCTTGGATGATGCGGTGCTCCACAAGAACCAGCGAGGGCATGACACCGCGACGACCCATCGCGCTCTGCGGTTGTTGCGCCGTGCCGGGTTCAAGCTGCATGCGCACTGGATGCCGAATCTGCTGGGTGCGACGCCGGCGTCCGACCGGCAAGACTTCGCTCGTTTGTTCGAAGACGAGCGGGTCAGGCCGGATGAGCTGAAGATCTATCCGTGCTCACTGGTCGAGAGCGCCGAGCTCGTTCAGCACTACGAGGCTGGCGCCTGGGGGCCCTATGCGCATCAGGAACTCCTGGATCTGCTCGTGTCGGCTCTCGCGAAGACGCCGCGCTGGTGCCGGCTGACGCGGGTCATCCGGGACATCTCTTCCGACGACATCCTGGTGGGCAACAAGCTGACGAACTTTCGAGAGTTGGCGCAGGCAGAGTTGGCGCGGCGAGGCCTGGTGGGGGGCGACATTCGCGCCCGGGAAGTGCGGGGCCAGCGCGTAGACGCCGAGGAGTTGGCGTTGCGAGAGACCCGTTACGACGTCTCCGGCGGCACAGAGCACTTCCTCGAGTTCGTGACTCCGGCAGATGAGCTGGCCGCCTTTCTTCGGCTCTTCCTGCCGGAGGACGCTGGTGAGGGCGGCGAAGTGCTCGAGGAGGTCGTAGGGTGCGCGCTCATCCGTGAGCTTCACGTCTACGGCGAGGCGCTCCCGCTCGGGAGCACGCGGGGCGATGCGTCACAGCACCGAGGCCTTGGTCGCCGCTTGCTCGCGGAGGCGCGGGCTCGCTCGTCGCACTTGTGCGGCCTCGCGGTCATCAGCGCTGTTGGTACACGTGACTACTACCGTCAAAACGGCTTCCGCGACGGTGTGCTGTACCAGCACGACCGCCGCGGCTGAAACCGTCAGCGAAAGTTGAGGGACTCCCCGTCTCCAGCTCGCAGGACTTCGATCCGCGAGCCCTCGGGGAAATGGCCCTCCAGGATCCGCATCGCCAATGGGTCTTGGACGAGTCGCTGAATGATCCGCTTGACCGGCCGTGCGCCATAGGTGGGGTCGTACCCACGTTCGGCCAGGAGGTCTCGTGCCTCTCGCGTGACGTCGAGCTCGAGTCGCTTCTCGCGTAGGAGGCCTGCGACCCGTTCCAGCTGGAGTTCGACGATGTGTCCGATCTGGTCTCGCTGAAGCTGCTGGTAGAGGATCACGTCATCGACCCGGTTCAAGAACTCTGGCCGGAAGTGACCCCGCAGCGCTTGCATCACTTGTCCCTCGGCTTCGACCGCATCGGTCGCTTCCGTAATGAACTGGCTCCCGATGTTCGAGGTCATGATCAAAACTACGTTCTTGAAGTCGACGGTGCGGCCTTGTCCATCCGTCAATCGCCCATCATCGAGGATCTGTAGCAGAACGTTGAAGACGTCCGGGTGCGCTTTTTCGATCTCATCGAACAGGACCACTCCATAGGGGCGGCGACGGACAGCCTCAGTCAGGTAGCCGCCCTCGTCATATCCCACGTATCCGGGTGGCGCCCCGATGAGGCGAGAGACCGAGTGCTTTTCCATGAACTCGCTCATGTCGATGCGGACCATCGCTTGTTCGTCGTCGAACAAGAACTCCGCGAGGGCTCGGGCGGTCTCGGTCTTCCCGACACCTGTCGGCCCTAGGAAGATGAAGGAGCCGATCGGACGGTCTGGATCTTGAAGCCCCGCCCGCGCGCGACGCACCGCGTTCGAGACGGCCCGGACCGCATCATCCTGTCCCACGACGCGCCGGTGCAGGTTGTCTTCCATGGTCAGGAGCTTGGCCTGCTCGCTCTCCAACATCTTGGCGACCGGAACGCCTGTCCATTTGGAGACGATCTCGGCGATCTCTTCAGACGTGACCTCCTCCGACAGAACGGAGCCTGCCTGCTGAAGCCGTTCGAGGTCCGCCTGGCGTTCCTCGAGCTGCTTCTCGAGCTCGACCATCTCGCCGTAGCGGATCTCCGCGGCGCGTTCGAGCTGGCCTTGTCGTTGAGCGCGCTCCAGCTCGGCGGTCAACTCTTCCCGTTGCTCCTTGCAGCTTCGGACGCCCGCAATGAGCTGCTTCTCGTTGTCCCAGCGTGCCTTCAGCGCGTCGCCTTCACTTCGCAGCTCGGCGACCTCACGCTCGACGCTCTCGAGGCGTTGGGCGCTCGCGTCATCGGGTTCTTTCTTCAACGCTTCGCGTTCGATCTCAAGCTGGGTCCGCTTTCTCTCGAGTTGATCGAGCTCCTCGGGCATCGAGTCGATCTGGACTCGGACTCGGCTCGCGGCCTCGTCCACGAGGTCGATCGCTTTGTCAGGGAGGAATCGGTCCGTGATGTAGCGGTTGCTTAGCGTCGCTGCAGAGACGAGCGCGCCATCCTGGATCCGTACGCCATGGTGGACCTCGTAGCGTTCCTTGAGCCCGCGGAGGATCGAGATCGTGTCCTCGAGGGTCGGCTCTCCGACCTTCACGGGCTGGAAGCGTCGCTCGAGCGCGGCGTCCTTTTCAATGTGTTTTCGGTATTCGTCGAGCGTTGTCGCGCCGACGCAATGGAGTTCACCACGGGCGAGCGCGGGTTTGAGCATGTTTGCGGCGTCTGCCGCGCCCTCCGCTGCGCCCGCTCCGACGATCGTGTGCAACTCGTCGATGAAGAGGATGATCTGCCCTTCGGCTTCTGCGATCTCACGGAGGACGGCCTTGAGCCGGTCCTCGAACTCTCCTCGGTACTTGGCCCCCGCGATCAGGGAACCGATGTCGAGTGAAACGACTCGCTTGTCCTTCAGCGACTCGGGGACGTCGCCGGCGACGACGCGCTGCGCGAGCCCCTCTGCGATCGCGGTCTTCCCGACGCCGGGCTCGCCGATTAGCACCGGATTGTTCTTGCTACGCCGGGAGAGGACCTGGATCACACGCCGGATCTCTTCGTCGCGGCCGATCACAGGGTCGAGCTTGCCCTTGCGAGCCACATCCGTGAGGTCACGGCCGAACTTCTCGAGCGCCTGATACTTCGATTCAGGGTCCGCGTCTGTGACCCGCGCGCCCCCGCGGATGCTCTGGAGGGCTTGTAGGATCGTCTCTCGGGAGACACCGTGCCGCCGGAGGAGCTCGCCTCCCTCGTCTTGTGAGGCCGCGAGGCCAAGAAGGAGGTGCTCGGTCGATACGTACTCGTCTTTCATCGCGTCGGCTTCGGAGAAGGCCGCGTCGAGCGCGTTCGAGAGCGTAGCGTTGATCTGTGCTTGATTGCCGCCGTGGACTTTGGGTTGCCGCTCGAGGAACTGCTCGACGTCCTGCATCAGCGGGTCGAGGCGGACGCCGAGCTTTTGCAGGACGGGGACGGTACTGCCTTCGGGCTGCGCGAGAAGAGCCCGCAGCAGGTGCGCGGTTTGAATCTGGGAGTGGCCGCGGGAGGTGGCGAGCGTCTGTGCTTCGCTTAGCGCCTCCTGGCCCTTGATTGTCAGTTTGTCGAATCTCATACCGGAGAACGTAGGCACCGGCAGAGCCTGTCAAGGCCTGGTGAGTGTTTCTCTGTCGAGGCAGACGAGCGAGCCCGAAGTGAAGGCTCGGGCTCGCTCGTGCGCGCGGAGGGCTAGCCCTCTCGCTTGACGACGTAGAACTGCGTCCGGTCCCCTCGCTGCACGAGGAAGAGCACGCTCGCGCCTTCCTTGCGGACGTGCTTGGCAACATCCTTAGGCGACTTAACGGCCTCTCGATTGACCTCGAGGACGATGTCCCCGCGCCGTAGCCCGGCTGCCTCGGCGGGACTCCCCTGTTCAACCTGCGAGACGAGGGCGCCCTCGGCCTCCGGGAGTTCGAGGCGCTCGGCGAGCTCCTGTGTCAGCGTCTGCATGTGTAGCCCGAGCTCAGAGCTCGTGGGGGCGCTCGCGGGCGTGAAGGATTCACCAGGGAGCTCGCCCAGCGTCACGCCGACTGTCTTTCGCTTTCCGGAGCGGACGACGACGACATCAACTTCTCTCCCGACGGAAGCGGCGGCGACGATGCGCGGAAGCTCGTTGTACGAGGCGATCTTTTCGCCGTCGAACTCGACGATGACGTCCCCCACGCGTACGCCTGCCTCTTGTGCGGGGCCGTCGATGGCGACCTTGCTGACGAGCGCGCCTTCTCGGTCCTCGACCTCGAATTTCTCTGCGAGGTCGGGTGAGAGGTCCTGGATCACCACGCCGAGCCAACCTCGGGTGACGTGACCGCTCGCGAACAGCTGTGGGATCAACTGCTTTGCCATGTTGATCGGGATCGTGAAGCCGACCGTGTTGGCGCCCTCGCGGATTGCGGTGTTGATGCCGATGACCTCTCCGGAGAGGTTGAGGAGCGGCCCACCGGAACTCCCGGGGTTGATCGCCGCGTCGGTCTGGAGATAGTCGTCGTAAGATCCCAACAGGCTCCGGTGCTTCGCGCTGACGATGCCGGCGGTGACGGTGTGGTCGAGGTCGAACGGGTTCCCGATGGCGACGACCCATTCGCCAGGGCGGACGGCGTCCGAGTCTCCGAAGGCGACTGTAGGGAGTGGCTTGTCCGTCTCGACCCGGATCAACGCGATGTCCGTCTTCTCGTCGACGCCAACGACCGTCGCCGATTGCTTCGTCCCGTCACTGAACTCGATCTGAATCTCATCCGCGTTCCGGATGACGTGCTCGTTCGTCACGATCAGACCGTCCGTGCGGATGATGAACCCGCTCCCGACGCCGCCGCCGCGGGGCATCGGGGGGGAGGGCAGGAACTCCTCAAAGGGGTGGAAGCGACGTCGACCCGAGGAGGACGAGGTCATCTCGGTGCGGATGCTCACCACTGCAGGAGAGACCCGCTCCGCGAGGTCGGCGAAGCCGCCGGGAACGCCCTGGGGGATGATCGGCGCTGCGGTGCTGCCCTCTTGCCACAAGACGGCCTCCTCAGGTGACTTGGCGGTGTCTTTGTCTTGGCCAAACCAGTCGGCATACGCGACGCCGGTGTCGCGCAGGCTCAGGTCCGGCCCGATGTATCCGGAAATGACCCATCCGAGGGAAGCCACGAGGGCGGTGCTTATGACGATTTTGCGCATGGGGTTGCCATTCTCTCCTGATTTGGCCGGGGCACGGTCGGCGTGTTTTCTCCTGAGGGGTCTGGACACCGCGGGAGCTGCAGCGGTTCGCCCGGCCGGCCTGAGCGGCTCAGCCAAGGGGCAGCACGACGTTGTACCGCCCGGCGCCGCGTTCGACGATCACCCGAACCTGCGCACGCCAGCGCAGCTCGCCAATCGCGTGACGGAAGGCGCCTTCGCCATCCAGCGGTCGGCCTCCGATCGCGAGCAGCCGGTCTCCCCGCTGGAAGCCGATCCGCTGCGCGGCGCTACCCGGCCGGACGTGCGTGACGAGGAAGCCCCCGTTGGGGTCGGGTTCGAGCCGCATGCCAAGGCGCGCGCTAGCGATGGCCTCGATACGTGCCTGCGGAAGCTCTTGTGCCTGGACCGTTCGCTCCTGCAGGGCACCGTCCCGCCAGAGCGCGAGCGCGACCGGCTGGTCGGTCCGGATGCTGCGCAGGGACAAGTAGAAATCGTCTGCGCCTTCGAGCGTTCGTTGGTCCATTTGCATCACGATGTCCCCGCGCTCGACCCCTGCGGTCTGCGCGGGACTGCCTGGCGCGACGCCATTGACGATGACACCGCTCACGTGCTCGGGGAGTTGGAGGACCTCCTGGAGCGACGGGTCGAGGTCCTGGAACTCGAGCCCGAGCCAGACGGGTTTGACCTCTCCGAAGCTGATGAGCTCCTCGACGACGCGACGCGCGGACTCGGCGGGGATCGCGAATCCGATGGACTGGGTCGGTCGATCCGTGCGCCAGTAGATCGCGGTGTTGATCCCGATCAGCGTTCCCTCTGCGTTGAGGAGGGGCCCCCCGGAGTTGCCGGGGTTGATCGATGCGTCGGTTTGGATGAGACCGTGGAGGCGCGGCATGTTGCCGCCGCCACCAAAGGAGCGCTCCACGGCGGAGATGACCCCCGTGGTGACCGTGTTGGAAAGGCCGTGCGGGTTGCCGATCGCGATCACGGGTTCGCCAACGAGCAGGTCGTTCGAGCGACCGAGTTCGATCCAGGGCAGCGTTTCGCTGGCGTCGACCTGCAAGACCGCGATGTCATTGGAGGGATCAGCGCCGACGACCTGGGCCTCGAATTCACGCCCATCGGCGAGGCTGACCCGGATGACACTCGCGTGGGCGACGACGTGTTCATTCGTCAGGATATGGCCCTGTTTGTCGATGACGACCCCTGAGCCGAGGCTCTGCATCGTGTTCGTCCGCTGCGGGAAGAACTGATCGAAGTAGGGCTGGAACAGCGGGTTGCTCGCCCGGGGCCACCGGAACGGGCTCTGGATGATCCGTTCCGTCATGATGTTGACGACGGCGGGTCCGACCTTCTCGACCGCTCGAACAGTCGCTGTGCGGCGCAGGAACGGGTCGCTCGCGGCGACCTCGCGGGGCGTTTGGATCCACCAAAGGACCGTCGTCGCGACGACGGCGAGTGCCGTGGCCTGCAAGAGGCGCTCTGCTCGTTGACGTCCACGCGACTTCATCTGGCCCCCTGCTCTGGTCGGTTCTCGTGGATGGGACGGTCCTCACCGTGTGTGGATTCACCGATCGATGCTCCGACCGTAGCGCTCCGCACGATGAGTGGAAGCGCTTAGGCGCGGTCGAGCGCTTCGCGCAGATCTCGGGTCGCCTGGGCCGGGTCTGCGGCCTGTAGGATCGCTCCTGTGACGGCGACGCCGCTCGCCCCGCGTGCGATCAGGGCCGGCGTCTCGGCGGCCGTGACCCCTCCCTGGGCGAGAACCCGCGTGGAGTGCCTCGCGGCCGCCTCCAACGTTTCCGCGCCCAGTGGCGGTCGACCGGACGCCTTCGAGAGGGGCGCGTAGACGGGTGCGAGGTGGACGTAGTCCACACCCGCGCGGGCCGCGGTGGCGACCTCCTCGACGCTGTGGGTCGAGCTCCCGATCAAGGCACCGGGCCCCAGGCTTCTGCGCGCGTCCGCCGGGGAGACGGCATCGAAGCCGAGGTGTGCGCCGTGGGCCCCGAGGGTCTGCGCTATGTCCAGTCGCCGGTTGATGACGACGCGGACGCTTCTTTGTGAGTGGCGTCCCCCGTCGATCGCTGCTGCGCACAAGACGCGTGCCCAGTCCAGCCAGGCAGCACCGTCGAGCCGTCGTTCACGCAGCTGGACCCAGTCGACCCCATGCGCGCACGCGGAGCGGACGGTTTCGGCGAGCGATGGTCCCCCGAGGGCGCGGTCGACGACCAGGCAGAGGGTCGGTGACGCGGGCTTCAGAATGTCGCGAGGCCGTCGAGCGGGCTCGAGGCCGAGGCGTAGAGCCGTCGTGGCATCCGTCCCGCTTCGTATGCGTCTCGCCCGGCCTCGATCCCGAGCTTCATCGCTCGAGCCATCTTGAGCGGGTCCTTGGCCGCGGCGATCGCGGTGTTCATCAAGACCGCGGTCGCGCCGAGCTCCATGGCCACCGCGGCGTCGCTCGCCGTGCCGACGCCGGCGTCCACGATCACGGGCACCTCGACGGTCTCGAGGATGATCCGGAGGTTTGCGGGGTTTCGAATCCCAAGCCCCGATCCGATCGGCGCCGCGAGCGGCATGACCGCGGGGCACCCCATCGCAGCGAGCCGTTGGCAGGCTACAGGGTCGTCGGTGATGTACGGGAGCACGGTAAAGCCCTCGTCGACGAGCACCTTTGCTGCCTCGAGCGTGGCGGGGACGTCGGGGTACAGCGTGCGTTCGTCTCCGATGACCTCGAGCTTGATGAGGTCGGTGTCGAGCAGCTCACGGCCGAGTCGCGCGGTCGTGATGGCATCCTCCGCCGAATAGCAACCTGCGGTGTTCGGAAGGATCGCGAAGCGCTCCGGCGAGATTTCTTCGAGCAGGCTGGGCCCCTTGCTCTTGTCGAGGTTGACCCGCCGCAACGCGACGGTGACCATCTCGGCGCCCGAAGCCTCTGCGCACTCGCGGTTTTGCGCGAATGACTCATATTTGCCGGAGCCAATGATCAACCTCGACGAGAAGGTGCGGCTCCCGAGTGTGTAGGTGCCAGACATCTCATCCTCCTCCAACGGCTTCTAGGATCTCGACCCGATCACCGGCGTCGAGGGTCCTGTCTGCGTAGCTTGAGCGTGGAACGACCGCGCGGTTGATCGCGACCGCGACCTTGCGGCCACGCAGGTCGAGTCGCGCGAGTAACTCGGACAGCGTACTCCCCGCCGGGACGGGGGTGGGCTCTCCATTGACGATGACCGCTTGCGCTGCACTCGACATCCTTACAGGGTAGCCGAAAAGTGTGCCGTCCCGACGGGGTGATTTGCTGGCCGGCCGCGCGCACCCGCGGTCGATGTCCTATGCATTGCGAGCGCGCCGAAACGCGCGCGCGGACGGGGTGAAGCGATGACCGATCGACGAGAAGCCGCTGGACCGCGCGCTGTGATCGACCTCGGTGCGCTCCGTGCCAACCTGCGGACGCTCACGGCGCGCGCGCCGCGGCGCTCCTGTATTGCGGTGGTCAAGGCGGATGCCTACGGACACGGCGCGGTCCCCGTCGCTCGGGAGCTCCTCGCGAACGGGGTGGAGGCGCTCGCGGTGGTGACGGTTGACGAAGCGAGTGAGCTTCGGCGGGCCGGGGTTGGCGCTCCGGTGCTGGTCCTCGCGGGGCCGCGCGGGGCGGATGAGGCGAGGGCCCTCCTGAGCTGCCGCGCCACCGCTGTGGTCCACCACGAGGCGGGTGTCCGCTGGATGGAAGAGGCCGCTGCAGAGGCGGGGCGTGTGGCGCGCGTCCAACTCGAGATCGACACGGGGATGCGCCGGATGGGGGTCGCACCCGACGAGGCGATCGCTTTTGCGGAGCGCGTCGCTCAGGCGGATGGGCTGGAGCTGGAAGGGGTGTTCACCCACTTCGCTTGCGCGGATTCGGAGGATCCGGCTTCGTCGCTTGAACAGTGCCGGCTGTTTCGGGCGTTGCTGGAAGCCTTGGCGGAGCGTGGTCTGCGAGGGCTCCGTGTTCACGCGGCGAACTCGGCGGCGACGCTCTCGCCCGAGATCCTGGCGGCCCTGCCAGAGGCGACCGCCATCCGTCCGGGGCTGGCCCTCTACGGCGTGCAGCCCGCGCCCCATCTGGGCGCGGGGGTGCTCGAGCCTGTGATGAGCCTGCGCGCCCCGGTCCTCCAACTGCATCGCGTCCCGGCCGGAGGGAGCGTCGGGTACGGCGCGACGTGGCGCGCCAGCGCGGACACGCGCGTCGCGACGCTTGGGCTCGGCTACGCCGATGGGTTGGCCTGGCGTGCCTCCTCTCGGGCGGCGATCTGGTTGGCGGGCGCCGCGCGACCCATCGCGGGTCGGGTGTCGATGGACTCCGTCGGGGTCGAGGTCGGCGAGGCCGACGTGGCTATCGGCGATGAGGCCCTGCTTTGGGGGGATGTCCCGGGGGGCGGTCGGGAACAGCGGGTCGAGGCGGTCGCGCGAGAGTGCGGGGTGCTGCATTACGAGCTTCTCGTTCGCGTCGGGGAGCGCATTCGTCGAGATTTCGTCCACGGAAGCGTTTGACCTTCTCGTGAGCCCGTCGCACCATCAGCGTGTCTTCTGGCCTTCTCCAGCGAATGTCTTCTACCAGCGAGGTCCAGCCCTGTGCGCGTTCTGATCGTCGGTTCTGGAGGTCGCGAGCACGCGCTCGCCTGGAAGATCCACCGCAGCCCGCTCCTCGACCACCTCGTCGCGGCGCCGGGCAGCGCGGCGATCGCGGAGCTCGCTACGTGCCACCCGGACATCGGAGCCAATGACCTGAACGCGCTCGTGGCCCTGGCGCGCTCCGAGGCGATCGATCTCGTGGTCATCGGCCCGGAGGACCCGCTCGCTGCCGGCCTCGCGGATCGACTCCGGGAGATCGGTATCGCGGTCTTCGGTCCGTCTGCGGCCGCGGCGCAGCTCGAGGGGAGTAAGTCCTTCGCGAAGGACTTCATGCAGCGGCACGCCATCCCGACCGCAGCGCACGCGAGCTTCGAGGACCTCGATGCGGCGTTGCGCTACGTCCGAGCGCTTGGCACCCGCTGTGTCGTCAAGGCAGACGGCCTGGCCGCGGGGAAGGGAGTTGCGATGTGTGAAACCGTCGGGGACGCCGAGCGCGCGCTGCAGGAGACGATGAGCGATCGACGATTTGGCGCGGCGGGAGAGCGTGTCGTCGTCGAAGAGTGGCTCGACGGCGAAGAGGCCTCCTACTACGCGATCAGTGACGGCCACGCGGTGGTGACGCTCGCGGCTGCGCAGGACCACAAGCGCGCGCTGGATGGCGATGTCGGCGAGAACACGGGGGGCATGGGGGCGTATTCGCCTGCGCCGGTGTTCACGGACGCGGTGGAGAAGCGCGTCCTCGAGGAGATCGTGTACCCGACGATCCGCGGGATGGCCGCGGAGGGGGCGCCTTTTCAGGGGGTGCTGTTCGTAGGGCTGATGATCGACATGTCCGGTGTGCCGCGCGTCGTCGAGTTCAACGTGCGCTTTGGCGACCCGGAGACGCAGCCGCTGATGGTTCGGCTTCAGGACGACCTGCTGCCGCTGCTCCGGGCTTCCGCGCAGGGGACGCTCGAGGATGGCCAGACCCTTCGTTGGGGGGAGGCGGCGACCTGCGTGGTCATGGCCTCGGGCGGCTACCCACGCTCCTATGACACGGGCGTGCCTATCCATGGCCTCTCCGAGGCCGGGGATCTCGAAGGCGTGGCGATCTTTCATGCGGGGACCCGGCGCGGTGACGACGGCGTATTCGTGACCGCGGGGGGGCGCGTGCTCGGCGTCACCGCGAGTGGCGAGAGTGTCGCCGTATCGCGTGAGCGCGCCTACGCGGCCGTCGACCGCATCGAGTTCGAGGGGTCGCACCACCGGCGCGACATCGCCGGTCGTGCCCTCCGGTCTTGATCGCGCGCAGGAGGGGCTGCGAGGTGCCGTGGAGGTCCTGGCCCGGGGCGGTCTCGTGGCCTTCCCGACCGAGACGGTCTGGGGGATCGCCGCGGATGCCCGCAGCGCTGCCGCCGTCAGGCGCTTGAGGACCTTCAAGGGACGCGACGCGTCGCAGCCGATCTCTCTGATCGTGTCCGGCCCTTCGGCTCTGCCAGCCTTGGGCTGCGATCGGGAGGTGAGGGCGAGCGCGTTGATGGACGCGTTCTGGCCCGGCCCGCTGACTCTGGTCCTGCCCTGCCTCGGCGAGGGCCTCGCCGAGGGGATCGTCAACGCGGAGGGGGGACTGGGTATCCGCTGCAGCCCGCATCCGGTGGCGCTCGCGCTGGCCGTCGCGGCCGAAGGGGCTGGACTGGGGCCGCTGACCGCGACGAGTTGCAACGAGCGGGGTGCCCCGCCGGCAGCGACGCGTGAGGAAGCGCGCGCGGTCTGCGATGGAGGGCAGGGGGCACCCATGGTGGTGGAGATTGGCGAGGATGCCCACGGTGCCGCAGTGAGCAGCGTCCTCGACTTGTGCCGAGAGACGGAGCGGCTGCTGCGGGTCGGGGCCGTTTCGGAGCGGCAGATCCGAGACGTCCTCGTGAAGATCACCGGCGCACCGACGCTGGATGGGGACGAGCGCCTCGGGTTGCGCGATACTGACGGCTAGACGAGGACCCCCATGACAGACGTTCGTCCCTTTCGCGCGCTCCGATATGACCCCGAGCGAGTTGCTCTCTCGCGCGTAATCGTTCA
>Ga0315331_10001871_pt1 | contig 15905 bp, 9 predicted proteins | sample M160m34915metaG_FD_203456 | JGI IMG/M metagenome (GOLD analysis project Ga0315331, IMG submission 203456) | Ammonia-oxidizing marine archaeal communities from Monterey Bay, California, United States - M1 60m 34915 | ecosystem: Environmental > Aquatic > Marine > Intertidal zone | place: USA...
TTGAGCCATTTTTGAAACCAACGGAATGCTGGTATCTGAAGATCTTGAGTATCCTTGTGAGGACCTTCGGTGACCAGTAAGCCAAGTTGATCCTCAAGACCTAATAACGAGTATATGTGTTGAACTTGACGGTGCGTTCGGAGAACCCCGTCCAAAGGAAAAATAGTATCCTTGTCCGTATTGGCAATCAGAAGGGCTCTGGGAGCAACAAGGGATGCAACCACTGGAAAATCCCATCGGTAGGTATTCACCATGAACATGCAATCGCAATGACCTTCCACTGCACCATCCAGCACGTAATCACGCAAGTCCGTGATACCGGCTACAGGAACCGCTGCTTTGACCCGTTTATCCAATGCTGCAATCCACCATGAATAAACGCCTCCACCAGAACGCCCAGTGATGCCAAGCCTCTCTGGATCAACCTCTGGTCGCGTTTGTAAATAATCCAGGGCACGCATCCCGTTCCATGCCTCAACCCCCGCAGGAGTATATCCCCTTGAATTCCACCACCAGCGACCTTCCCTATAAGTGCCATGATGCACCCCTTCGATTTCGCCCAATTGGATCGTGTCAATGGTCAAGCAAACAAAACCGTGTTTAGCAAACCAGATACCGTGGTGCTGGTAGGCCGTTTTATTGCCATAACTCACATCGCCTTCTTTAGCGTGAGCATGCCCGCTGACGTAGAGGATGGCAGGCAGTGGTTTTTGAATCTCACGGGGAATATACAGATTGCCAGTGACATACAAGCCGGGCATGGATTGAAAGTGTATATTCTCAACCGTATAGAGCTCCTTCTGTATAGTGCGTGTCACCACAGGAGAAAGCGGGGTTTTCGCAGGCATGGGATAAAGCCCCAGCATTTCGGACAACTGTCGCCGCAATTCAGGTTCTTGCTGTTTCCATAGTTCAGCAGTTGCAGGATTCAACCATTGTTGTGACTGCTTTTCAATATCCTCGACTTCTGATTCAAAGTAACCTTTCAAATCAGGGTGAATAGACCAATCCGCAGCATTGGTTCCAAGAACCAGTAGCATGGTACTTATGAAGGTGAGCATTCGAGGCATTGAGTACATTTGATTAAGCGGCGATATGATTTCTGGATTAAAATATAAATCTAAAGGTTCAGCGTCGAGAGGCAAGGACTGTTCATCGCAAGTTTATTCTATTATCGGGGGTTGAAATCATTCTCAACTTATCCTTAGATCATTTCCACCGACAAAACCTGACCCATTTCATCCATGATCACTTTCAAGTTACGCAAACAAACGACCACGCGCTTATTACTCCTCCTATCGACCCTCTTCACCCATGCGCAAGCGCAAAATGCCGCGATGCCTCCTGCTTATTCGATACCCACCATTGATCTCTCTGAGGAAATAAATCGTCAGGTGATCATTGACCGTGAAAAAGGACAATACCTTGGACATCCGACAACTTGCCTACTGGAAGATGGGAAAACCATGCTCTGCGTATACCCCAAGGGTCATGGTCGAGGTGCCATCGTCTACAAGCGCAGTTTGGATGGGGGAAAGACATGGTCGGAAAGATTGAATACTCCTGCCTCATGGGCAAGTTCGAAGGAAGTCCCTACTTTGCATAGGGTAATTGATGCAAAGGGCACAAAGCGAATCATCATGTGGTCTGGACTTTATCCTGCCCGCATGGCTGTGTCCGAAAACGATGGCCTCACATGGAGCGAGTTGAAACCCGCTGGTGACTGGGGAGGGATTGTAGTGATGGGGTATGTTGCTCCAATTCAAAAAAAGCCTGGGCACTACATGGCCATGTTCCACGATGACGGGCGTTTCTTCAAAGCAGACGGAAAACGTGCAGCCACCATGACTCTCTATCAGACTTTTTCCAATGACGGAGGATTAAAATGGTCTCAACCTAAGCGTATCTATGCCAATGATCAGATCCACCTTTGTGAACCGGGAATGGTAAGATCACCTAACGGCAAGCAAATGGCGGTACTCCTCAGAGAAAATAGACGTCAACGAAATTCACATGTCATCTTCAGTTCGGATGAAGCGGAAAGCTGGTCAAAGCCCCGAGAACTTCCCGCATCTTTGACAGGTGACCGCCACACTGGAGTGTATGCTCCAGACGGACGACTCTTCATTTCCTTTCGGGATACCACGCTGAAATCACCTACCAAGGGTGATTGGGTCGCCTGGGTTGGCACTTACGATGATCTTCTGAATAATCGAGAAGGTCAATACCGAGTAAGATTAATGGATAATACGAAAAATGCGGATTGCGCCTATCCTGGTGTTGAACTCCTTCCAGATGGCACCATTGTCACGACAACTTATGGTCATTGGGAAAAAGGAGAGGCTCCCTACATTGTGAGTGTCCGCTTGAAACTATCCGAGTTGGATTCCAAAGCCGAAAAGCTGGAATTCCTGAACTAACCTGTGAGGGTCCTCTTCAGGCAAATCAGGTGGCGGGAATAAATCGCTGGAAAAACAAGGCTGCCAAAAATAACGTTAACATGACTCCCATCCATAAGGGATCCACTCCAACAATCGAAATCATATCCACCAAAGGGATGCCTGCCAGCAGTCCTGAGACCGTTTTGAAAATTTGGACATTTTGAGAACGCAGGATGAATTGAAGACACCAGACAACCCAAGCCAGTAATACAAGCGAAACCATTAGCCCCATCCAAAAAAAGCGACCGTTGTTCAACAGAAAAGAAAGCCCTATCGGGGCCGCGATGAATAAACATGGCCAAATAGCGATGCCCCCCCCTGTGGATTCTCTCCTGGCTACATAGGTAAGCCCCACAATGTAGGCAGCCATCGCGAAAGCAGTCCACAGAGCAAAACCTTGCCATGGATTTCCTGATGAGTCGAAAGCGGCCAGGATGAGAAAAAACCGGCATGCCGCCATGATGACTGGAGAGAAAGGGAAATGCTTGTGTAGTGCGTCGTAAAGCAGAATGGAAGCAACCAGAAGAAGCCCAATCATCAACGATACGTTTGCGCCCCAAACGAGGCATAAAAACCCTCCACTGATTGCCCCTGCCCCTAAAACCCAAACCGTTTTTTCTTCAATATGCCCCGCGGGGATAGGCCTCTCTTGGCGGAATCTTCGATCAAAGCCAACGTCGAAAGCATCATTTAGATACATGCCACCAATATGCAACAGAGTCCCCCCAACGCATAACCAAAGCAATACTACGTATTCAGCCATACCTCCTATCAACCAACCGGCCAGACAATTGGACCAAACGGTCGGAACATTGGATGCGCGACCGAGGATGAGTAATGTACGCCATTTCGGCGGTGTTTGTATGTGTGTCATACCCATATGGGACCGCAAGAAAACTGAATTCAGCACAAATTTGCAATCATTGAATCCTTTGGATCGGTTGGGCTCGGTCCGTTGAGATCCCCTTTACGACTAAAAAAAACGCCCCCGCTCCTGAAAGAGGGAGGCATTTTCCCAAAACGTGATCCGTCGTTTTATCCCAGGGGTTCCGAACGAATCACGCGATAATTACTGGCACCCTTATACCAAATTCGCACAAGCGATTCTCTATCACCAAGCTGCATACCATCCAGATCAGCCAGCGAGTCGACAGGTAATTGATTGATCTCGCGGATCACCGCTCCAGGACGCACACCGGCTTGCCAGGCTGCCCCACCCTGTTTAACGCCGCTTACAAGAATGCCCATGATGCGCGAAGGAATCTGAAACTGCCTTCGAAGATCAGGTGTCAATTCCTCAAGTTGCATGTCGCCGGGCCAGTAAGATTCAGCGTTGCGACTCGATTGACTTGCCCACTGCGGGCTTTTGTCACTGAGTTCATCCAGCGAAACTTCGATCGCTGTCAGTTCACCGCCCCGATTGATCTCTAAACCGTAACCCTGGTTGGGTGCGCTTTGCCCCACCACCAGTTTCAGATGTCGACTATCCTTGATTTTCTTCCCACCAAACTCAACCACGACATCGCCAGCCTGCAGACCGGCCGCATCCGCAGGACTGCCTGGTACCACATCTGCAATTAGTGCTCCCGTGCTGCCGTCCATACCGAAGTGTGATGCCATTGCAGGTTGAACGTCCTGAATATTGACCCCCAGATAGCCCCTCATAACATGGCCATGATTGATCAGGCTTTCCATGACACTACGGGCAAGATTGACAGGAATGGCAAAGCCAATGCCAAGATTTCCTCCCGATTGACTCAAAATAGCAGTGTTCACACCGATCAAACGCCCTTCGGCATCCACAAGAGCCCCCCCAGAATTACCAGGGTTGATGGCCGCATCGGTTTGGATGAAGTCCTCGTAGTCCAAGCCCATATTCGACCTCCCCTTGGCGCTAACCATTCCCATGGTAACCGTCTGACCAACTCCAAATGGGTTCCCAATGGCAAGCACCAGATCACCCACTAATGCCTGATCGCTGTTGCCCAGTTCAATGGGTTGTAAATCGAGGGCATCTATTTTCAAAACCGCAACGTCCGATTTCGGATCTACTCCAACTACTGCAGCAGTATATTCTTCATTGCCGGGACTCAAGACGACCTTGACCGTGTCGGCACCCTCAATGACGTGATTGTTGGTAAGGATATAACCTTCGGGAGACACAATGACACCGGAACCCAATCCACTTTTCGGTTTGGAACTCTGCATGTCGGGAAATTCAAAGCCCCGGAACTTTTCTCCAAAGAACTGTTCCAGACCAGGACCACGCCGTGATGCGTTCGGCTTTGCTTCAGTGCTTGTGAACACCTTGACCACGCTCGGCGCTACTTTTTGAATCACCGGAGCGAAACTCACGGTCATGCTCCCTTCGCGCTTCAGCGGTTGATTGTCGATTTTTAATGTCGGCTCAGGATGATCACCTGCACGACCATCCCCCTTCATCCACCCCGTCGCAACCGAAGCGAGGATTGCGACAGCCATCGTACCGATTAATGCAAAGCGCATGCTGTTGCATAATACTGCAATTTGTTTTTTCATATGGTTCTCTTTTAATCAGGTTGTGTGCTTCTTTACTTGCAACTACACGAGACCACATGAGATTCACTGCAACCTTTCCGTCGCGTTACAAAAATGTAATCTTCATCTGAACCATTTGGGTGTTCGACTTCGCTGAGCATCCTGCGCTACAACAAACGCAAAGCCTGAAGGAGGACGTTTGTTGCGCTGCGTCCCTTCCCTTGGAGATGTATTTTTCACTTTTAAGGCAGGATGTATGTTCCGGCTTTCTGTGAACTCTTCATCGTTGGAAACATGCAGGATGTGCTTGAGCTCAGATCGCTGAAAACGCTCTTCCCTAACGCTGTCTTGCTTTGTAAGATCATTCGATGATTCCCATGAATATATTGCCGGCATTGCTTTCATTTGCGCTCCTGCTGCAATCCATTGAGGCTGTCTTTGCAGAACCAGTCGCAGCATGGAGAACAGGTTTCAGTCGTGATGACATCACGCCTTCTTCTTCAATGTGGATGAGTGGCTATGCCGCACGCGATCATGCTTCAGAAGGAACGCGCACCCGTCTTTGGGCAAAGGCATTGGCACTGGAGGATGCAAAAGGTAAGAGAGCGCTCTTGGTCACACTGGATCTGGTGGGTGTCTCAAGGGATGTCACAGATCCCTTGAGACATGAGATTGCGGTCAATCATCAACTTGGATTAAAAGATGTCCTCATCAATTGCTCCCATACCCATACTGGACCTGTGGTCGGTGAAAACTTGAGATCAATGTATATTCTTGAAGAAAATGAATCTCAAAAATTGCTCAACTATACACGTCAATTGAAGGAGCGACTGGTCGAACTTGCAGATGCTGCATTTTCGAATTTGGAAGCATCCAGATTACGAGCAGGTCAATCTCAAGCCACTTTTGCCACTAACAGGCGAGAGAACCCTCAATCACACGTTCTCGCCTGGCGAGCATCAGGAAAATTGAAAGGCCCAGTGGACTATTCGGTACCCATTCTCGAAATCAGGGACATGGATCATCAGTTGAAAGGACTCGTATTCGGTTATGCATGTCATGCAACAGTCTTGAGTGATTACCAATGGTCGGGCGATTACCCGGGCTTCGCTCAAATACAACTTGAATCGCAATATGATGGAATTCAGGCCATGTTCTGGGCAGGGTGTGGTGCAGATATCAATCCGTTACCAAGACGCACAGCCGCACTTGCTGAACAGTATGGCGGGGAACTTGCCCAGGCTGTGACTCAGGGAATCAAGGGGGTCATGGATGAGGTATCCCCAACCCTGAAAACCGATTATACGGAAATACCCCTGCTCTTTGCCCCAATGCCCTCAAGAGAAGATCTTGAGACCGAAGCCCAGTCTGACAATCCGTATGCCGCCTCACGTGCACAAAAATGGATGAATCATATGAACCAAGGCCACCCATTGCCAACGAGTTATCCTTACCCCATAGGTCTTTGGAGATTGGGTAATCAGGTCAAATGGCTCACGATGGGAGGTGAGGTAGTGGTGGACTTTGCACTGACCTTCAAGCAAACCTACGGCAGGGACTTGTGGATCGCAGGTTACTCGCATGATATCATGGGCTATATTCCCTCGAGACGAATCTGGAACGAAGGAGGCTATGAAGGTGGGGGGGCCATGGTTTATTACGGCCAACCCACTCGATGGTCGCAAGATGTGGAACATCAAATATCACAAGCGGTTAAACGCCTAATGAGCAAATAAAACCTCAGGATCTTGACGGACCTGGCCTCGGTGAAGCTTCCATGGCCGTTTGCAATTTTCCTAATAGCCAAGACAGCAAAGCAACCCCACCTATGGTGAACAGAAGAATGAACCATCCGGCGGCATCGTGGTTTGCATCGACCGCCTCGATACCATGATGATGTGCTTGATAACTCAAAAACAACACCCGCATCAAATTTCCGAAAACGGCAAGAGCGATACCAGCGAAAAACAGGAATATCCTCAACCCAAGTTCTTTCAGCATCAGAAAACCAATGAACAAAGTCGCCATGACGGTGCTTTGCAAGCTTCGTATACCACTGCACGCTTCGTCCACACCCACAGGTCCGCTTGAAAGATGAATCACACTTCCGGCCAAGTCGGCAGGTATCCCGATGACTTCAAGAATCTCTACTGTGGCAAAAGCAACCTGGTGCTGTAGTCCATTGACCACTAAACCGTGAACCACAGAAGGCATGGGCAATGCGATGAGGATAAAAGCATATGGAAATAATAATTTCATAATGCCCTTCCAGCCAAAGACGTAATGGAGATTGGCAGTGACAACCAACATTACCGCCAGCGCTAAACCGACCAGTGCGGCAGGTTTCAAACCAAAGGCCGCCTGATATATTTGAAACGTAAAAAGCAATCCAATACCTGCGACACCGCATGACACGGATGGCCAGCCCACTTTCAGGGTAGCAGAAGGTCGCACTTGCCAGGATTCCCAGAATAGAAATGCGCAGAGGAAAATCACGATCCAGCCAAAGGAAAGATCGGGCTGGTGATTCCAGAACCAAGATGCTTTGGCTGCCAGCCAGGCCAGCGCAATGAAGCTTGGTAGCAATTGCAGGCAAAGAGACCGTTCCGAATATGAGTCCGGAGGCGCCTGCATGGGAACTTTGGATTCACTTGCCATGAGGGTCTCCATCTTCTGATGCTTTCGCATTTTCCCAGGCTTCAATCTCTTGCACGTAATCGTCACGAGCAAGCCATTGCCTCAAAAAATCTTTCAGCCGATCATCCCCTTTTTCCAATTGCCCGGCTTGAACGGTGGTAGAAACCCGGATGAATTGCTTGGGCCCCAGCAAGGGACGTCTACTCTTGAAGCTATCCCATACCCTTCCCCAGAGTTTCGAATCAACCATGCGATTTGACGTACCCGTCGTGTTCTCCCGTTCTTTTTCAAACTGGTATTTCATGGCAACTGAAAGATTGTGATCCAATCGATAGGGCAAGGTTTGCCCTCCGACCATGCCAGTAAAATAAACAAGTTCAAAACGTGATCCTGCAATAAACAGCCGGCGCTCAAACCCTATCTTGTCGCCTTGAATCTCCACCTCCACGTAGTCTGGCTGGATAGGCTGGATCTTCCAGCCTCCCTCAGTCCAGCATCGATCAGGAGTGTGAACAAAAAGGCCTATTTCGTTGATTGATTCACTGTGCCGTTTGGCTATGAAAGCCAGGATGGCATTGTCGGAGGCATCCAGAAACTGGCCATTGAATGTTTCATCAGCCACGAGACGGCGTTCCATAGCGTCACCAATAGGATGATCCACGAAATCGTAACCAGTGACTTCACCCTTTGATGAAAACCAGAATCGCTCCCGACTTTGATCCACTTGTGTATACCAGATATTTGGAAATCCCCATAATCCTATGAGAAACAGAGAAATCCCAAAAACCCAGAAAGATGAATGTACCAAATCCTGATGCTGAGATTTATTTTTAATAGCATCCGCCATACATTACTGAGTATTTTGGCCAACTGCCTTCCCCAAATAAAGCCAGTAAAAAAAACTGATCACGATCGTGATGCAGTGGATTTTGATTATGCAATGATTGATTGAACAACTTCCCCCGCAACATCAGTCAATCTGAAATCGCGACCATTCATGAAATACGTTAATTTTTCGTGATCAAAACCCATTAATCGCAAGATAGTGGCATGAAGATCATTGACACTCACTCGATCATCAACCGCCTTAAATCCAATTTCATCCGTTGAACCATGATGGACACCCCCTTTGACACCGCCACCTGCAAACCAATAAGTAAACGCATGGGGATTATGATCTCGGCCCGGCTTATTGCCTTTTTGAGAAACAGGTAACCTGCCAAATTCCCCACCCCAAATAACCAGTGTTTCATCCAGAACCCCTCTCTGTTCAAGGTCCGACAATAGACCAGCTATGGGCTGATCGGTTTCCCTGGCAAATCCTTGATGATTGCCCGCTATGTCCTGATGACCATCCCAACTTCGTTGATTCTCCATACCGCCGGAATAAATTTGAACGCACCTTACGCCGCGCTCAACCATACGGCGAGCCATCATGCACTGACCTGCAAAATGCTTACAATGATCTTGATCCAGCCCATAAAGTTTTTTGATATGATCTGGTTCACTCTCGACATTAAAGGCCTCAGGTGCCGCCGACTGCATGCGAAAGGCTAGCTCATAGCTTTCAATACGTGCATTCAGCTCTGCCTCAGCCGCAGAGCGCACATTTTGTGAACGATTCAGTTTTGCCAGCAAATCAAGCTGTGCACGTTGGTTATCTGGGTTTAATTCTAGAGGTGGTTTTAAATTATCAATGGGATTCCCTTTAGGACGAAGCCATGTACCTTGGTGAACGCTTGGTAAAAATCCAGCCCCCCAATTGCTCGCATGTCCCTTAGGAAGCCCACGATCGAGTGGATCACTCATTACAACAAATGAGGGTAGATTACGGCTTTCACTCCCCAGACCGTAAGTCAACCATGATCCAACACAAGGCCAACCCATTCGAGTGGAACCCGTGTTGATCATGAATAAGGCAGGGCTATGGTTATTTGATTCAGTGTGGCACGAATGAACGAATGCCATTTTATCTGTATGCTCTGCCAGATGAGGGAATATTTCACTGACCCATGTCCCGCTTTGACCATGCTGTTTCCAGCTAAAAGGGGATTTCATCAAGGGGCCCACGGCGTTGGTAAAAAATCCAGTCTTGTTGTCAAAACCATTCAATTCCATGCCATCACGTTTTGCGAGTTCGGGCTTGTAATCCCAGGTATCAACCTGACTTGGCCCACCGTTGACAAATAACCAGATCACCGATTTGGCCTTCACCGGAAGTTGAGGAACTCGCGGGGCCAATGGATCTGGTCCATCAGCGATCAAGGAGGGCGTTACCAAACCTCCATCCTCAAGTAAGCCAGCCAGACCAAGAAGCCCAGCACCAGCTCCGGATTTTCTGAACATTTCGCGTCGGTTCATAGAGAGAGAGTCATTCCACATAAATGAATTCATTGAGATTCATGACAACTTGAGCAAAATCCGTGAGCGCCAGCATCTCATGGTTTTTTGAGCCAGAGGAGCGATGTCTCTCTGTTTGGGCTGCAATGAATGCTGCACCCTCAGCTAACTCCAATCTACCAGGCTTGCGATTAAGCGCTATTTCATAAGCTTTATCCACGGAATGCATCATTGAATCACCAGCTTCATTCCGTATGCGTTCCGCAAAAGCTTTGGCCCAGTTTCTCACAAATGGACTATTCATGAGAAGCAGAGCCTGCGGGGCCACCGTGGTGGTAGGACGTGTACCCTGACTGACAAGAGGTTCGGGAGCATCAAAAGACTGCATTGCTGTGATGAGCCTGCTTCTCTTGACTGTGAGATAAATACTACGCCTCAAACTTGCTGGATCTAACGATCCTTGACCAAACATGCTTTTGTCCAGTCGTCCGGAAACGGTCAAAAGGGAATCGCGAATCGCTTCGGCTTCTAATCTGCGATGTGCAGGAAAAAAAGGGGCATGATCGAATCCTGCCTGCTCTTCAACGGATGAGTTTCTGGTTGGTCGATGCGACGTTTGCTGATAGGTCGCGCTGGTCATGATGAGTTGATGCAGAGGTTTCAGACGCCATTGATTTTCGATCAATTTGACCGCAAGCCAATCAAGGAGCTCAGGATGTGCCGGTTGATTCCCAAAGCCTCCGAAATCATTTGGAGTCGAAACGAGCCCTGTTCCAAAATGATGTTGCCAAAGTCTGTTGACAATCACTCTTGCAAGTAAACGACCCGCACCGTTTTCTACGTCAGTCATCCATTCAGCCAGAGCCCGTCTTTTGCCTGAATATTTTACTCCTTGAGGCGGGTCGTGCTTCCATGGATTGCCACTGTCACCATCGGGATGCAAGGCTTTGATAAATCCTTGATTCACCACTTTTCCCTTGGAGTTCGTACTCCCTCGTTTGAGAAAGTATGTTTTTTCAAAAAAATCAGCACCTTGAGAATGCATTCGGACAGCAGGAAATCCTTCCGCACAAACCAGAACTTTTGTGCGGTCTGGCTCAGGTTTTTGCAGCAAATGTTCTTGAAGCTTCCCTTGGACAGTTTGCCACCCGGCATCAGTAGTTTTCCACCACTCCATGAGTAAGTGGCGATCTTCCGGGATGATAGCTCGTTTCACCCTTGATGACTTCTTCATTCCCCGCAACAAGGTAGCGACTGTGGATGGAAGCGTTATCTCACGAAGCCCGGCATTCCGATCGCTCGAAAGAGAGATCCGCGGACGACCAATGCTATGTCGCTTATTCACGGAAAACTCAAGCTGTAATTCCAGCTTACCACCAACAAAAGGGGTCAAAGGTTCATTGAACTCAAAAACAGCTGCATGATTATTACCGAATTGAGGATCCACAGCCCATCCAGAATTTGGATTTTCATCAAGAGCTGCGGCCACAGAGAGATTCTTGTCGTTTTGTTGAAAAGTAGCACGTGGACGGATCAAGGGAATCTCTTCGCTCTCTGTTTCCCCCTTTCTGGTAATAAATACTCGAATCCTGCTGAGACCGAAATTACCATTATCCGCTCGTCCAGGCCCGTTTTGTTTGAGACTTGAATCAGCCAATGCTTCGACCCTCAAAGCTAGAACCCCTTTTTTTGAGAGGGTCGTCGTCATAGTGTAGACATCCGAATCACCACTTTTACCCTCTACTATGTATGAGCCGTCCTCCAATTTCCTGAATGAAGCCCCAGCTTTGGAATGTAGCGTTTGAAAATCAATTTGTTCCCAAATAGGATGGAAGGCATCCAAAGAATCTTTCTTTAACCAATTTTCAAATTTTACAGGAATGACTCTCTTTTCGTAATTATGAAAGGCTTCGAGATATGGAGCATGTTCTTTTTCAAATTGCTGCAGAGCCTCCTGATATTTTTCAGGTTCGAGGTCGATTTCAATTTCACTTCTCACGGTAGATGTGAATGTCGATAACAGCCGATAATATTCCATACTGGAGATGGGATCGGCTTTATGATCATGACATCGCGCACATCCGACAGTGAGCCCCAGCATAGCAGAGCCTGCTGTGGAAAGCATATCGTCCATGGCATCATAACGGACGCGCTCAACTTCATTGGCTGTAATTTGTGTAGGAAACACACCAGCGCCCAAAAACCCCGTCGCCATCATGGCCAGTGGGTTGTTCGGCTCATACTCATCCCCAGCTAATTGCCAACGTACAAATTGATCATAAGGCATGTCTGCATTAAGGGATTTTATCACAAAATCACGGTAGTGATACGCACTCGGGCGATCATAATCATGCTCGAAGCCAGAGCTTTCAGCGTAACGCGCCAGATCCAGCCAATATCTTCCCCAACGTTCACCATAGCGCTCGCTCTCCAGCAGCCCTGATACAACATTGGACCACTTCGCTGGTGAGGCATCATCCATGAATCCCTGCACACTTTCATAGCTTGGAGGAATACCTTGAATATCAAATGAAGCTCGGCGCAGCAGTACACGAGGATCTGCCTGCGGGTTGGGTTGAAGTCCCCTTTCATGCAGGTGGCTGAAAACCCATCGATCAATCGGGTGAGGGCTTATCTGCCCTGCTTGATTCATCTCGGGAGGAGGATTAACGCTCAATGGGCGAAATGCCCACCAATGCTCTGCCTTACCTGAGGCGAACTGGTCTTTTGCTGGCACTTTATCGGCGAGCGCCTGAGTCCAGAACATCAACCCAACCATCAACAACTGCGACAAGCTGGCCATATTGATCTTTTTAAAACATTGCATCACAGAGAGTTGTCTTAAATTCCTTACTCTATATTGTTCAATAATACAGAATCACGACACGGATTGAGCCATTTTTTACGGGACTTATTTACCATTGGGCTGCAGATATTAGTATCAAGCACGATAGGCACCTTCCGGTGGATGAAACAGTAGTTTAAGTCATTATTCAAATAAACCAGCTATGCTGTAAGTTGTTTCAGTGTATACGGTCGACATTAACCCGGGTATTCATCCAGTGAAAGGAAACATTCTCACATATACAGGTGACCCTAAAGTGATTTACTTTTGTTGTTGGCTGAAGCCTAGGAATCATACCGCTCAAAGTGACTAAACCTCAGATTACTTCTAGTGGTTCTGATTATCATAGGTGCACTGTTCGCAAACATAATGAAAATATGGATATATAAGCGTGGTATTTTCATAATCAAGGTTGCACAGGAAGACTCGCTTCTATGATCTTCCCATAAGCTCATTTCAATGCATGCCATCGAGTGATGGATAATCAAAAGAGGGGACTTTCTTTACCATGCCGACATAACCATCCTGACGGATGTGAAAAAATGCGTGATGTTTTGACTCATTTGAGCCGTCACGAAGTCAAGCCGTCTCGCTCCATTTACGAAACCGATGACTCGCTTATTTTAGTCAATGCGTCTGTGATCGAAGGCATCTCTGTTGGTTGTGCATTCATTCCTCGTGAGGCGGCACGTAACTGCCCAATGGCAAGACCATTGTCATTCAACGGGATTTGATCGGGCAGCTGTGTTCTGAATCCGTGCTGTGTGAGTGTCCCCATCAGGTGCTCAGTCCAAATGCGATTTTCAAATGCTGACCCACTGAGTATGATGCATTGTGGATGAAGGGTTGCGGCGATTTTGAGTATCCATTGTGAAAAGGTGCAGAAGACGCGTCTCAGGATGTACTGCGCATGCCTACCTTGCTGCATGTCTGTCACAATTCCTTGAAGCATGGGTTTCCAACCCAAAATGCTCATTTGTTTGGTTTCCCCTGCCTGATTGATGGGATGTGCATAAGGTTTGACCCCACGCCTTAAATCCATTTCCCGATCCATCACTGCCTCTAGCTCAGAAAAAGTATGTCCCTGATATCGATTGCGATGAGTTCCCAGCAACAAAGCGGCTAGACCAAACCACCATTGAGTAACACTACGAGTCTGCCGACATTGAAGTTTCCGATCAAAAACCTGATTCCATTGCTCAATTTCCTGAAGGTTCAATTGAGCTCTTAACTTCAAAGGCAGTTCGTCCCACATCTTTTTCCCAAATGTCTCGTGGAGCATACCAAATAAACAAGCTCGATTGTCATCGATTGAGGAATCTCCGCCAGGCAAGCAGAAGGATTCAAATTGAATGATGCGCTGCCATTCGTTACCTTCAAGCCATAGACATTCCCCTCCACTTAACTCGTCCTGCTTACCACGCCCAATTCCCTCGTCGAAACACAACGCCATCACATGCGATATTTCAAAATCGCATGGGAGACCTACCATGACGTGAGCAAGATCGTGTTCAATTTGCTGCACTTTTGTTCCGGTAGATAGAGCATATTGGGCTGTCAATGCCTGAGAATCCATGTCTGCCTGAAGCTGTTGCGGACCATGGTCGAACAGGGCTTTGGAATCATTCAGGTTGTCAAAAAAGAAATCGAGACTGGTGCCCTGCCCCAAAGGCCCTATGGGTCCAAGCAAAAAGGAACGCTCTTCAACACTCAGCCCCAAGGATGTTAAGTGCTTACCACCCAATGCAATGAGTTCCTTTTTACTTTCCTCCATCTTAAGTTCCAGAGGAACGATCCCTTTACCATGACGCAAAATCTGCATTTGACCCCCTAATCGCTGAACCAGACTATCAGGTATCGTTCTCAATATGGGCAAATCCGATACCAACATGGAATCAACATGTCCCTCGAATGCTTGCAATGCCTCCCCCTCGGTGCAGGCATAGGGCAGTCGTCGCTCAGCGCCGGAAATAACGGCAAGAGGAAGATGAAGTAAGTTCATCAGAAGGTGGAGAATACCCGAGCCAGGAAGACCGATGTCAAAGTGCGCCCCAAAGGGTGCGATCTGACCTGACAGACTCGATACATTATTTCGTTTTTTGATCCTCAGCAGCGGCGCACTGGATTGCATCAACCAATCGCGCTCCTTGGCGCCCGCTAAAACAAAGGCATCTATCGCATCAACGGAATGTAGGATGCATGGAATCGGCTGATGTGCGGAATCAAGCAAAGCGCGTATACGCCGGACAGGTTCGTTGACTGTTGCCAGGCTTACCAAAGAGAAACCGGAGATTTCCTTGACCGCCAATACGCCCCCCTCTTCGATCACTGCAGCAGATTGGATCAAGGCATCACGCTGACGACCTTTGACAATCCCACAATGATCCCAAAGTTCAACTGATGGACCACAAATAGGGCATGTATTCACCAAATGCAAAAAACGTCGATCTCTTGAATTACCAACTTCCGACAAGCATTGCTCGCAAAGCGGGTAATTACCGAGTGATGTATCTCCTCTTCTGAGCAGTCCTTTACGTGCAATCGAATATCTGGGACCGCAGTCGGCACAAAAGGTGTAAGGGTAAAAGAACCTGCGATTATCTGGGTTGAGCATTTCCCCAACACATTCGGAGCATTGCCCCCTGTCTGGCAAAACCCACCTGCCACCGGATTGTCTATTTTCAGCATCACGAAGTCTGAAAGACATATCTCCTTTGGGATTGATTCGATTGATACTGGCCAATTCAAAACGGTAGTCAGCCTGTTGCAACCTCGAAAGAAATTGATTTTCAAAAGCTTTCAGAGTCCCTTCATCCCCTTCGAGTTGGATCTCATAGCCTCGTGAAAACGGTCGCAGCCATCCTCGTAAATTCAAAGACCTGACCAAAAGAAAAACGGCAGCAGCAAATCGGCTGCCATGCAGGTTACCTCGTATCAAAAATTGTTTACGAACAAACCCTGGAGATGCATCCTTCATAAAATCGAAAATCTATCGCGTTAACCACCCAGTCAGTCTGTAATCGAAATCTCGCAGTCAAATGAATAAAAACAGACCTGATTGACCGCGTAAACACCTGATCCATCTGCCTCTATTTGACTAAGCAAGGTTGATCAAAGGAGTTCCT
>Ga0315331_10001872_pt1 | contig 15900 bp, 16 predicted proteins | sample M160m34915metaG_FD_203456 | JGI IMG/M metagenome (GOLD analysis project Ga0315331, IMG submission 203456) | Ammonia-oxidizing marine archaeal communities from Monterey Bay, California, United States - M1 60m 34915 | ecosystem: Environmental > Aquatic > Marine > Intertidal zone | place: USA...
ATTATACCTTTTCGGTTCTGCAGATACGGTAGAAACTCTTCAATTGGATCCAGAAAAAGTTAATCTAGGGGCAAATACAATTGCCGTCACTACAGCTGGGATTTATACTATAGGGATTTGTCTATTCATCGGACTGAACGCTATTATTTTTGGATCTTTAACGGGCAAATATGCGCCGCTCAACGGACCTTTAACATTAGGAGATATAAATTCAACCAATGTGATTTGTTTTTTATTTTTTAAAGTTGGAATTGTTCTATATTTATTGAAAGATGAAGAATCGGATCGAAAAAGGTCAATTGCTAGATCTACTCTTTTTGGATTCATGATTAATCTTTGGATATTTTTAATATTAATCATTCTTTTCGTTAATAATTAATTATGTCTAAAAGAGATATTCCTGAAATAAATGCGGGTTCAATGGCGGACATTGCTTTCCTTCTATTGTTGTTCTTTTTGGTAACGACAACTATGGATAAGGATCAGGCTTATTTAAGGGATATTCCTCAAAAGATAGATGTTCCACCAGAAGATATAGAGATTCAGGAACGAAATATTCTAAAAATTGAGGCAAACAGTCAAAATCAATTAAAGGTTAGGGATTTTTATCCTGAACCAAGTGAGATTTCTGATATCATTATGGAGTTTTACACGCACAGTGAAAAAGAAAATGATTTTGCAGCCAATTTCCCTGTTTATTCTACTGCTACTCTAGACCTTTGTAGGTCAAGAATGGCTTCATTAGATGATCAGATTGATGCGGCTGATGCGGCCGGAAATTCGGATTTGGTTACTTTCTTACTTTCTGCACAAGACGAATGGCTCAAAAAAGAAAAAGCAATTGAGCTTTTGATTTCGCAAACAGGTATTACAGAATTGAGAGAAATTGATAAGCAGGCTCACATTAAAATTGTAGTTCAAAAAGAAACTACATATGGTATTTATACTCAGATTCACAATGAGATAGAGGAGGCGCTAAATACTTTAAAGAACAAAAAATGTAAGGAATTATTTGGGGAGTCATACACACACATGAAGTTCAGGTACAATCAAAATCCGGATGAGAATCCAGATGACAAGCCAAAAATTGATTTGATTAACATATTGTACCCAGGGAAGATAATTGAAGTAGAACCGAAAAACTAAAGCAATGTCTAAGTTTAAAAAAGCAGATGAAAGATCAGCACCGGCTATGAATACGGCCTCGTTGCCTGACATTGTATTTATGCTACTCTTCTTTTTCATGGTTGCCACCACCACTAAAGAAACAGATCCAACAGTTCAGTTTGAGCCACCTGAGGGGACGAATACTGAAGATTTAACCCCATATAAACAAAGATCTGAAATAGACTTTATTTATCTAGGAAAGCCGAGAAATACAAGTAGGGCTGCCGCTTTTGAATATGGCTTTGCACTTTCTTTGGACAATGTGGTTCAAGCAACTCCTGATGGGCTTTATGATGCCAATAAGGTGGGTGATTGGAAGAAAAGTAAATTTGCTTCAAAGCCCGCTAGAATGAAAGCTCCTATAGAATCAGTGATTACCTGTATTAAGGCTGATTTTAATGCTCCTGCTGGAATTGTATTCGATATTAGAAAACAGCTTCAATCGGTTGATGCCTTAAAAATTGCTTATTCTGTTAAGGATATCAGTATCAATATGGAAGACTAAATAGTTTTCCATGGCACTGAAACTGGTTTCATCCAAAAATATTTCAGAAGACTTAATTAAATTATTATCCAATACAGAGCTCGGAACGAATGGTGCTCGTTATGTTCATCTAGATACCGAAGTACGCATAAAGGAGGCCGATAATCCTTGGTCTTTTTCACTTGAGCGAAATGGTCGCATTATTGGTAATGTCACTTTTTGTGTTAGAGAAATGGGATATTACCTTAGGTATTTCGCATTTAGTACTTCATTCCAAAGCAAGAGCAATCGAAAAGTATCTAGGACAACGAAAAAGTCATCTTTGGAGCAGGAAATCGCCCAGGTGTTTGATCGGCTGATTCAGGAAAAACCAGATCGCCCATTTTATGCATATATCGATTTAGAAAATGATCGAAGCCGCTTATTTAGTGAAAGGTTTGGCTTTGAAAGCTACACAAGTATTGTGTCAAGAACCTACAGCCGTGTAAATCCAAAAAAAGATAATAACATCATTCATATTTCATGTTGGGATTCAATCTCAAATATCATTAGAGATTCTTATAGCTCGGATGAGTTCTATTATGAGAATCAAATTAAAAAAGGCAATTACATTGGATTAAATGACAATAATGGAAACCTCCTTGCTTTTGCAAAATTTACAAAGGTACATTGGCGGATATTGAGCTTGCCAGGACGTTTTGGAACTGTTTTAGTTAAAGTGCTCCCTTTTCTTCCTGTATTGAATAAGCTTATAAGGCCCAAAAACCATTTCTTTCTTGTTCCAGATGTTGTGTTTTCAAAAAATCAATCTGCTGAGGACATTGAGAAACTATTTAATGGCGCCATGAACTTATACAAAGTCAACTCATTAATTTGGTTTATTGACCCGAATAAAGAGGTCTATAGAAGAATCAAAAAAAGAATGAGCTGGGGAATCTTAGATAAAATTCTAGGAGAGAAAAAAGTTGCAGTTGTGACAAGAAATCAAAGTGGATTGTACTCATCTAAAAAACCAATATTCGTAAGCGCTTTTGATTTAATCTGATTAATTTTCGGATAACCTCTTAAATGGATAAATAAATTCTGAATAATAAGCTTTTACCGCATCTTCTTTTCCGGCACTTTCAAAAACAAGCTTTTTGCATTTGGGCAGGCTTTCTGAAACGCGACTAACAAAACCTCTTAGTCCTTTTTTAAATATACCATTGACGTCAATAACCATAAAAAACTTGAGCTCACCAATGTTAAACCCATTTTGATAATATATTTCGCACAACCTTTTTGGAGTTCCAATAATTAGCTCTGTACCAAAATACAAATCATTCCTTTGCTTTATACGAAGTCCTTTTTCAATAATAAGGTCAGAGGTAAGGTCATATTCTTTAAATGTCTTTTCAATGTGGGCGTTAAAGTCTCTTGAGGCTTGGTCATCAGAAAAAAGTATAATTCCTCTAGGAGAACCCTCTCGAGGCTCTGGGATTTCATCAATGATGAGCTGTTGTAGTAAATTGAAGTATTCAGAATAATCGGCTTTCAGCACTAATGATTTTCCTGATTTAAATAGCTTTCTGGCTTCTTTTTCGAATTCCTCTTTCAATGTTATTTTAGCTTTTCGTTGTTAATATGTCTTGACTGATCTCTAGTGGTTTTTTTCTCCATGTTTTTATTGAATGCTGTTTCAAGATTTACTCCTGTTTGGTTTGAAATACAAATGAGAACAAATAAAATATCCGCGATTTCATCGGCCAGGTTTAAATTTTCATCAGAAGCTTTTTCACTTTGCTCTCCATAACGCCTTGACATGATTCTTGCTAGTTCGCCAACTTCTTCCATTAAAATGGCTGTATTGGTCAATTCGTTAAAGTAACGTACCCCATATTTTTTAATCCAATCATCTACGACCTGTTGTGCCTGTACAAGTTCCATATCATTTATTTATCTGTTTTACGAAGTTAGAAATAATGTGTTGACCTATTTCATTCTGCCCTTTCGGTTTTTTTTATGACATTTGCCCTAATTGTTTTACACATGAAAAAATTAGCCAATTATATTGATGGTTCCTTAATTGAACCAAAATCGGGAAAATATTTTGAAAATATAGATCCTTCAACAGGCAAGGCTTACTCTCTTATTCCAGATTCTGATGATTCAGATGTAAATGCAGCAGTAGAAGCAGCACAAAAGGCATTTCCAGAATGGTCGGGAATGTCTCTTGAAAAAAGGAGTAAATACATTATTCAGCTTTCAGAAGGAATTGAGAAACGGATGGATGAATTTGTAAAAGCTGAATCCCTTGATAATGGAAAACCAGTTGCACTGGCTGCTCAGGTGGATATTCCAAGAGCCGTGTCTAATTTTCATTTTTTTGGTACTGCAATTTTACATTTCGCCTCAGAATCTCACACTATGGAAGGGGTGGGGATTAATTATACAACTAGAAAACCGATTGGTGTAGTCGGTTGTATTTCTCCCTGGAATTTGCCATTGTACTTGTTTTCTTGGAAAATAGCTCCAGCCTTGGCTTCCGGAAACTGTGTAATAGCCAAGCCCTCGGAAGTCACGCCATATACGGCTTATTTACTTTCAGAGGTCGCCCAAGAGATTGGATTACCAGCAGGAGTGTTAAATATTATTCATGGTACAGGTCCATCGGCAGGAGATGCTATTGTTAAACATCCATTAATAAAAGCCATTTCTTTTACAGGTGGTACTGAAACAGGAGCCTACATTTCAAGAACTGCAGGACCGATGTTTAAAAAACTATCTCTAGAGCTAGGGGGCAAAAATCCAAATATGATTTTTGCGGATTGTGATTTTGATGAAATGCTGAGCACAACGGTAAGATCTTCCTTTGCCAATCAGGGTCAGATATGTTTATGTGGATCTAGAATTTTTATAGAAAGACCCATTTACGAAAAATTTAAATCAGCATTTGTTGAAAAGGTTTCTAGAATGAAAAATGTTGCGCCTTCCGATCCCAATTCAAAACAAGGCGCTGTGGTTTCCAAAGGGCACATGGAAAAAGTGTTGTCATATATTGAGCTAGCTAAAGAAGAAGGAGGCAAGGTATTAACAGGAGGTGAAAGAGTAATTTTGTCAGCGCCTCATAATGAAGGATTTTTTATTCAACCCACCATAATCGAAGGCTTAAAATACGATTGCAGAACAAACCAAGAAGAAATATTTGGACCAGTGGTAACCATTATGCCTTTTGATACTGAAGACGAGGTTTTAATGATGGCCAACTCCACTCAATATGGTCTTTCCGCCACAGTTTGGACGAGTGATTTAAAAAGAGCACATAGAGTTGCAAACGAGGTACATGCGGGAATTGTATGGATAAATTCATGGCTTGTACGAGACCTTAGAACGCCTTTCGGGGGAGTTAAGGCGTCTGGTGTGGGACGCGAAGGAGGCTGGGAGGCACTTAAGTTTTTTACTGAACCTAAAAACATTTTCATCAAACAATAATGTACAGAGCTTTACTTTTTATTCTTCTTTCACCATGTATTTGTGCTCAAATGCAGCCCATCATGTGGCAGGTTCAAAGTGATACCATTATGAAATGGTCCTATTTTTTTGGTGATGAGTTTAATGGTGACGACATAAATAAGGATTTATGGCATCCAAACTATCCGTGGGGTGGACTTTCGCTTGATGCGGGTATATATGCAGCAAAAGAAATGGTAGAGCCGTCAAATGGATTTGTAAAGCTCAAAATAGACACTACGAGCGAGTGGCGAAAGTTTCCTAAATGGATGCTTGATGAAAAAGCCATTGAGAAATACAATGTTGAGGTTAGGAATGGGAACGAGGTTCAGCTGAAACATTTGATTTCTGCACTCTGGAGTAAGAAACAGTTCAAATATGGATATTTTGAGTGTCGAGCGCTTGCTCCTTCGGGAAGAGGCTTTTGGCCAGGATTCTGGCTCTATGGAGGAAATCCCAATGATGAAATTGACTTTATGGAAATGAAGGGGGAAAAGTCAAAGCACTTGCATGTGGATGTACATTGTCCGAATAATTGTGACAAGGTGAGAAACTGGATTGGGTTTAAAAAGAATTGGGGTGGATGGATTAAAGCCTCTGAACAGATTACAGATAAATATGTCGTGTATTCCGGATTATGGACGCCAGGCAAATTAATTTTTTACTTAAATGGAGAAGCTGTTGCAGAGTACCTTGGTGATTTTGGAACGAGCATGAATCTTATTGCCAATATTTCCGTGGCACAGGATAAGGGACCTTTTTCACCAGGGCCAGATAAGCATACGGTTTTTCCTAATGAATTTGTCATTGATTACATGAGGGTTTGGAAAGCCGAAAGCGACCCCATATTAAAAGAAGAAGATAAAGAGCTTGTTCGCCCGGAGTATATAGAGAATGCCATTATAGACAAGAACTCTAGTGTGTTTTCAAATGCAAAGCTAAAGCGCTCTGTGGGATTTATTTTCAATAAAAAGGAATTTAAAAAGCATTTGGGTTATGTTTCTGTCATGCAGGAATCAAGAGGACAATTGCTTATTGAAAAAAATGGAAACTTTAAGGATGATTTGACCATTTCTTTACTCAATTCTAATAACGAATTGCTTAAAGAGATAAAACTATCTGAAACTCAAAATCTATTTGATGTATCAGCCTTTAAAAAAGGCAAATATCTGCTAAAGCTACAAAGTCAAGGCTTGTCTTCAAGCTCCATGATTGTACTCTAATTTATCTTTTCTTTGCCGAATCTAATTCCAGCAGTTAAACGAATACTATAAAAATATTGTCTGTATTTAAGCTCATTAAAGCTGATGGACTTATTGTCAAATTCAGTTTCAAGGAAAACAAAATAGGAATCATCTGAATATCCACCAATAAACCTTATGTCATATCGGGGTGCAAGACCAATAAATCCCCTTGGAGAATTATTTAGGGTGTAAAACTTCGATTGAATGACTCCCCCAAAACCTAACCAACCTGAAATTTGCCAATTTTTAAACCTGGTCACATATGCATATCCTGGGATGACCCCAAAATCAATTGCTGAATAAATTGAAGCTTTCGTTTTTGTGTTTGAATTGTCTACTAGAAATGGAGGAATAATTCCTTTGCCGCTATTATCTACCCCAAAGCCATTTAAAGTACCTTTTAGGTACCAGGTTTGAACGGCTTGATTATAATGAGCCTGCTTTCCTCTTAAAGCAGCCATTTTAAAATCCCTATCGTGGAAGTACCAGCTATTCAAACTGAAATTTGTAGTCCTGACACTAGGCATCCTCAACTGCGGAAAGCCAATTGAAATAAAGTTTGAGTCGATTGCCATATAATCTTGGATGGCATACCCTTGAACTGTTTTAAAATCAACATCAAAAAATAGTTTTTTTAAGGAAAAATTAAACCCTACCTGAAATTGCTGTGATTCTCCCCAACGATCAACTGGTTTTACAAATCCAAAAACAGGGAATCCGATTCTCAAATGAAACCATTTGTATGCAAATCCAATTCCCATAAAGGTCTTGAAATTGTTTTTATACTTTAAAACGTCAGTATCCTCATTAAAGGGGTATTTAATTCTAAAAGGAGAGGTGTTGTATCCAAGATCTGTATAGAAAACCTTTTTGTCTTTAAAATTTTCAATTGCAGAAGGACTATCCTGTGCGGATAGATTTGTAGCCGATACAAGAAAAAGGCTACTTAATGCTATTTTCCAATCCCAAAATAAATGCATATACCTTTGCTCTTTCTTTTCTTTCTGAAGTTCTTCCCGAACCTCCACCATGTCCAGCATTCATATTACAATCAAAAATGAATGCATTGTCATCAGTTTTCAGCTCTCTCATTTTAGCGACATATTTAAGGGGTTCCCAATATTGAACCTGTGAATCGTGATAGGCCGTAGTTACGTACATGGCTGGGTACTCCATTTTCTTAATGTTGTCGTAAGGAGAATATTTGAGTAGGTAATAATAATATTCTTCTTCCATTGGGTTTCCCCATTCTTCAAATTCAGATGTGGTCAGTGGTATGCTTTCATCAAGCATGGTAGTAAGAACGTCCACAAAAGGGACTTGAGACACAATACCTTTCCAGAGGTATGGAGCCATATTAGAAACAGCACCCATTAAAAGACCACCCGCACTTCCTCCATTGGCATATATTTTATTTGGGTCACAATACCCCATATGCCCCAAATATTCTGCAGCGTTTATGAAGTCTGTAAACGTGTTAATTTTCTTCAAAAATTTACCATTTTGATACCATTCCTCCCCCATATATTTACCTCCTCTGATGTGTGCAGTAGCGAAGACAAACCCACGGTCTAAAAGACTCAGTCGAGTGGTGCTGAAATAATCCGGAATTGTATATCCATATGATCCATAACCATACAAAAGACAAGGTGCCTCACTCAGCTTTGTTCCTTTTTTGTATACAATAGAAACAGGAATTTGGGTGCCATCATTCGCCCTTGCCCAGATTCTTTTGGACTCATAATTATCCGGTGAAAAAGTAGGATCAAGAACTTTTTTCTGATGCCATAGAGACTTCTGACCACTCATCATATCGTATTTAAAAATACTAGAAGGTGTAGTCATTGAATTGTAGGCATAATATAAGGTGTTTGTGCTGTAGTCATCATTCATGCCCAGCCCGAGATAATAGGTTTCTTCATCAAATTCAATGTATTTTTCTTCTCTTGATTCAAAAGGGTAAAGCTTAATCTTTTTCAGACCGTTTTTTCTTTCCATGATGAGTAAAAACTCTTTAAAGACATCAATCCCTTCAATAAGTACATCTTCCGAGACATCCTGAAACACGCTGCATTGAGAAATGCTTTTGGGAAAGCTTCTTGTAAATAGAATTTTATTGTTTTCCGCATTCATATTACTCACAATATAAAACCCATTTTCATGGTGTTCTATTTCATACAGGTGACCATATCTGCGCGGAAGAAACACAGCTGGTGTTGCCCCGGAATCATTCGCATCCAGCCAAAGCACTTCTGAGGTCATTGAGCTATAGCATGAAATAAAGATGTATTTCCCCGTTTTACTTTTGCCAAAAGAAACGCTATACTTTTCATCTTCTTCTTGATAAATCAGCTCATCCTTACTTGATTTTTCACCAATAATGTGTCTGTAAACTTGATATGACCGAAGTGTTTGTTCGTCCTTTTTGATGTAGTAAATCGCTTTGTTATCATTGGACCAAATAATATCACCATTGGCATCTTCAATACGATCTTTTAGGTATTTACCATTTTTATTTTTGCGAATAGAGATGGTGTTCTTTCTGCGCCCCACAAAGTCTTCTGCGACAGCAATTAATTTATTATCAGGAGAAGGTTCCCAATCGGCAAGATTGTAGAATTCATTTCCTTTTGCTCTTTCATTTTCATCAAAGAAGAGGACTTCTTTGTCTTTTTGTTGAATATATATTTTCTGATATTCCAGACCTTCTTCGCTTTTTACTTGATACAATTGCTTGTTAAAATAAAATGGAGCCCCTTCCTCGTTTGGATCAATTCTTTGATCAAATTCTTCCATCAATTCATCTACCAAAGGATTTAATGGTTTGAAGTAGTTTTCACAATAGTCATTTTCCTGCTTGATATATTCAAGGACGTCGGAAGAATCTCTTTGATTCATCCAATAATAATTGTCTATTCTTTTGTGCTTTTGAGCAAGTAGCTCTTTAGGGATTTTTGTGGCAATTGGTTTTTGAGCCATAATGAGAGGGCTTATATAGAGGGTTAGAATAAATAAGAAAAGTGATTTCATATCAGATGGTTTCAACAAAAATACACAATTACTTTTCCTTTTGTTGTAACTTTGGGCCCGTGAAAAAAATCTATAAATATTTATTAAACAAGCTACCACGTCCCTTACTCATAAGGCTGAGCTATATTTTTAAATTTTTTGCACCAGTATTGTACCGCGGGAATAAGGTGGAATGCCCGGTTTGTGAAAGGTCTTTTTCAAAGTTTTTATCCTATGGGTCGAATGTAGCTCACCGAGAAAACGTGTTATGTCCTTATGATTTAACTCTTGAAAGGCATCGTTTGATGTGGCTTTATTTAAAAAGGAAAACAGATTTTTTCTCAGCGACAAACCTAAAGGTATTGCATATTGCTCCTGAGCAGTGTTTTTTACCACATTTCAAAAAACAGAAGAACTTGAATTATACGACTGCTGATTTGGTTTCACCAATTGCTGATCTTCATTTTGACTTGCATGATATACCCCTAGAGGACCATCAATATGATGTAGTCTTTTGCAACCACGTTATGGAGCATGTGGATGACCCCATTCGTTGTATGTCTGAGCTAAACAGAGTGATGAAGCCTGGAGGCTGGGCCATTATGCAGGTTCCTCAAGACATGAACAGGGAAAAAACCTACGAAGATAAATCCATTACAAGTCCTGAAGAGCGAGAAAAACATTTTTGGCAGAAGGACCATGTTCGATTATTCGGAAAAGATTACCCTAATTATTTGGAAAAATCTGGTTTTAAGGTGGACGAATTTGATTTGAATACTGAATTTGATACAACCGAAGCTTCAAAGTTTCGTCTTATGCAAAAAGAGATTTTGTATATTGCACATAAACCATGATCAAATACTTTTTAACCCTATTTTTTATCTGCGCCATATTATGTGTTGATGCGCAGAAAAATGTTTATCTAAATATCAAACCTGTATTTAATACACTACCCTTACAAATGGCGACAACATTAACCCATGGTAGTGGAGAATCATATGCCTTGGATCACTTTGATTATTATTTGTCAGATGTTAAGATTACACATGATGGTGGTCAGATCACGAATGCAGTGGAAGATGTATACCTTGTCGAACCCAACAATCATGCATTATATCTTGGCTTGCTTGCTCTTGAAAACATTGAAGAAGTAGAATTCACCATTGGAGTACCAAACCGCCTGAATACTCAAGAAGGATCAGAGGCAGTCGATATTTCTATCTACAAAGATACTCATCCTTTAAGTTTTCAAATACCATCTATGTATTGGGGATGGCAATTTGGTTATATGCCAATGATTATTGGAGGAGGAGAAGGTTCAGCTTATTTTGAAATACATTCTGTAGGGCCAGACTTACAAAGACAGGTAAGTCTTTCTGTAATACAAACTGATGTAACTGAAGATCAAATAAATGTAGAGCTTCAATGCCATGTAGATCGCTGGGTAAATGGATTAGAACTTGGGTCGGCTGGTATTTTACATGGAGCCTCTCCAGACAACATACTCATTATGGATAACGTACTTACAGAGAATGTTTTTACCATTTCACCATCGGCGTCAATAATGAATATTCAGCAGGAATATTCAACGATTTACATCAATGATGGAACCTTGTATTTTTCTCAACTGCCTATAGAAACATCAAGGCTTGTTCTATATGATCAATTGGGGAGGCTGATCCTTAATTCTAATCTTACTTCGGCAAATGGAATGATTGAAATAGGCACGAACCATTCGGGTCTTGCGTTTATTTTTTGTAAAGATAGTTTTGGAAGTGTTTTGGAAAAACAAACTATTTTTATTCCCTAATGCAATATCGGTTTCTTTCGCTGCTTTTGGTTTTCGTTATAGGGGGCACCTTTTTAATGTGTAGGACATATCCTGATTTGAATAAATTTGTTGCTGTTCCCGCTCCAATTGAAAACCCAACAGATTCAGCGAAAATCGCTTTAGGTAAAGAGCTTTTTTTCGATACGCGTCTTTCACTTGACAATACTATTTCCTGTGCAACTTGTCACAAGCCAGGTTTTGCATTTACGGATGGATTAAAAACCAGCACTGGAATCAATGAGCAAAAAACCGATCGGAATTCCCCGAGTATTCTGAATTCTGGATTCTTAAAAACAGTGATGTTCGATGCCCACCTCAAAACACTCGAGCTTCAGGCAATTGTTCCTATTCAGGAGCCTATTGAAATGGGCCACAATATGAAAGCTCTCATTCCACAGCTAAGAGCAATACCCGAATATCAAGAAGCAGCACAACGAATATTTAATAGGGATTTTGATGCCTATGTTTTGACACGCAGCCTAGCGGCATTTGAGCGCTCACTTATTTCTATGAGTGCTCCTTTTGACCACTACATTAAAGGAGATGAAAAAGCACTTAATGCAGATGAGAAAGCGGGGTGGAAGATATTTTCTGAAAAGCTGTATTGCACCAATTGTCATGCGCCTCCACACTTTACCAATCACGAGGCTAGGAACAATGGTCTTTATAAAGATTATAGTGAAGATAAGGGGCGCTTCAGAATACATTTGGACTCCTCGGACATAGGAAGCTTTAAGGTTCCTTCTCTTCGAAATATTGAAATCACTGATCCCTATATGCATGATGGCTCCATGGAAACGCTCGAGGAAGTTATTGACCACTATGCAGCAGGTGGACAAGGGCATTATTTGCAGGACAAAACAATTGTTCCATTCGAATTGAGTAAGAAAGAAAAAAAGCAACTAATGGCCTTTTTAAAGTCGCTAACGGACCTTTCATTCTTAGAGCGTCTATAATTCGTAACTTTGTCGCCATGAAATCAGCAATTGATACGATTTGTGCAAGAGCCACGGCAAGTGGTATTGGTGCTATTTCTGTCATCCGAATTTCTGGACCAGATGCTATTTCTGTGATTTCCAAATGCTTTTCAAAATCCCTTTCTGATGTGGATTCACATACCGTACATTTTGGAATGTTCAAGAGTGTAAGTGGGGTAGCTTTAGATGAGGTGTTGGTGACGCTTTTTCATCACGGAAAGAGTTTTACAGGTGAAGAAAGTATTGAGATTTCATGCCATGGATCACCCTATGTGCAACAACAAATTTTGGATGCCTTAGTGGCTTCGGGGTGCCGAATGGCTGATCCAGGAGAGTTTACTCAGCGGGCTTTCTTAAACGGTAAAATGGACCTTTCTCAGGCAGAAGCGGTAGCTGATTTGATTGCTGCACAAAGCAAAAAAGCACATAGAATTGCGTTAAACCAGCTCAAAGGCAATCTATCATCTGATTTAAAAATATTGAGAGAAGAATTAATCGCTTTTGCATCTCTAATAGAATTGGAGCTTGACTTCTCGGAAGAGGATGTCGAATTTGCAGACCGTACTCAGCTTAAAGAGCTGGTGTCAAAAGTATTAATCACTGTAAAAAGACTTTCAGGTTCTTTTGCATTGGGGAATGCACTTAAAAATGGTGTGCCTGTTGCGATTGTTGGCGCCCCAAATACAGGAAAAAGTACGCTGCTCAATCAGCTTTTAGGAGAAGATCGAGCGATTGTCAGTGATGAGGCGGGAACGACCCGTGATGTCATTGAAGAAACCTTAAATATTGAGGGAATTTTGTTTCGATTGATTGATACTGCGGGTATTCGGGAAACGACACAGAACATTGAGGCGATGGGGATTGAACGTTCTCAACAAAAGATAAAAGAAGCGTCAATTGTGCTGTGCCTTGCAGATGCCACGGATAAAACCAACCTTTCTCAAACGAAATCTTGGAGCAATGAATTGACGGATACATATCCTGATAAAAAAATCATTTTGTTGACCAATAAAAGTGATTTGCTTCAGGAGGACCTTAACGTTGGTGTGGTTTTAAGTGCAAAAAAAGGCTTTGGTATTGATGTTTTAAAAGTGGAAATGGTCAAAGCCGTTCTTGGAGAAATGGATCTAGAAAACGATACCATTATTGCCAATGCGAGACATCATGAGGCCCTTCTAAAGACAGCTGAAGCCTTGGAAAAGGCAAATACAGGACTGAATGATGGAACCACAGGTGATTTTATCGCAATGGATATTCGTCAGGCCATGTTTCATCTCGGGAGTATAACAGGAGACATCTCTACAGATGACCTGCTTGGAAATATTTTTAGTAAATTCTGTATCGGAAAATAGATTGTCACAAAACATGATTAATTTGTTATGTTTTTTGAAGTATAAATTTTTTCTTTATTTTTAGTTGGTGGAAAAATCCTCTTTTTACATAATAATTCTAATATTAATTTTGGGATTTATTTTAAATCCTGACTCTAATGATTTTGAAGAATATTTGGCTGAAAAAAGTTTAGAACGAGTTGACGTTAAGGATAACATGTTAACACAAGAAATAATGGGAAGTATGATAACTGCAATATTTCCATTTGAGCGGCAAGACTATAAAGTATTTTCGATTTATGAAATAAAAGGACTGAATTTGCTAGAAAATAAGAAAATCAAATTTATTGGTGTTTTTGGGTTTTTTCTACAAATAGAAGGTGATGATGTTTTCGATTAATAGAAATTTATTTTCTTAAATAATTATTTGTGTTTCCTCGACAGGAAAATAATTAACTCATATGTATCCATACCTTAGATTAACACGTGTCCTCATTCAAAGTAAATTTAAGCCAAAATTGGATTTTCACAGTGAGGAATTTGACATGATCAAACTAAGTGTTTGGCCTCAGGATATAGATCCTTTTTTGGAGCTCAACAATGGCAGGTACGTTACACTACTTGATTTGGGGCGCTATGCATACGGTTCCCGAGTAGACATCAGTGCCTTTTTAAAAAAAAATCAATGGTCTTTAACAATTACCGGGACTTACAATGAGTATCGTCATCGCTTGCGTTTGTTTCAAAATTTTGAATTAAAAACCAAAATCATTGGTTATGATGCTGACTGGTTTTATTTCTTTCAAAAACTGGAACGCAATGGGAAGACGCACATGGCATCAGTTGTTAAGTTTGCGTTTACCTCCAAAAAAGGAATTGTCAAACCCGAAGAGGTTGTAAAAGCCATGGGGGAACCCTATGATCCCAGTCAATTACCAAAATGGATTACCGAAGTGGGCAGGCACCAAATATTTAAAAAATAGTTAAAGTTATTTTTTGTATTTGGCTTATTGCTACTTTTCTTGAAATTTAAAAAACATGTACAAGTCACATTTTTTATTGGCCATTTTAATTGTAATACCATTTCTCTTCACCCGTGCTCAAAATAGGGAAGTAACTAACGCCTCAAATTACTCTGATTTTTCAGAAATAGATGAGCACGTCAGAAATTGTCCAAATGAGCTAAAGTCTGATGTGGACAAACTAATTCCTTTTCTAGAGGAAGTGGGTCATACCGATATTGAAAAAGCCAGAGCAATATATATATGGCTAACGGATAATATCAGCTATGATGCCAAATCAATCAACAAAAATAAGTACGGAGACAATAGTGCCGAGGGGGTATTAAAATCAAAAAAAGCGGTATGTGCTGGATATGCAAATTTATATGAGTTCTTAGGCAAAAAAATGGGATTGGAAATTTTTAAAGTAGGGGGTTATTCAAAAAATGCAGATGATGAACAGGAATGGTATTTTGTAAATGAAGAACCAGGGCATGCCTGGAATGCAATTCGAATTAAAGGAGAATGGAAAATTTTTGATGCCACTTGGGGTGCTGGTAATGGAGATAGTGACAGAAGAGGCAAATTGGTTTTCACCAAAAAATACAAGAATAACTGGTTTAATTTGAGTCCCTACGAAGCCATTTTTACTCATTACCCTGAAGACACCTCATTCATGTTTACTAATCCCAAAATCACGCTTGAAGAATACGAAAAATTCCCTAATGTGAGTATTATAGCCTTTAGCTCTGGATTATTGAATGCTGAAGAAGCGTATCTACAATCGGTCAATAAACCAACTGTAAAATATCCGGTAATGTATGATATGGAATTGGATGATTTTCGTGTAATTCAGTCACCCAAAACATTACGAATGAAGAGGCGTAAAAAGCACATTTTTGAATTTACTGCCAGTAATGTATCAGAAATCTATTTATACGAAAATGATGATTTAAAGGACACCTTTAAAAAGGAAAATGAGGGTCGAAATTTCACATTGGAATATATGAGTAAAGAAAAGACGAAAGTTGATATTGTGATTAAAACTTTGGAAGGAGAATTATATACCTTAATGGAATATGAACACTATTAATCTGTTGTGAAAAAATCATCAAAAAAGATAAGATGTTCTTTTATTGAAACCCGCCAATAATCCCAATTGTGGGCTCCAGACCTCAAAGAGTATTCATGAGGAATTCCCTTGGCCACTAATTTGTTATGAAAAGCCTTGTTCACTTCCACAAAAAAGTCCTCCGTTCCACAATCAAAAATGATTTTTAATTCTCCGCTTAAAAGGGATGTTAAATTGATGACCGTATTTTCTTCCCAAAGCTCTTGGTTTTCGGAATAAGAGCCCAAAAGGTCAG
>Ga0315331_10001873_pt1 | contig 15900 bp, 16 predicted proteins | sample M160m34915metaG_FD_203456 | JGI IMG/M metagenome (GOLD analysis project Ga0315331, IMG submission 203456) | Ammonia-oxidizing marine archaeal communities from Monterey Bay, California, United States - M1 60m 34915 | ecosystem: Environmental > Aquatic > Marine > Intertidal zone | place: USA...
GGGCGCGGTCTGGGGAGCGGGCTTGCTTTGGTTGGTGGGGACCCTCGACCGGTTTGCGATCCGTAGTCCGGTCTTCGAGGCCGTTGAGCGCTTCGTGACGGCAGAGCTGGTGTTTGGAAACATCGCGCTCTCCCTGGCCGATCTCGTGGCGTTCGGGTTGACGATCTGGCTTTCCTTTCAGCTGTCCCGGTTTGTTCGCTTCGCGCTGGAGGAGGACGTATACCCGCGCTTGTCTCTCGAGCGCGGGATCCCGTATGCGGCCTCGCGCTTCGTTCACTTCGTGATCCTCGGGTTTGGCTTCTTCCTGGCGGTCGCCGCCATGGGGCTCGATCTGAACCGCTTCGTGCTCCTCGCAGGCGCCTTGGGGGTGGGGATCGGGTTCGGGTTGCAGAACGTGGTCGACAACTTCGTGTCGGGGTTGATCCTGTTGACCGAGCGGCCGGTGCAGGTCGGCGACACCATCGAGACGGAGGGGTTGTTGGGCGAGGTGCAGCGGATCGGGATCCGCTCGAGCACCGTGCGCACGCGGAACGGCGCGGAGCTGATCGTCCCCAACGGCCAGCTCGTCTCGAGCCAGGTGACCAACTGGACGCTCTCCGACGCGCTCCGGCGGGTCGAGGTGACCGTCGGCGTCGCGTACGGGACGGACGTCCCGCGCGTGCTCTCGCTGCTCGAGGGGGTGGCCGTGGCGAACCCCGACGTCCTGTCCGACCCCGCGCCCCAGGCGCTGTTTCGGGGCTTCGGAGACAGCTCCCTGGACTTCGAGCTGCGGGTCTGGACCGCAGTCTTCGATCAGTTCGCGCGGGTGCAGAGCGAGCTGAACGTGGCGGTCGACGCCGTGCTCTGCGCGGAGGACATCGAGATCCCGTTCCCGCAGCGGGACCTCAACCTGCGTACGGTGGACCCGGAGGCCGGCGAACGGCTGACGCGGAGCGACCCGAAACGCTAGGCGGTGGCGTGGATCGTCTTGACCACGTCGAGGAAGACATGCTTGACCTCGCGCAGCGTGAAGCCGGCGGCCTCGACGTTCGCCACGGTGTCGCGGTTCATCTCGGTGCCGCGGCCGCGCAGGAGTGGCGTCATGGCGTTCATCATCAGCCGGAACGGGTAGTACTTCGAGCCGGTGTGCTCGAACATGTAGAGCTCACCCCCCGGCTTCAGGACGCGCCGTAGCCCCTGCAGGCCCTTGACCGGGTCGGGCACGGAGCAGAACGTGCACGATGTAAACACCTGGTCGAACGCACCGTCTTCGAAGGGCATGTCGTGGACGTCCATGGCGCGGACATCGATCTCGCCGTCATATGCCTCGATCCGGGGCTTGGCGACCTCGAGCATCTTCTCGCTGATGTCGATTCCGATGAACTCGCGGCCGGGTGGCAGGAAGGGGATGTCCAGCCCCGTTCCCACCGCACAGAACAGAACGCGGCCGTGGCCCATGTGAGAAAAGAGTTCGGTCTTGTACGGCTCCCACCGTTTCTCCGGGCCATAGCCGGCCATGAAGTCGAAGCTCGGTGCCGCTGCGTCCCAGCGTGCCTTGGTCACGAGGTCCATGTCGGTACCCTCCGCTTGACGATGACGTTTACGAGGTAGATGACCGCGATGACCAGGAGCCCGGTCTGGGCCCCGAGCGCTGCCCCTGCGCTGAGTCCCACCTCCTGGCCGGCCGCTCGCATCGATACCACCATCCCCGCGACCATCCCCGTCGTCATGGTGGGAACCATGATCTCCATCGCGCCAAACAGCGCGACAAAGCCAAACAGTGGCGGGAGCGACAGCAACATCCCGATGGCCATCCCGACGAGCATCGCCAGGAACGTGTTCCACGACGGCCCGAACAGGGCGGCGCAGACGAGGCCGATGAAAGCGCCGACGAAGGCGTTCGCCACGGCGTCTCCGAGGACGAAATAGGGTCGAGTCTCCAAGCGGCACCTCCAGGACAGGGCCCGCGCTCGCGGCGGGTTCGCGGAGGGTAACGCCCCGGGAGGGGCGCGATCCAGCGGTTTGCTGTGCCCTCGCGCGAACCGCGTGCTAGGGTGCTCGCGCACACGATCGGAGACGACGCTTGGCTCGAGACGACCTGATTTCCGCGAACGGTACCGTCGAGAAGATTCTCGGCGGGGGTAAGTACCAGATCGAGCTCGAGACGGGGCAGACCGTCACGGCCCAGTTGTCGGGCCGCATGCGCCGCTTTCGGATCCGCGTGATCCCTGGAGACCGCGTCACAGTGGGGTTGTCGCCCTACGACCCGAGTCATGGGTTCATCACGTTCCGCCTGCGCGAGGGCCAGCAAGGCCCTGGTCGCTGAGATCGAGCGGCGCAGTCCGCCCGTGGCCATCCCCTTCCATGTCCGGTTGCTGTTGCGCGCGGTGCAAGCCCGCGACCGACGCACGTTGTCGCGGTTGCAGCGCGCTCATCCCGGCGTTTCGCTCGACCCCACGGCGAGCACCAACCTCGCGGTTGCGCGCTGGGAGTTGGAGCCTGGTGCGCGCGTCGTGGTCGAGGCGGGAGTCGTCGCTGAGAGGATGCCCGGCGCTTTGCGTATCCACGTTGCGCGGGGCGGGGAGCTCCGGATCGGCGAAGGGACCTGGCTGCGGACCGAGGTCGCTGACCTCCAAATCGTCGTCTACCCCGGTGCTCGGGTGGAGATTGGACCCGAGGGGTTCTTGAACGGTTGCGCGCTGTCCGCGAAAACGGGGATCCACTGCGGCCGCCGGGTCTGGTTCGGACCGGGCACGCGGGTCTACGACTCCGACCAGCACGACATCGACGCGGAGACCCCGGAGCGTTCCGAGGCGGTCCGCGTCGGGGACTACACGTGGGTCGCGTCCGGTGTGACCGTCTTGAAGGGAGCGTCCATCGGCTCTCATTGCGTCGTGGGGGCGCACTCGCTGATCGGCGGCGAAGTGCCCGACCACAGCCTCGCGTTTGGCGTCCCTGCGCGGGTTCGCGGGACGGTCGGCGATCGCTCGACGGTGCTCCCCTGAATCGAGGAGGGGGCCGCCGGCTGATTGCGCGTTTCCGAGCGCACGGCGAACCTGATAGGGTGACGCGATGGCACGTTTGAAGATCGCGATTTTTGGACAAGCGCCGTTCGGGCGTGATGTGACGGCGGACCTCGCAGAGGCGAACCACGAGATCGTCGGCGTCTACGCGCCGCCCGAGGGACCGCGCCCCGATCCCCTCGCGGAGCTCGCGCAGGAGCGCGGCTGGCCGCTCTTTCGGCACAAGCACTTCCGCCGGAAGGGACAGGCGATTACGGAGCGCGTCGAGGAGTATCTCGCGCTGGGCGCCGAGTTGAACGTGCTGCCCTTCACTACGGTGATCCTCCCGCCGGAGATCGTCGACGCCCCGCGGCATGGCTCACTGTGCTTCCACCCGTCGGCGCTGCCGGCCTACCGCGGTGGCAGCGCCATCCCGTGGCAGATCATCCTGGGTGCGCAGACGACCGCTGCGACCGTGTTTCGTCCCGACGTGGGCGTCGATACGGGGCCGATCGTGGCGCAGCGGGGCGGGATCCCGATCTCGGAGACGGATAACGCCGTTTCCCTCTATTTCGACAAGCTCTACCCGGCCGGCGTCGAGGCGATGGCTGAGGCCGTCGCGGCGGTGGCGGACGGCTCGGCGGTGTTTACGGCGCAGGTCGAGGAGGGCGCCAGCCATGAGCCGCTGCTGCGCGACGAGCATGCGCGGATCGACTGGTCCGCCCCCGCGGAACAAATCGGTCGCCTTGTGAGGGGTTGTGACCCCAACCCTGGGGCATGGGCCGAGCTTGGCTCGGATGTCGTGCGCCTTTTTGGGGCGACTCTTGAGCCGGGGCGTAGTGAAAAGGAACCGGCCGGGACTCTGCTGGGCTTCGAGGAGGGGGCCGCGCTCTTTGCTTTGCCCTCAGGCGCCCTGCGGGTGGCCAAGCTTCGGGTTGGGGACGCGAAGAAAGCCCCCGCCGCAGAGGCCGGCCTGGCGCTGGGTGCCGTGCTCGGGTAGCTGCCTGGGACAAGGCCCCGCAATCGCGCATTTTTTCGGATCTTCGGCTTAACTCCGCCCTGTGGGGCTGCCGAAACGACAGCGCATGACGGATTAACACTGCCCCGTGGGGACGGGGGGTGCCGTATGGCGGGTTGCACGCTAAGGTGCCGCGCGCCGAGAGTGCCGCCCGGTCTTGGCGGAACCGATTCATCCCGCGATCGAACCTGTTCGCACAGATCCCCGTGGAGGCGGGGCACGCGAGGCGATTATGCTCACCGACCTATCGAAGATCCGAAATATCGGAATCAGTGCCCACATCGACTCAGGCAAGACGACGCTCACGGAGCGCGTCCTGTTCTACACCGGCCGAATCCACGCCATTCACGAAGTGAAGGGCAAGGACGAGGTGGGTGCGACGATGGACTCGATGGAACTCGAGCGCGAGCGCGGGATCACCATCGCTTCCGCGGCGACGTTCTGCGAGTGGGACAACCATCACGTCAACATCATTGACACCCCTGGCCACGTGGACTTCACGATCGAGGTCGAGCGAGCCCTGCGCGTGCTCGACGGCGCGGTCCTGATCCTCTGCGGCGTCGCGGGGGTGCAGTCGCAGTCGATGACAGTCGACCGTCAGATGCGCCGCTACAAGGTGCCGCGGCTCGCATTCATCAATAAGCTCGACCGCTCCGGGGCGAACCCGGGCCGGGTGACGGAGCAGCTGTGCGAGAAGCTCAAGCACAACGCCGTCATGATGCAGCTTCCGATCGGCCTCGAGAACGACTTCGAGGGCGTCGTGGACCTCATCACGATGAAGGGCCTCTACTTCGAGGGTGACAACGGCGAGCACATCGTCGAGCGTGACATCCCGGACGAGATGAAGGACGAGGCGGACGCCGCCCGCGAGACGATGCTCGACGCGGTGTCCATGTTCAGCGATGAGCTGATGGAAGCGATCCTCGAGGAGACCGTCACGGAGGAGTTGATCCACGAGGCCGTCCGTAAGGGCACGCTCTCGATGGATCTGACCCCGGTCTTCCTTGGCTCGGCGTACAAGAACAAGGGCGTTCAGAAGCTTCTCGACGCCGTGTGCGCGTACCTGCCGTCACCCGAGGAGATCGAGAACTCGGGCGTCGATCTGAGCAACGACGAGGCGCCGCTGGCGATCGAGTCCGACCCCAACAAGCCGACGGTCGCTCTCGCGTTCAAGCTGGAGGATGGCCGTTATGGCCAGCTCACCTACGTGCGCGTCTATCAGGGCAAGCTCTCGAAGGGCGCGAGCATCATCAACAGCCGCACCAAGAAGAAACACAAGGTGGGCCGGTTGGTGCGTATGCACTCCGACAAGATGGAGGACATCGAGGAGTCTTCAGCGGGTGACATCGTCGCGCTGTTCGGGATCGAGTGTGCGTCTGGAGACACCTTTACTGACGAGTCCGTCCGGATCTCGATGACGTCGATGCACGTCCCGACGCCGGTCATCTCACTCTCCGTGAAGCCTGTGGACAACAAGGCCCAGGACAACATGTCCAAGGCGCTTGGTCGCTTCGTGCGGGAGGACCCGACGTTTAGCGCTGGGGTCGACCCCGAGAGCGGCGAGACGGTCATCTCGGGAATGGGCGAGTTGCACCTAGACGTGTACGTCGAGCGGATGAAGCGCGAGTACAACTGCGAGGTTGCGACCGGCGCGCCGCAGGTGGCGTACCGCGAGACGATCAGCAAGCGGGTCGACTTCAACTACACCCACAAGAAGCAGACGGGCGGCTCCGGTCAGTTCGGTTGCGTCATGGGCTGGGTGGAGCCGATCTCTGAGGGTGACGAAGACTTCGAGTTCCTCAACCAGGTGCGTGGCGGAAACATCCCAACGGAGTACATCCCGTCGGTCGAGAAGGGCTTCCGGTCCTCGCTCGACAAGGGCCGGCTGATCGGCTTTCCGGTCACCGGGCTGCGCGTTTGTGTCAGCGACGGGAAGTCGCACTCGGTCGACTCGTCCGACAACGCCTTCCAGGCAGCGGCTCGTGGCGCGTTCCGTGACTTCTACGGCCGCGCCAAGCCCATCATCCTCGAGCCCGTCATGAAGGTCGAGGTGGAGGGGCCGCAAGAGTTCCAGGGGGCGATCCTCAAGAGCATCATGCAGCGGCGTGGAACGGTCATCGGGACCACCGAGGACGAGGGTGGCTTCTGTCGGGTCGAGACGGAGGTGCCGCTCGCGGCGATGTTCGGCTACGCCACGGATCTGCGTTCGTTGACTCAGGGCAAGGCCGAATTCAGCATGGAGTTCTCCCGCTACCTGCCGGCTCCTTCAGATGTTCAGGAAGAGCTGAAGAAGAAGTACGAGTCGAAGCTTGGGAAGGATGACGACGAGTGAGCGAAGGGGAGCAGGGCATGTATCGGAAGTTCGTCAACGCCCGTAGTCCGCTCCGCTTACTGGAGAAGGGGCTCCACGGGGGGCTCGGGATCGGCAATATCGGCGTCGTTCTCGCCGGGCCGGGTGTCGGCAAGACTTCCTTCCTCGTAGGCGTGGCGCTCGACGAGGAGCTGCGTGGTGGGTCTGTCCTTCACATGGCGCTCGACCAGACGGTCGCGCACTTGCGAGTCCACTACGACGCGGTGTTTGATGAACTCGCGAGCTCAACTCACATCGATGATGTCGCGACGACGCATCAGGAGATCGACCGGCAGCGGAGTATCCGTTCCTATACGACGGGCGGGTTTACGATTGACCGGCTCCGCGAGGCGGTCAAGCTCGAGACCGAAGCGGGCAAGAAGCCGACGATGATCTTGATCGAGGGGGCGAACCTCTCGAAGCTCGAACGAAGCGAGCTCTTCGAAGTCCAGTCGTTGGCTGCGGAGCTGGCGGCGGAGGTCTGGCTCTCGGTCGCTTCCGAGGGGGAGCAGGTCGAGTCGCTTCCGTCCGCGATCCAGCACGTAGAGGACGTCGTGAGTGTTGTCCTGGCGCTCGAGCCTGACACCGACTCCGTACGCCTACGCGCCTTGAAGGATCACGAGAACCCCGATCTCTCGGAGCTCCACGTCTCGCTGGATCCGAAGACGCTCTTGCTGATCCGTAGCTGAGCGGGCGACCCCTTTACGCCCCCCCTCGCATGAGCGGCCTCACGCGCTCTCGTTAGTAAGCCCGCGGAACTCCGCCAGGTGCTCTTGGTACCGGGCGCGGATCCCCAACGCTTCGGGTCGGGTAAACCCGAGTTCTTCCGCGATGGTGACGACCTCCTGGCTCTCGGTGGTCGAGATTTCGCCGTCTGCCGCCGCGACGGCGAACAAGCACTCGACGAGTTGAGCGCGCTGTTTCGTGTCGGTGATCGCGCGAAACTCCCGCGTCACGAGATAATTCTGGCTGCCGCCGAGCCGCGTACTCTGGTCGCACGCGATCTCGCAGACCACAGCGGCTTCCTCCTCGGACAAGCGGCCCAGTCCACGGAGGATCTCCCGCATCGCGGCGACCTCCTGTGCGTCGATCGTGAGGTCGGCCTGAGCTACCCGGGCGAGGATGTAGGCGAACGCTGCGATGTAGCGCGCCTGGTCCGGGGCCATTTGCTCAAGCGTTTCGGCGATCCGGCGGACGGAGGTGGTCTCGCCCGCCCCGCCTCGGCTGGAGCCTGTGGTTTCGATTCCGAGGAAGCGTTGTAACAGGGACATGAGATCGGGAATCGTCGCCCATTGTGGGCGCAACGGCCAGGGGGGCCGCTCAGCGCCGCCAGGAGAGAAAACGATTGAAGAGCCGGCTGACCGTTGGCGTCAGTCGGGTCCGGTTGAACGCATCGCCGATCTTGCGGATCGCCTCGCTGCGGGTGGGGTACGGGTGGATGACGCGAGCGAGCTGCCCGAGCTTCAAGCCGCTCGCCATTGCGACGCTGACTTCGCTGATCGCTTCGCCTGCGTGTGATCCGACGATGGTCGCGCCGACGATTCGGTCTCGACCCTTCTCCGTGAAGATTTTTACGAAGCCGGTCTCATCGCCGTCGGTGATGGCCCGGTCGATGTCAGCGAACGGTTGTTTCCAGGTGTCGATCGCGACGCCTTGCGCAGCGGCGTCCTGCTCCGAGAGCCCGACCCCGGCGATCTCGGGGGCGGTATAGGTGCAGCGTGGGATCGTGAGCGCGGAGTATCGACCCCTCCCGAAGAACAGCGCATTTTGCACCACGAGGCGCGCCGCGAAGTCGGCGGCGTGCGTGAACTGGGCGGGCAGGCAGACGTCTCCGCAGGCGTAGACTCGAGAGTTCGTCGTGCGGAGCCGATCATCCGTGACAACCCCACGGCCGGTCGCCTCGATGCCCGCCGCGTCGAGACCGAGACCGTCGATGTTTGGCGTCCGGCCGACCGCGAGAAGAAGCGCGTCGTACTCGACGTCGACAGGCCCTTCTGGGCCTTCCAGCGTGGCGTGCTTCGCGTCGTCACCACGTGCGACGCTCGTGAGTCGTGTCCCGAGCCGGATGTCGACCCCGTCTTGCTCGAGCGTGGCATGGAGCAGGGCCGCCGCCTCGGGGTCCTCCCGTGCGAGGAAGCGGTCCTCCAACTCGACGAGGGTGACCGCAGAGCCAAACCGCTGGAAGGCCTGGGCCAGCTCGCAGCCGATGGGACCGCCGCCGATCACGAGCAGGCGCCGGGGGAGCTCTGTGAGCTCGAAGACCGTGTCGTTGGTGAGGTAGCCGCATTCCGCCAGCCCGGGGATGGGCGGGATGAAGGCCGAGGCCCCGGTCGCGACGACCGCGCGCGCGAAGGAGAGCTGCTGGTCTCCGACGCTGACGTGCTCCGAGTCCGTAAAGCGTGCGTCGCCGAGGAAGACGTCGACACCCAGCTCATCCCGGAAGCGCCGCGCCGAGTCGATCGGGCTGATCCGCGCCCGCACCTCGCGCATGCGTGCCATGACGGCCTTGAAGTCGACGGCCGCGCCTTCTGCGCCCGAGATTCCGAGCGGCCGCAGCTCTCCGAGCGCCGCGAAGGTGTGTGCGGTTCGCAGGAGTGATTTGGACGGCACGCAGCCGACGTTCAGACAGTCACCTCCCATCAGGTGCCGTTCGATCAGCGCGACCTTCGCGCCGACGCCAGCGGCGCCGGCTGCGGTGACGAGCCCAGCCGCTCCGGCCCCGATCACGACCAGGTTGTAGCGGCCCGCGGGTTGCGGGTTCTGCCAGTCGCTCGGGTGGACGTTCTCGATCAACGTTCGGTTGGAGGCGTCGTCGGGGGGCAGCCGGATCATTCGGCGGCCTCCTGGCCCGGCGTGTCCTCTTCCGCGGTGGCCTCCCGTAAGGCGCGACGAGCCAGCCGCGTGATCGCGACCGTCACGCCGAGTGTCGCGATCAACCCAACGGCTTGCAGGGCGAGCTCGGCCGTTCCGGCCGTCTCCTCGCCCGCAGCGCGGGCCGCGACCTGGCCAGCCAACGCGCCATAGTACACATAGAGCAGCGTTCCGGGCAGCATGGCCAACGAGCCGAGAATGTAGTCTCGCAGGCGTACGCTGGTGAGCCCAAGCGCGTAGTTGAGGAAGCTGAAGGGGAAAAGCGGCGAGAGGCGAAGGAGGACGGTGATCCGCAGCCCCGCGCCCTCGATCGCCCGGTCGATCGCTTCGAAGCGCGAGTCCGCGCGGAGGCGCTGGGCCACCCAATCGCGCGCGGCGTACCGCGCGATCAGGAACCCGAGCGTTGCGCCCAGGAGCGCCGCGGTGAAGGCGTAGGCGGTCCCGCCCGCAAGCCCGAAGAGGGCCCCCCCCGCGATCGTCAGGATCGACCCGGGGACGAAGACCGCCACGCACAAGGCGTAGCCCGTGATGAACACGACGGGTGCCCACGCGCCGAAGTCGCCGACCCACGCCACGAAGGTCGCGAGCCCATTCGCTGCCTCCTGCCCGAGGAGCGCGATCGCGGCGACCGCGCCGGCGGCCAGAGCCGGGCGTCGCCAGCCCGGACCCCGGGCAGGCTGTGGCCCGTCCGGAGTGGGGGTGGGGCGGTTCGTGGCCATTGGTGTTCGGCTCCTGTGCCGGGGGCGTGGTGCAGTCGATCGCACCCGGGAGCGTAGCGGGCTCTGCGGCGGTCGGTCGCACGAGAGCCCGATCGCTTCGCTATGCTCGGCGGCCGCGCTCTTCTTTAGGAGGTTTGAGCAATGAGTGATATCCGTTTCGACGGCCGTGTAGCGGTCATCACCGGCGCCGGGGGCGGCCTCGGACGAACCTATGCGCTGGAACTGGCCAGCCGCGGCGCACAGGTCGTCGTCAATGACCTAGGAGGGGCAGCGGACGGAACGGGTGGCGCGACGAGCGCAGCCGACGCTGTCGTCCAAGAGATCGAGGCCGCTGGTGGCACCGCGGTCGCGAACTACGACTCGGTCTCGACACCCGAAGGCGGTGAGGGCGTCATTCAGACGGCTATCGACAACTTCGGCAAAGCAGACATCGTGATCAACAACGCCGGGATCCTGCGGGACAAGAGCTTCGCGAAGTTGGCGCCCGCGGACCTCGAGGCGGTCATCGATGTGCACCTCAAGGGCGCCTTCTACGTCTCGCAGCCTGCTTTCCGTGTGATGAAGGAGAACGGCTTCGGGCGTTTTCTCTTCACGGCTTCGGCCGCCGGCGTCTTCGGCAATTTTGGTCAGTCGAACTACGGAGCCGCCAAGATGGGGCTCGTCGGCTTGATGAATGTCCTCTCGGTGGAGGGGGCGCGAAGCGGAATCCAAGCGAACACGATCATGCCGATCGCAAACACTCGGCTGACGCAGGACTTGCTTGGCCCCATCGCTGAGAAGCTCGCCCCGGAGTGTGTGACCCCGCTCGTCACGTACCTCGTTTCGGAGCAGTGCGAACTGACCCACGAGTTGTTCTCAGTCGGCGGTGGGCGCTATGCGCGGGTCTTCGTTGGGCTCGCGCAGGGCTGGAACGCTGGACCCGACACGGCGGTATCTGCAGAGGACATCGCCGCGAACCTCGACACGATTCGCGAGCAGGAAGGCTACATCGTGCCCGCGAGCATCGGCGACGAGATGGGCCTCATTGCCAGCGGTCTCAACGGCTGACGAATGTCCTGCGGGGCGATGGGGCGCCTCGGCGCGACATCGCCCCGTTGTTCAGGAAGAGTGCCGCCGGCGTGCGCGTCGGCGTTGGCGCTTTGCGTTCTCCGTCATTGACGCCGGGCTCGCGGCAGCCTGTTCGTGCTGTTGCCCTCGATCCGTGGCCGCTGTGGTGAAATTGCGATCCGCGGAAGGACGCGCGCCTCTCACACGCTCGATGTAGGCATTCGCGAGCGCAGGCGCCTGCTCGATCCGGAGCAGCATGGCGTACTGCGCCACGAAGGAACGCAAGTACAGCTCGGGCGGTAGGTGATCGAGATCTTCTGCTTCGATCGCTACGAGGCAGCGGATGCGTGTGCGCCCGAGGCATTCCTCGAGTGACAGCCCGAGCTGTTCCCGTCGTCTCCGAAGTGTGAGTCCCGGCGCCTCGAGGTCGACCTTCCCTGGCTCTCCAGGGGACGCAGCGGGCGCCTTTACGGGCGCTTGGGCGAGTGGCGTCGCCTCCGCGGGGTTGCTGAGGGGGCTGGGTTGCTCGATCGGCTGGGGCACCGCCGCGACGGGCGTCGGGGTAGGGCGCGGCGCCGCGGAGGCCTCGGGGGCCCGATCGGTCCCCTCGGCGGTCGCGCTCTGTCCGGCCAGGAGTCGCTCGACGACGGCCCCGAAGTGGTGGGCGAACTGGCTCCCCGGAAAGCGTTCGATGACGGGTTTGCCGTTGATGACCGCGTTCACGACGCAGTCGTCCGCGGTGATCGCCCCGCTGTATCGAAGGCGGGCCCCGAGGTGCGCGGCCGCGTCGCGAACGATCTGCGGGCCGAGTTCGTTGTGTCTCGCGTTGCGGATGCGGTTGACCACGAGCTGGGCGCTGAAACGCTCAAAGCATTTTTGCAGCGCGACACCGGCGGCCTCGTCCTCCTTCTGTACCGCGGCGAGCAGGTCGCGCGGGCCCGGGATCTGGCCCCGGTGCGCAGCGATGGCGGCGTCAAGCGCTTCTCGGACGCCGCTCTCGCGGCTGACGGATCGGAGCGATCGCAGGAAGGCGGCGAGCAGGAAGTCGTATGTATTTTCGATCGAGGTTGGCTCGGGGACGACGACGACAACTCCTGTATCGGCGGCGAGGAAGAAGTCGAGCACGTTCAAGGCCGTGCCCGCTCCGAGGTCCATCACTACATGATCGACTTGGAGCTGCGAGATCTGACGGATGATCCGCTGCTTCCGGGCATAGGAGAGGTTCGCGGTGCCTGGACTCGCTCGGTCGCCGGCGAGCATCCACAGGCCCTCGATCCCGGTGGGCGTGAGAGCCTCCGCGACCGTGTCGATCTTCCTGTCGATGACCTTGTTCAGGCCGCCTCGGCCTCGTGTGACACCGAGCATCGTGTGGAGGTTGGCGCACCCGAGGTCGAGATCGAGGAGAGCGCAAGTTTGCCCCCGCGCGGCGAGTGAAGTGGCGAAGTTCGTCGAAAAGACGGACTTACCGACTCCTCCCTTTCCGCTCGCGATCGCCCACACGTGAGGCCGGTGGGCTGTCGTTTGTTGAGGGGACGGGATCGCTTCCAGATTCGAAGCGCTCGTAGTCGGCATCTATCAGCTCCTTGATCGGATCCTCGAGTCGAGGCCCTTCGACGGGTGTGTGTCCCGGTGGGCGTCGCTGGTGTCGCAGTTCGGAGGGTCCGTGTACCGAACTTCCACTGTTGCCGGTGGGTTGCGATTGCATGGGGAGGCAGCGAGACAGCAAACAGGCGTCAGAAGTCCCGCTGCAGGCTGCCGGATCGGTACATAGACGTTGGTTTGGTCTTCAGTTTGCATTGTTGAACCCCAACGATTGGGCCTGGACGGCAATGGAGGATTGGTGTTGTGAGTGTCTTTTCGAACGAGCTTGCGGTCGACCTGGGAACGACGACCACCGTTGTGCATGTCCATAAGAAGGGAGTCGTGGTCCGCGAACCGAGCGCCGTGGCGACGAGCCGCGCGGGTGTTGTGGCCGTCGGTTCCGATGCTGAGGAGATGTCCGGACGAACGCCGAGGGGCACGGAAGTGGTCTACCCGGTGCGTAACCGGGTGGTCACAGATTTTGACCTTACGGCCGCGCTCCTTCGCGGTTTGATGTCCTCGCCGGCGATCGGACGACGGCCGTTTCGGCCGCGTGTCGCGCTGCCGGTTTCGGTCACTCTGAGTTCCGTTGAGATGCGAGCTGCGCGAGAGAGCGCGCGAGTCGCTGGGGCGCGCGAGGTGCACCTGCTGCCGCAGTCGATCGCGGCTGCGCTCGGTGCGGGGCTCCCGGCCTTCGAAGCGGCTGGGAACATGATCATCGATGTCGGTGGCGGCGGGACCGAGGTGAGCATCATCTCGCTCGGAGAAGTTGCCGTGATCGAGTCGGGTCGGACGGGTGGCGAGGCGCTGGACCTGGCGATCTCACACTACCTGCGCACCTACTACGGTCTGCAGATCGGAACCCGGACGGCCGCTCAGATCAAGTGTCGGGTCGGCGCCGCGCACGTGTCAGGCCCACCGGAGGTGATCACGGTCAAGGGGCAGGATGTCGTGCGGGGCACCCCGGCTGCGATCGAGGTCAAGTCCGACGAGGTCATCGCGGCTCTGGAAGAGCCGCTGGACGCGATCGTCGACGTGGTCCGGACCGCGTTCGTCAACACGCCAGCAGAGCTCTCCGGTGACCTGTTCGACCGTGGAGTGGTGCTCGTCGGCGGAGGGGCGCAGATGCCCGGCCTCGACGTGCGTATCCGCGAGCGAACGGGCCTTCCCGTGTTCGTCGCGGACGCAGGCTCCGACGCCGTGGTCCTTGGCGCAGCGCGCGCGTTCGAGATCCCGGGTGCACTCGCGAAGCTGGAGCTGTCGAGCTGAGGACCAGTCAGGTCGCGGGCGCGAGCTTTGCGTCGAGTACAGGCCACTCGATGGCCGACTGACTTGCGAACGCCCGCAGTAGGAGGACTCTGTCCATCGCGTCGTCGCCGGCACGGAACTCGTCGATGGCTGCCTTGAGCGTGTCTTCGTCCGGCTGTGGAGGAGTGTCGTCCTTGAGCGATCCGTCTTCGTGGGCGACACCGACGCGGTCGAGCCAGGCGATCAACAGTGGCTTTCGGCATTCGAGGAAGTAGACGGCGAGAGTCTCCTCGGCCAAGGAGTCCGCGTTCACACGAGCGAGGGCTCGCCGGATGGCTGCGGCTCGCTTCTCCGCGGTCAGCTTCTTCAGGTAGGTGGGGCGACTCTTCATCGCCGCCGCCGCTGCGTGAAGGAGCTGCGTGTACATCATGGGAGCATCCTCGGCGAGTCCGCTGAAGAGATGCTGGGTGGTCTCCGGATCGAGGTCCGCGAAGATCTGGTAGGGCTTCATGCGGGTTGTGATAGCGCAGACGGTGAGTTCCCGCGCTCCTGGCTGAGTCCCTCGTTGCAGGCGAGCGTCATTAGCAGCACCAGGGCTGCGGCGAGTAGCGAGTGCAGCGCCGTGACCTCGATCGGGATCCGCAGCAGCACGTTCGCGACCCCCACGCCCGCTTGTGTCACCCCCACGATCGCCGCTGCGGCCAGCAGGCCGCTGAGCCTGCCGTGTCCGCGACCCACGGTCGCGGTCGCGATCAACGAGACGACCAGGGCATAGCCAGTCAGGCGGTGAAACAAGTGGAGACCCCGCGCACCTTCGAAGCTCGGGAACCAGGCACCGGCGTGGCAGGCCGGCCATTCGTCGCAGACGAGGCCGGCGAAGCGAGAGGAGACCTGGCCGCCGAGGATCAACTGCAGCACGAGTAACGAGGCGCTGAGCCAGAGCAGGTTGCGAAGGGTCTTCGGGACGGCATCGTCGGCGGGTTGCCCGTCCGCGCGTCGACTCAACTGGTAGGCGACGGTGGCGAAACCGGCGTTGACGGCATTTCCAACGACCAGGTGCGACGTGACCGTCCAGGAAGCCAGCAGCTGCCACACGGTGAGCGCGCCGAGCGTCACCTGCACCGCGAGCAGGACCGCGGCGAGTGCGAGCCACGGGCGGAGAGGCCGGCCAAGGCCGGGCTGGCGCAGCGTCAGGATCGCGAGCAGGAGGAAGAAGAGCCCGACCCCTCCCGCGAGAGCCCGGTGTCCCCACTCGAACGCGATCTTGACGTCGAAGCGAGGGATCACCTCGCCAAAACAGAGCGGCCAGTCGGGGCACGCGAGGCCCGCCCCGTTGGCGCGCACGAGCGCCCCAAGCACGATGAGACAGGTGGTTGCGGTCACGAGGGCCCAGAAGCCCCATGCGAGCCGCGCTGCGGTCGATTGTTCGCGGGTGATGGTGGGAGAGTCCCTGCTGAGTGGGCCGACCGACGGTACTCGAGTCTCCGGGTCGCGACAATCTGCCCCGCGGGGGAAAGTGCGCAAAAGATTCAGGAATATTGCCGACTTCGTCGATACGGTTCTTATGGCAGCAAACACCTCGACCACTAGCGACGATCCCCGAAAACTCCGCACCCTCTTCCAGCGAGCGACCGCGCTCGCTGGTGTCCACGAGGTGCCCTCCGTCATGGCAGGCCTGACGTCGTCGCCGGGCGATCGATGCTTCGTGGACTTCGTCGACTTCCTGGAGAGCGCGTTACGTGTCGAGGACGGAATCTTCCGGATGACGCGCGACCGGGTCGTCCTCCACCTGGCTGATGTGGACGAGAAGCAGGCGATGGAGGTCGTCCAGCGGCTCCTCAACCGCTTCCAGGAAGAGTTCCCGCAACTCACCGAGGCGACCTTCATCGCCCGTTATGCGGAGATTCGCCCCGGCCAGGAAGAGCCCACGATCAAGGAATTTCTGCCGACGCTGTTCGTCGCCAAGTCCATGCACTGAGCGACGTGCAGGGCGTTAGATCCAGCGCGGCGGCGTCTCGACGTCGCTCGCGACCAGGGCGAGGCATTCCTCGGCTGTGCCCCAGGCGAGCGAGCGGTCCGTGCCGC
>Ga0315331_10001875_pt1 | contig 15894 bp, 10 predicted proteins | sample M160m34915metaG_FD_203456 | JGI IMG/M metagenome (GOLD analysis project Ga0315331, IMG submission 203456) | Ammonia-oxidizing marine archaeal communities from Monterey Bay, California, United States - M1 60m 34915 | ecosystem: Environmental > Aquatic > Marine > Intertidal zone | place: USA...
AATATAAGTATTTGTTCCTGTTGCTGGATCCGTCCAATAACCTGCGCCAAGCTCAGGATTTTCTTCAGAAGAAAGCGGGTCAACCCAACCTTGTCCTGCTACCCATCGACGCTGGTTAGGTACAAAGCTTTGTCCGGCTTCTACACCTCGTTCTGGAGTCCAACCAATAGCTGATCTAGCAGCATCTCGTTCTTCCTGCGAGCTTGGTCTACGGTCTATTAGGTTGCCTTCAGCATCCGTATCATAATACTCAACCATTACGCAACCTCTCCCATGAGCCTGCCCAATCCAGTCACAAGCTCATAAGCATTATTAATCCCCCGTGGACTTTGATCGTATTCATCTGTTTGTCGAAGCCAGCGAGCAAAATCCCCACCAGACATCTCCATTTGATCTTGGCCTTCTACAGTTAAACCGCCAAGTTGGACAGCCATATCTTTGTGGCGACCATCCCATTGAGGGGTATACCCCATCACAGAACTAAAGATCCCGTTATAAGCACCCACAATAGAAAGTGGACTTTTACCAGCTTCGATACGATCTTTCCAAGCAGGGAACAGCAAAGCTGCCTGCTCAATCATTTCGTCTTCAACCAAATCAACAGTTGTCTCACCCGTAAACAGTTGTTCAGAACGTCGTTTCAACAACTCTTCATCCGGGTCCATCAAATACTGGCGATACAAGTTTTTGATACTGCTTCGGAAATCCGAAATAGTTCCACCAGCAGGTGCCCCTGCACCAAAATCGAAAAGAGGACTTCCCGTATCTGTTGTCGCTGTAACTAAGAAATCTTTTATTTCTGCAAGATTTAGTCCTTGCAAATAGGATTGTTTTGCTAACTCCCAAATCTGTGCGTCGTCAAGATTTATGTTGGCTTGCCCAAGGATCTCTTCAAGATTTTCAACCTGAAGAGAGATCAGGTCAAGGCGACGGGTAGACCATTCGTCTTCACTATCGCCTCCACTGTTCCACTGGTATTCTCTGTCTGCTCTACCAACTTCACTGTCTTGATAGTGGTCTGTTTGGTAGTAAATGCTTTTGATCCATTGCTCCATTTTTGGAGTGCCATCTTCAAGACCGAGAGGGTTCTCTTCAATCAGGTCAACAAGATCAACCATTTCACCCGTAATAGGATGTTCGACTAGTGCTGAAGGATTTCCCCGTAAGTACTCCCACATCAAAATATCTAACTTAGATTTTTTGCTTCCAATGCTTTGTTCTAAATCTTGTTCAGAGTTAGGGAAATCCATTGTTTCCCATTGGGTATTGTCTTCAGTAACTATTTCTTCTTCTGGACGAGGATCGTTGGGAGTTTGAGCCGAAGCTAATTCATAGTCATCAGGGCCAAGATAAACCTCTCTATCTGGGCGAGTGACATCTAAAGGATCGCCAGCAAATTTTCCGCTTTTCCACGGATCACGATTTCGTTCGTTCAGAATCATTTTACGAATGATCGCTGCTTCTTCACGAGTCTCAGCTTCGTCCATCATTTCTTCTAAACGAAACTCTATTTCGCTACCCCGTTTGTCCTGCAAATTTTCAGGTATATTCTGATCGATATAAGACTGATCTAAGTTAGCTAATGGAGATTCAATACCTACTTCTCCTAAGGCTTTACGAGCTACTGCACGCCCTTCTAGCCACTTTTTCTTTTTTAATTCCGCTGTGTATTCATCGCCGGAATCTTTTTCAAAATACTTATTGTCTGGGTGAACAGACCAAAGCCTAAAATTATTTCCTGCCTCTTTATAAACATATTCGGCTACATCTAAATTAAATTCAAATAACTCTTCTTTGTCTAAGCCTTTTAAAAATGCTCGGACTTCAGATTTTGTTGGTACACGTTCAGTATCGACAATCCCTAACTCAAAAGCACGTTTAGCGCCACCGTCTTCTTTTCTAAGATTTAGTTGGAACATGCCAGCCGAATGGTCTAAAGAGTTCCATACCAAAGTGTCTAATTTAAAGCCGGATTCTAAACTTGCTATAGCGACAAAATTATAAATATCGTCAGGATTCCAGCCCCGATCTTCGAGAGCTTCGGCTAATTCTTCGCTAGATACTCTCATTAGATCGTTACTCCCATAACCTTCGCTAAAGTACTAGCCCTGCTCAAATTGTTATTAGCAGCGACATCTTCAGCAAACTCGCCCTCGATGCGTTCCCCGAACATGGTTTGCAACTCTGTTTGAGTAATATTTTTGCGACCCATCGTTTCCCGCTGAATCTCATCAGTCCACTTTGCGACCAGATCACGGAACCTTGGATCATCCCCACTCTTACCCGTCAATGAAGCCATCACTTTGCCAGCCACAGCATTCCCATAAGACGAACCTATAGACACTACCGCTCCAGCGTTTTTAGCAAGTTCAAACAATTCATCTGAAACATTTTGAACCTGTTCAGGATTCCAAACTTCAGGGATGTATTCATCACCCAATCCAGCGAATCCGCCTTCAGTGATATTTGCCATATTTTGTGCATAAGCCTGTTGCTGGATCAAAGCCCTACGAACATTTTCGTCAGCGTAGATAGCATCCGGGTTAGTGAACATTTTGTCACCAATAGCGGAATACATGAACGAAGTGTTTCCCGTACCTAATGCTAAACCTTCGGCAATACGTTTTTGGTTCTCTGGCGTTTGCGCCATATATATTTCATAGGCATTGGTATATGTAAACGGAACATCTTCGATAAGGGCAGGGGTGAAAGACATACCTGCTTGTGGATCATCTGTCCAACGAAGGGACATGGAATCTTCACCCATAACAGATTGCATCTGCGGTGAAATGGGGCGAGCTTCAAACACTTCAAGATCTTGGACACCCATTTGTCCAGTAACAGGAGCTAAGTTATAAGTCCCTCTATCTAGCGCTCCTTCAGGTTCACCGAACTCAACAGGGATATACGCAGCCCATTCTTCTGGGTTGATTTGTGCTTGAATATATGTATCGGGAACCAGTGAACGACCAGACCCAGCAGGATCAGGGATACGTTCAAGAGAAGTAGGTTCGTTCCCTGTACGTTCTGGTAAAGGAACTATGTTCCCCTGAGAATCTCGTGGAATGTCTTGGGGGGCTATACCTTGCTCATCGTATGCTTCTGTAAGTTCTTCCACTTCGAGCGGAGTGACGGCTTCGCTATCTTCACCTGTATCTTCTTCATCATCTAAAGCTATTGCTGAAGGACTCATAAAATCAGGCAATAAACTTTTAGACTTATCGTCTGGACCTTCGGGAACAAACTCGTAGTTCCAAGCGTCTTGAAGCCATTGCATAATGCCTTCATCCTTAACAGCTTCAGCTAATGCTTCGTTCGCTTCAGCATCGCTAATGGCACCTTCGCCTTGCATTCGTAAAATTTGAGCAATCTTATCGAACAAGGAAAGCACGCCTTCCTCTAAGAAATCAGGAATCCATCTGTTGCCTGCCATTACGCCGCTACCTCGTATTCGGTCATTAAACCGGTAGGCAAATTACCTACAGAAATTGAAAGCATATTACTAAAATACCTGTCATAGATTGGGCCGAAGCTGGGGTAACTTAATACTTCCAGCAAGAACACATCCCATTCTTGACGGATATCTTGGTTACCAGAATAACTCATCCGCAAATAGTTGCGGTTGTTGGTACCCTCAGCCCGTTGCACCATCTTTACAGCAAGTTGGTCATGCTTGCCAACAAACATTGCGATCTGTGGAATCTCAGGGCGGTATGCAAACTCTTCTAAAGAAATGAACTCCCGTAGACCAGCAAGAACTTCTTTTTGCACTTGTGGTTGCCCGAAAGTATTGAACTCTTCTAACCAGAAAGAATTTTCTCGTCCGAGATCCTCAATAAATTTACGACGATCTTTCCACAAATCAAAGTTTGAGTTAGCTAAAAGACTAGATGAGCCTCCTCCCATTGCACGATTGCGAAGTTCATCGTCCATTGAGTTTCGGAAGACACGCCATTCTCTCCAACCCATACTGACAGACGCATCGGTAAGAATGCCTGCCGGGTCCATGTAATCTCGACGGCCTTCACGTTTTTCTTTTTCGGCAACTGCACGGTTGTAATTGAATTGGACATCGAGTGCACCAAATTCGCCTCGAACTAGTGGAGCTAGTTGAGGATTATTTTCCATGAAGTCTTTATGTTGTTGGTATTTTTCGTGTCCCTCTAACGTACCGGCTCTAACCCCTTGGGCCATTGTGGTACGTGCCGTGAATGCCCACATATCTGGATGGTTTTCAAGAAGCCACGCTGTTGCAACATCCGAGCCATGTTCTTTCGATATATCCCACATTTCTTTTATGATCCCCCAATACGGAGACTGTTGACGGAAAGAAACTGGAACAGCTAAAGAACGCAGCATGTATATGCCGTAGACTGCTTTGGTTCGGCGTTCTACCTCATCTTCAAATGCTTGTAGTTCTACCGCATTTTGAGGAAGTTCTCGCCCTTCTTCGACATACTGGGTAATCATGTCTTGCGTTACAAGAGCAGCAGTTTTTGCTTTACCAGCATCAGTCATGCCAACTGCTTTAGCTCCGTTACGAATCCAAGACGGAGAATGCGAGTTAATAAATCGTGTGTATACTTCTTCGCCTTCTACGAATCCATAAGGCAACATCCAGCCAAGTGATTCGTCAAGCTCTGGATTTCCTACAATCAACTCAGAAACAGCAAACGAAACAAGAGGACCGAAACCGGGAAGAGCACCGATCATGGAAGCAGATTCAAGGTTAAGGTTAATATCTTGATTGGCTAACTGTGAAAGTTTCCCAAATATTTTTATATCCCCGATATTGGAATCAAGGAAACCGGGCATCGGCATAACAATTCGAGGGTTTCCTTCGTCGTCTTCACCAGTGACCAGATTCCATGCTCGTAGAGCACGAGCGACGAACACGGGGTTCTGGCCTGCCAAGCCCATCCACCGTGTGGCTACTTCTTGCCATGCCCCGAGGAACGGGAAAAGTTCTGTAACTATTTCTTCAAACCGTGTACGGTCAGCAAGTTCATACAAGATTTTTTTGGTTTCAGCTAAAGCGTAACGCCGAGAGCGTTGGGCCATTTCTTCTATGGCGTTACCAGCTTCTGGTATCCGGTATGACCCATCATTATTCCGGTACCGTTGTAGCTCGATTGCCATTTGGCGTTCATATGCTCCTTCAAACATTGTTCCACGTGAAACAGTGTCTTCAACCATTGTCATATTTTCAAACCACGTATCAGTTACATGGCGAATAATTTCTTTAGCTTGTTTGATTTGTGTACCAGTTTTAAGTCCATCCAAATAGGAAGAATCATTTACTGTTTTACCGAAATCTATTAGGGGCGCAAGTCTCTCAGTGAAATCGAGCGAATTAATATTTCGTACATCTTCAGCATCTACTTGTTTTCCGATCCCTCGGATTAACTCGATAAATTCAAGTTCACGCACATCTTTCGCTGCATTAGAAACTGCGCTACTGCCATCTAAGTAAACTGAACCGTCTAATCTGCTTGTGACAGCAAAATAAACAGCTTGGTCTGCAACTCGTCCTGTCGGGATCTTCCGTATGTCACCTGTTTCTATTACTTCATCTAAGATCGCTTTTGCTTCACGACCCAAAGAATCAAGTACAGGTTGTATGTCTCTGTCCCATGTAACAAGTTCACCTTTAGCAAGTCGTTCTCGGACTGCACTAAACTCGGGTAAATCTGGGACAAGACTGTTTGCTTCGTAACGTGTCCTGCGAATGAGTTCCATTCGTGCTTCTGGGTTCCGCCACTCATCAGGCAAACTATCTAAGACTGGCCGCCCTTCTGTGCCCAGCCATTCATAGATTTCATCGTTTGTTTTCCCAAGCCATTGTTGCCGCCAGAAATCTCTTTGAACTGACTGCCCCGGCATCCCCGGACTGCTTGCATGATTTTGTATGAATGCGTCATAAGCCCGTACAAAACCATTTGCTTCATAACGGCTAGTTATATCGTATTGATATGATTCTTCCCACGCTTCAGTCCGCCGCATCTCTGCATTTGTGTCAGACCAAATCTGTCGTTTCGTAGGATTAGCACTATTAAGACGTTCGTTTACTGCTCGAACTTGTGGGTTATCGCCCCACGGATTAGGCATAGCATTCGATCCGAGCATCGACTGGCCGTACCCTATGTCTCCTAAGAGTTCGGCTGCTTCATCAAATTTGCCTGCAATCTCTGGTTGTTCTTTCCGAAAGTTTTCGACCACCATTTTTTGGTAGCTAGTCACTCCTTCGGAACGAGCAGCTAACAGTTTCGCTGCTTCTCGTCTGTCTTTCTTTGCTTGGGCAAGAACTTCAGCCATTGTCATATCTTGACCGAGTTTGTTGACTTCTTCAGGGGTCAGTAAATCAAATTCCAGAACCGATCTATCATCAAGTCCTTCCAATACCGCACGTTCGGCTTGCTCTAATTCATCAACCATATGCTTGGCATCAAGAAGTAACGCTTCCCCGTATCCTGTAGCTACTTTACGTCGAGCTAAAAGAACTTGGCTTGTGCGTGCATGTCGCCCATACATTGCTGCTGATGCTGCTGCGCCTGCTGGTCCAGCGAAGAAAAGGCCGAGTCCAGACATGAATACTGTGCGACGTTTTTGTCTCCCTGCGGCGTATCCTTCTCTGATGGTTTCATCCATCAAACCTTCGTAGTTTGTTTCTACTGTTCCTTCGTCATAACGCTTGTTGTATTCCCGAACTTTCTCTACAAAGGTAAGCCCTACTGCATATTCGCCTAATGCTTCATCAACTTTGCCGAGAACAATTCCTTGAACGTCAGTACCGGCACGCTCCAGCCAACGGGCACGAAGCCTATCAAGTTTAATGCCCATACCGGCCATAGAGTCTGCTACTCCGAGGTGAGCGAAGTTACGCAACATGGAGTCAACATTGACAACCATTTGCCAGCGTGGAGTTAAAAGAACTCCTCGTTTCCAAGCGGTACTTATCATTCGTCGTGCTGCTTGTACCTTGGCACGTTCGGGAGCTATGTTGATTTGTTTGGGGCCGTCTGGTGTGGGAATGGTTTTCATGTCGCCCTCAACCATTTTGACGTAACGATCTACAAGGTCGTAGCGTGGCACCAATGAGGCTTTACGCATTTGGCTTGGGCTGATTGGGATACGCCGCTTAATTATTTCGCCTCTGCTCTGTTCCCAAATAACTTCCGTGAAGTCCACATTGCCAAAGGATCGTTGTGTTTCGTCAGCGGCTTTATCCAGAATTTCTTTTGCGTCAATGATTTGACCGTTAAGAATTTGCCGTAAGTCATCTGCGCCTAAGGTGACTTCAACACCGTCATCGAGTATCGGCCCCAACTGTTCAATGATTGTGTCATTAATTCTTTTTATAACATCATCAAAGTGTGCTGCGAGAGCATCACGGTCGTTGGATTTGTTGAGGAAGTCTATGAGTACATCGTCGGCGTTAAGACCAGCAGCTTCCAAAATGTTTCTTTGGGCGTAAGGGACTTCTGTTGCTAGTGCCGCAGGAATGCGTTGCACATCTCGGAGCATTCGCTCAACCTGTATATAAGCAGCGCTGGGTTGTTGTAGATCAATAATGTTTTGGGCGACTTTATCAACAACTATTTGGACAGCGTTCGTACCCTGAACATTTCGGTAAGTCCCAGATTTCTCAAAGAAGGTTTTGGCTTTATAGCCAAGTCTGTTGCTTGGGCCTAGATAGGGGAGTTGTGCATCTGGGAGAGTGGGTACTTGATGTGTGTCAAGAATTTCGTTTGCTGCTGCTTTAACAACACTGTTACCAACGTCAGTAGCGTATTTATCTAAGACTGTGGGCGTGCCGAATCCGTTGGGGACTTCTTTAATAAGTGTTTCTACGATATTGTTTTTAAGGGAGAGAATTGCGTTCCACGGTGTATTCTTTAAATCCCCGAGGTCTTTCCACATTTGGTTAAACTCGGATGTCCCAATTTCGGGAGTGCGGAACGATGGAGTATCTATTTGCCCCAAAAGATTAGCGACACCGGTTTCGCCTTGGCTTAAAGCCTCAGCGACAACTTCCATAACGTCGTCTACAAGTTGAGGATTTGAGTCAGCTAACGCTGCTCTTTTTGTTTCAAGTTCTCTAACACGGCGAGCTATCGCATCAACTTCTTGTAAATCATCAGTATTCCTACTTCGTGCTTCAAGTTCAAGAATCTCGTCGGTCATGGTTTGCATCTGATCTACGAGTGCACGGCCACCACCAAGGTTGTCTACTTGGAACATGACTGAAGCAAGTAAACCAGCTTGCCGTTCTAATGCCGGAAAGCCACCAGTTCCAGCTAAAGAAACTTTGATTAGATTGTCGAAGGACAACCAACTCTGATTGGTGACTGGTCCGTCACCTATGACTTTGGCGATAGTCCGTCCCCACCTATACATATCTTCAGCAGGTCGATCCCAGCCTTTGCCGAGGCGTCCTTGTTTGCCTGCATCAATGAATGCTTTCCCAAACTCCTCTTCAAATCTTGTGGCTGGTTTAGGTGGCACCCACTCGGGTTCGACATATAGACCTTTCTCAATAGCTTCGTCTATATCAACCCAAAACTCACCATCCCAAACTCCTTCTGGACGAACAGGTCGAACATTCGGATCTGCTCCAGCGTCTATGACACGGAACTTGTCTTTCGGAATTCTGACTTCAGAGGCTGCGCCTAGACCAGCCTTAACAGCATCCGCAGTCTCGAAGGGGACAACATCTCCGGTCTTTGGATCGAAGTTGACACGAATCTCCGCAATGTTCGAGTGAGGCATTGGGGCTGTGCGCGCATCGATGTATGGATCAAGGCCTCTTATATCAATTTCAAATACGATCCCATGACCGTATCCACTAGTCGCATGTTCACCACGCCACATTCTCGGATCATTTGCATAACCAAGAGAAACAGTAGGATCAAAACTAAAAGAAACCGATGGTACAGTCGAGTTAGGATTCGGAAGGTTTGCTTTAATGACAAGCTCACCAGTTTGGGGATCAATCCATGAATGCAAATCACGACTGGCCGACCCATGATAAACAACGCCACCTCGTTCACCAGCTACACCATGCCGCTCAGTATTAAGGGGTGTCCCAAAATCTTCAGGTGTAACTCGCGGATTATCCAATGTCCCTTCTCGTCTTGGTAAATCCAGATAGGAAACTGGGTGAGTGAGATCAAGCTCGCCTTGGCCTCTTCTCCCGGCTCGAACCTCTTCGGCTATGTTCCAGATCTCTGCACGGAACTTATCAAACCCTGCACTATTAATTACTTCGTCTACGGTAGGTGCAACTGTTTCGTCAAGGAATGTGGGACGGTAACTCCAGTTTTCCCAGAACGCTTCGTCACGTAAACGAGGCTGCCCTTTACGGTTCGGTTTTACATCACGAAACTGGAATGGGGCAAGACTTGTTTGCACCATCCTTGGATCGTATTGCCCAGTTTGCCGATACGTTTCTTTGGCTCGCCGCATGGCGTAACCCCAACGTCCTGCACGAGCAGCTAGATAGAGAGGGTCAAGTCCAATGTTTAATGCAAAGTCAATGATGCCAGACGTTGCGAAATACCAGTCAGTTCCCTTGAACTCTTCAAGAGCTTTCGGGTCCATAATATCTACATGGAAAGCAGATAACGCTAGCGCTTGGCCTGCGCTTCTACTTTGCGTTACATCCCACGCTTGTTGGTATGTACTCCAGTTATAGAGTTTGCTGTCACCTACACCGGGAATTAGTTGTTCCCCAAGATTCCCAACTCTTTCAAAAATGTCTTCACCTTCGTTTATCTCCGATGAAATCATTCTTTCGACTGTTGCCAAAGTCCCGATTGGACGGTCAATAAAGTTTTTGTAGGTGAATTGCATCGACTCCATGAACGGAGTCCAGATCAGTTGGCTAAACGGGTCACGAACTACACCCGGTAATGCACCTATAGGCGCACCGATTACGCCTTCAGGTCCAAGTAACGCACTCGCAACATTTTTTTCCCCGGTCCCAGTTTCGGACTGCATTCCCATAATGTTGTCTTTGAAAGACTCAATGAGAGCATCTACCGGATTAATATTTTTTGCTGTGTGAACTGCTGCGTCTATAACAAAGTCGGCGGCCTGCGCCCCAAGATCAAAAGGAGCATCGACTATTTTGTCGAGGCGTTCGCTGAAACTCATGGCAACGGTTCATATTTAGATGGAATGAAGTTTTCCATACGTCGCACAAATTTGCGAAGAGCCGGATCGGAGTAAGCGTTATCAGCAATGGCATACATCATATGCATCGCAGGGGCTACTAGTCGTGCACGTTGCGGAGGTAGATCTGGTAAAGCATCGTCAATTACTGGAGTAGCACCTATATCTTCAAGTGATCGTTCAGATCGGCGGAAAGGATCTCCTCGGGAACCTGCTGGTTCTTGACGTGGAGCACGAGTCGGCATTGGTGTTGAGCCAAGTTCATCAGGTAAAGGAGCAATTTGTTGTGCTTGTTCCTGCTGTGTTGCTTGACCGTATTCTTGTCCGGTGGCCGCACGAACAGATTGTCCCTTTTGGCCCATTCCTGTTCGTGGCATTATAAAGCTCCAAGTAACTCTTCAAGATTTGGTTCTGGTGCCCCAGCTTCTTCAACGGCAACTGTCGCTTCTGCCCCCATACCCGGCATTGCTAATCCGGGTTGCGCTTCAGGAGCCATAGCATCCACTAGTTCAGCTTGCCGTTCTTGGGCTTCTCGCTGAACTTTTTCTACTGCACCTGCAAGTTCCATTTGGTCATGTGTAACCAAATCCATTATTCGGGCAAGATCGCCGGGAGGTATTGCGCCTTGTGACGCTTGTTGTTGCACAGAAGCTAGTAACGCTTGTTCTAACTGTTCACCGATTACTGTGTCGTGTTCAAACTCAGGGTCATCTACTAACGGGTCGATAGCCATGAACGAACGCTTTGACATAGTGCCCATGCCAACACGCTGCCCACCACCAATAACAAGATTGTTAATATCAGCACCCGGATGCGAGTAAGAAACCACATTATCAGTCGATTCAAAATTATCGTTTGGAACATAATCGACACGGCCTTTAGCATTCTTTGTGCTCACATAAAAGCTGCGTCCACGATTACCTGCATACCGTTTAGACATATCTACAGCTAAACGATTTTCTTCTTGCAAGGAACGTGCCATTACCCGTTGTGCTTCTTGGACAGTGAAATCGACAACTGCTGAAAGAACAGCGTCGCCTCGTCTACCTGTACGAATATTGGAAGTCGATTCGCCACCGAACTCTTGTGGGATGCCAGCCGTTAGTCTTTGTGCTCTTTCGAGTCTGTCGATAGCTGGGTTCGTCATATAACCGGGCTGCATCTGCATATCACGCAAATCGCCACCTCTTACAACACCAACTTCTCCGGTAAGACCATCAGCAGGGTTCACGATCTGGGGTGTTTCGCCAGCACGCCCAACAAGATATGTGTCAGGGAAAACGCCTTTTTGCACAGCGATAACTTCTAACGCCATCAATCGTGCTTGCATTTGATACATGCCAAGAATGCCATCGAACTGGCCTTGCGCTGTATCAAGATTTATTCTTTCTGCACATACAACTGGGGTTTCGCCCAATCGATTGGGAACACGTTCAAGTTCTATGGTTACAGCACTTTTTTCGCTTTTGTTGTTCCCTGTAGGCCATGAACTAGAAGCTACGGGTGCACGGCTACCTATTAAAACCTGTTCCTCTGCATCAACGAATTCAATAAGTTCTATTGGGTGATCGTCGCTAAGGGTTTCTCCATCAGAGAATTGTCTTCCGGCTTCGGGATACATATTCTTGATCCACCCGAGTGGCCGTTCGTAGGCAAAAATGATATCTCGTGGACGCATGTCGTCCACACCTAACATTTTAGAAGGGTAAGTAGTTAAAGGATCACGCACATGCCATTGTGGTGCGCCTGTTTTGTAATCCCATCGCAACTGTGTGCAAGTTGTGGCATAGCCAATAAGGTGTCTCGCTCGTTTTGCAAGCTGAAGATCCATCCGGCTGTTTTCCCACCACCCAAAAAGTGCTTGCCGCTTTTTTGAAGCGTTATCACGAGATCTTTTTTTAGAAGGATCGTTAGGTGGGCAATAAATATCTGGGGCAGTTGACGCAATCCGCATAGCGGTTTGGTCAAGTCCCTGAGATAAGAGATTTGCAACTGCTGATGTTTCGTCTGAATTTAATTCTGGTAGTGGAACGATAACATCTCCGTTATAATAATCTCGGAGATTACGCATCCGAGCTTTCGCTCCATCATTTGCTCTGGAACGTGAAGTGTATAAGGAGACAATTTCATCGACTGTCTTCACATTTACCTCACCGACGCTTCGGCTGCATTAGTAATCCACGTGGGTCGCCACTGACGATTATTGATTATAGTCGGAACATAGATCTTTTCTAAGTTATGCTCTAAGAACCATTCTGCCATAACACAGTCGTCTGTGCGAGAACCCGTTCCTTCGGCATTCCATCGTGTCACTTCGTTGATGAGAAGAAGCGAGTGTGGGCGTGCTTCTGTGTCTCGTTTACCCGGCAAACGCACTCTGCCAACACGCCATAACGGAGCGAGCATTTGCACTCCATACTTGGGATCACCTTTATTTTTAGAATGCGTGTAATGCGGAATAAGTTGAACATTGCGAAGCGCTGCCCAACGCCTGAAATGATCGTATTGGAGAATAAATTTTTGGGCCGCATTAGCTTCGATGATCCAGTGAGTTATTGGATGGCCCATATCGTTACTGATTTGCCACCAATCTTCTGCAACTCCCGAGAAAGATTGCCGTTCGTGGCTCCAATCAAGGAAGTCTGGAGCATCCATTTTCCTACGATAAGATTCTAATAGGTACCGGAACTCGGTTTCAGGGTTATACGCCCAGCATTGGATAGCCCAAAAGTTAGCTGGGGAAGGGTCTGCGGTAGCTACCACGAACATTTCTCCTGAAACATTTTTAGGTAACTCCCAAAGATCTCTGTCGTTATCCCAACAACCCGGATGATGCACCCCATCTTTGCCTTGACCACCTGATACCCATAGCGGATCTACTAAAACATTGGCAGGGTTTACATCTGATTGCTGATAGAGGACTTCAAATCTGTCTGGGGTTTGCGACTTGATATGTCGTAATCGTCGCCACGGGAGGCGGCGAGGGTAAAGTAAACACCCTTCGGGCCAAGGTGCGGCGTCAGGTTTGTGGTCGCCTTCACAACCTTCTTCATAATGCGCTTGATATTTAAGATGGTTATATTTTCGCCATTCATCTGGTGCGTCTTCTGGATCAAATTCTTCTAACTCATAGTCATCTGGAGGAGCTACTTTATCTAACGCATACCGGTAAATGTCGTCAGCCGACATTCTTTGGCCTTGTAAAACAAGTAAACCACCCGGTTCAAGCCGAGTTTCAGCTACTTCATCCCACCAACGACGCATATCTTCACGAGATTCTGCTGATCGCATTTTCCGTGGGTCGTATACGTCGTCCCATATAACTAAATCAAAACGACCTCCAAGGAAGCCTGAATCCATACCGAACGCAGACCACGTAGGTTCTTTTTGCGAAAGCGGTGTGTCATCTTTCTGTAATACTGTGAATGCCTCGGCACGCCAGATCTCTGTCGAGTCTGGCTTAAACATGCCGAAGTCCTCTTGCAACGTAGCTTCAGCGTCAACCGCTAAGTTAAGACGAACATCGTTTAACTCTGCTTTTACAGGGTGCGCTCGATCAAGTTCGGCACGCAACCTGCGGCAATACCATTCAGCTAGTCGTTGTGTTGAGGAACCGATCATCCCACGGATAGCTCGGTTACGCACAGTTGCCCATGCAGGCAATACTTTAGCAAAGAATGTGGATTTCCCGGTACCCGGAGGAGCATTAATTACGACGTACTCTTCGTACTCCGTGTCCATGAGTCCCATGATGCGTTCTGTTGCTTCAATTTGCCACGGTTGTAAAATAATGCCGAAATACCTTTTGGCAAAGATTTCGATATTATCGTAAGCAGCCTGCGCCTCGGGGCAAAGGTCATCATATTTAGGTACTTCAGGTTGGATTGTTTTCCCGAGGGCTTCTTGGGCGGCGATGTAGTTTCTCGGGGCTTTCCCATTTTCTGCGTCTCGGCAAGCGTGGTAGGAGAGTCCTGTTTGCTTTGAAGCTGCATAGAGGGATATTCCTTGGCGGCGGAGTGCTTGATAGTCCGCCCATTTCTCTATTGTTGTCGCTTTACCGGATGGCATGTTGTCCCCTTATTGGCAAGAATCACAGATCTCAGGATTTTCTAAGTCACATTCAATTATTTCGTCATCGTCAAAAGGGTCCATGTCGGTACGTTCCCCCATCAATTCAGGGTGTTGCTCAAAAATTTCCATAAGTGTTAGTGGCTCCAAATCCACTGGTTCTGCATAATCAAAACAAAAGCAATCTTCGGCACAATCTGGACAATTCTCGCAGGAACAGTCGTAATGGTAGAAGTGGCAGATGCACTCTTCTTCTTCACACGAGCACCCGTATACCACCATTGTTTACCAACCGAAGAAATCTCTTAAAAAGTCGTCACCCCAAGGACGAGAACGGATTGCTTCTTCTAACGCATACGACCGATGATGCAGGTCGTCTATTTCCCACCTAAATTCTTCACCGCTGTCACGGTCGAGTTCGTCGATCCACTCTTCAAGAGTTTCGATACGTTCGTCTATCTCGTCAAAACCCTCTATATCGGCAAGCTCATCGATTTTTTTCTCTAATGAGTCGAGTCTGATAAGGATGGTGGGGTCGGTTTCGATTTGTAGTTCACCCATATCTTGCTCGACACGGTTGACTGTTTGTTCAAGTTCGCCTATTCGGCCTGCTACTTGGGCTGCGTTCCACACAATGACGCCAGAAGTGACAGCTACAGACATTATGAGGCCGAGGGTTAGGCGGCTGACCTTGATTTGTTTAAAATCGTTCTCTATGTCTTCAGCCATCAGTTACACTCCAACGCTCTCTGCGACGCCTCGAAGACGCCCCACTGTTCTTCTGACCAGTTTCGCACACTTTCATCGTTCAACGATTCCAGTAATGCGACACACGCCTCATCCGTGATTGGTGCAGTAGGTTGTGGCTCACTATCAGGCCAAAACGCCCAAACACCAATACACGCAGCGACAAGCGCCCCAACAATAGCCTTAACATTTTTAAGGATATGTTCTATCGAGTCTCGCCAAACGTCAGAGCGTTCAGCTATATCTTCGATTGTCATAACAAATCAGGAAGGAGAAAGCTTCCCGTCATTAATACGGGACTGATTACCATTGCCCTGCATTAACCGGAAGATCTCGTCGGCCTCAATCTGAGAACGCTCCCGATCCACAATCATCTGCTTTTTTTCAGCCATAAAATCTCCAAAACGTGTCAACCCCCAGAAACGAAATGATACACTCTCCAACGACTCGCCGCTAACACCGGTCCGATCGCCCGTCAGAGGGGCTTCAGACTCTATGTCCAGACACGACGGCCCACACCACACGGGGGGCATAGAGCGACCAGCACAGCGAGGCTCGGTCAAGGCGAGAGTGGCCCCAACACTCGGAGGATACCAAGGACATAACCAACACAACCCCCAAACAACTGAACCAAACTCCCCAAAACACCGATAATCATATATATGTGGGGGGGAGTCTCGGCAGACTCCCCTATTAAACCTTGTTCACCGTCATAAAACAAGGTGCTACCCGGTAAGTACCAAACAAACCCACCGGGGTACACCGTGACTTACTTATTTCTGTGTGGTTGTTGGAGTCTGCCTCGGGGTAAGGTTGTCTGTAAGGTTTAATGCTGCGCCGGAGGCACCGCTTACACGGTGCGCTTCTCCGGCCCCTAAAGAACTTCACGAATTAATCAGTATCGGC
>Ga0315331_10001877_pt1 | contig 15889 bp, 17 predicted proteins | sample M160m34915metaG_FD_203456 | JGI IMG/M metagenome (GOLD analysis project Ga0315331, IMG submission 203456) | Ammonia-oxidizing marine archaeal communities from Monterey Bay, California, United States - M1 60m 34915 | ecosystem: Environmental > Aquatic > Marine > Intertidal zone | place: USA...
GAAGATGTAGTTGACGAGGCCCTGAATCGCCGCTTCGTTCAGCAAACGCATGCGCGCGGCCAAAAAGCCAAGGCCGATCATGGCGAATAGCGGCAGGACCGCATTGAGCGTCGTCATGGCAATCCGCGAAGAATAGGAAAGGGCCGGAAGCGGCAGGTTGATTATTTAGGACGTTTTATCCCGATATGACAGCCCGAACCGTTGCCGGCCCTAATCGCGATTTATGGAGAGATCGCCGCGCCGCCATCAACGTTAATGACTTGACCGCACATATAAGCCCCTGCCTTGGATGAAAGGAACATCGCTGCGCCCGCAATCTCATCCGGATCACCAAGGCGGCGCAGTGGCATGCGGTTATTGATCTGCTCAAGCCGGACAGGGTCTGTCCATAGTGCCTTGGCGAAATCAGTTTTAATGAGGCCAGGCGCAATTGCGTTCACGCGCACGCCTTTAGGGCCATATTCAGCCGCAAGGTTCCGTGCGAGTTGATGTTCTGCCACCTTGGAGATGGAATAGGCGAAAAGCTCAACGGCTGCTTTCAAGCCAGAAATCGACGCGATGATTGTAACCGCACCTTTGCCGCGTTCGGCCATGCCGGGAACGACCATATTGCAGAGCCAAAAGGTGCTGCGCACATTGGTTTCCATAATCTTGTCCCACGCCGAATCTGGCATGTCGGCAGAGGGGCCGTAATACGGATTAACCGCAGCGTTCGGTACCAGGATATCAATTGGCCCAAGCTTCTCCTGGGTTTGATCGACGAGAGCTTGGAGTTGGTCTTTGTGGCCAATGTGGCATGGAATCGCCGTGGCGTAGCCACCCCGGGCCGCCCATTTTTCATTGATTTCTGCTGCGACGGCGTCGCAAACATCTGCCTTGCGGCTGGAAACCACGACATTGGCACCATATTGCGCCATGCGGCAGGCGATGGCCTTGCCGATGCCTTTGGTCGAGCCGGTGATGAGAGCGGTTTGCCCCGAAAGATCGAATAAATCGTCCATGTATCCCTCCTGATAAAAGCTGAGGCGCGCATGTTAACGGCAATCTGGAGGCGGGCGCCAACCCGCTGATTTACGCGTTAGCATGTTGGCGCATAAACGTGCGTGACAAGCGCCTCGACGCCCTTGGCACTCGTCGTGATGCGGGCGGGTGCGTCCTCAGCTTCGCCCGCGTATTCGAGCAGGCGAATGATCAGCGCCATGTCTTCCCATGCGGGGCTAGGCGCTTGCGGCTAAAGCGCGGCAACGGCACGTAGATCACGCCGCAATGCATGATTAGCGCCGCGGCCGTTTGGCTGAAACTCAGCGCAATTTCTGCTTGTGATGCATCCTAGGCTTCAAACATTAGCCTGACGACGCCAGTCGCTTCGGGTTCTGCCAACACGCGTTGCAGCTTTGCGCGGGGCAAATCCACACCCTTTCTGAAGCAGTAAGCATAAGCGGCCTGCATCAGCTCAGCTTAGTCGAAAACAATCGTTCGGGTCTTTGTCACCATTCTTCAGTCCCTGCCCACGGAGCGTCAGACAGCAAACAGGATAGCTCAAATACCTCAAATACGGTTACCGACTGGACTGGGCGCTAAGCCTCATTTTTGGGCGCATAGCGGGCGTGTCGGACATCGGCGGTACTAGCGTGTGCCAGCATGCCTTCGCTTTCCGATATGCGGCTGATGACAGGGGCGACAGTGCGGCTTGCTTCCGGTGTCAAACGCTGCCAGGTCACGGTTTTTAGGAATTTACCCACCCAAAGGCCACCAGTGTACCGCGCGGCGCGGCCAGTGGGGAGGATGTGGTTGGTGCCAACGCCTTTATCGCCATAGGCCACGGTTGTTGCCTCACCGACAAACAAGCTGCCGTAATTGGATAGGTTTTCCAGGAAATAGTCGTCATTGGCTGTCATGACCTGGAGGTGCTCTGGCGCATATTCGTCTGCAATTTCTACGGCCTCAGCATCCGTCTCCACGATTACGACCTCGCCATAATCGGCCCATGCGTGTTTGGCGACTTCCGCCGTTGGCAGCGTTTCCAGCTGCGCCTCAACCTCAACCAGTACATCTTCCGCCAGTTTGCGGGATGTGGTGACCAGCCAGCAGGGACTATCGGGACCATGCTCTGCCTGGCCCAGCAGGTCCGTTGCAACGAGGGATGCGCTGCAGCTATCGTCAGCGATGATCAGTGTTTCGGTTGGGCCAGCCAATTGGTCTATGCCAGCCGTACCAAAGAGTTGGCGTTTGGCTTCGGCGACATAGGGATTGCCGGGGCCGATCAAAAGGTCACAGGCTGGAACGTCAACCAAGCCATAGGCCATAGCAGCAAGCGCCTGCACGCCGCCAAGGGCGAAAATGTCAGTCGCCCCGGATGCTTGGAAGGCATAAAGCGTCTGCGGAAACACGCCGTTTGCGTCCCGCGGCGGAGCACAGCCGACAATGGTCTTGACGCCAGCGACCTGGGCCACGCCAGCGGACATGATCGATCCTGCTACCAGGGGATACTTACCGCCCGGCGTATAGCAGCCGGCAGTCTTCATCGGGATGTGCTTATGGCCAAGTATGACGCCTGGTTGCAGTTCAATTTCCAGTTCTTGCATGGTGTCGCGTTGGGCCTTAGCGAAATCTTGGACCTGCTTCAGCGCATAGGCGATGTCTTCCTTGAAAACCTTGGAGAGGCTTTTTTCCACCGTCATGATCCGGTCATTGGACATGCGGAAGTCAGCGCTTTTCCATTTATCTAGATCACGGGCGTAGCGCTGGATGGCGTCGTCGCCGTTTTCTTGAATGTCGGCCAGCATCTTGCGCACGGTGGCTTCAACGGCGAGGCGATCGAAGCCTTCCCGCTGGCTTGACTGCTTCAGATATGTGCGCATGGATGCTTCCTTAGAACAACAACATTTGGTTCGGTTTTGGCGGGTCTGGTTCCGCCAATTCTTCAATCTGCTGGTCCGGCAATGCGTCCAGCAGTCGCGAGTCATCTTCTCTAACATTCCCGACGCGCGTGTCTACCTCGTAGAATTCAAAAAAAGTTTCTGGCGCTGGAGAAATTAATTTTGCCGCCTCAGTGGGTGTTCCGCTCAACCAAACTGGTGCCAGATCAACTGGAATGACGACTGGCATCCGATGATGAATTGGCGTCAGGGTGTCGTTGGCTTCTGTGGTGATAATGCTGAAACTCCGCGCGGGACCATCAAAACCGGACGGCATGGCGGCTGCTATTCCAGCGAAAGCAAATGCGTGTTGCGTCGTGGGTCGGATACAGAATGCGCGCTTATCCTTGCCTTTGCCGGTCCACTCATAGAAGCCATCAGCAGGGATTAACACTCTAGAATGTCTGAATGAATCCCGGAACGCTTGCTTTTCAGCGATTGTTTCGCCGCGCGCGTTTATTAGCGGCGGGCCGTCATATTGGCCCTTGGCATTGGGCGTTTTGGCCCAGGGCGGCACGAGACCCCAGCGCGCCATCTCCATCCGGCGCACGCCAGACTTCTCAGCATGGATAATCGGCGTAGATTGCGTCGGCGCGATATTCCAGTGAGCTGCAAGGTTCGGCAAATCGATGAAGCCGAAGATCGTCGCCAGCGCTTCTGGCGGGGTTGAGAGATGATACCGTCCGCACATTGACTGTTTCCATGGTTAAGAAACTCTTATATTACGCCCGCATTGCTCATAAAGGTTTGCACAAGAAGCTGTTTGTGCTGTCCTTTTAGGCAAGTCGGCTGATGCATGATGTTCAGCCGCTACGAAATCAGGCGTTTCTTACGTCTGGCATAATGTGTGCTTAAAGATTGCAGGGCGCTCAAGCCCAGCTTTATAAGGGAGGCTAACTATGAAACTCAAACATACAGTCATGGCGGCAGCGGCACTTGTCGTCGGCGCTACGGCATCAGCCCAGGCCCAAGACAAATCGACCCTTCAGGTCGTACAGGACCGCGGCTACATGAACTGCCAGGTCGGTCAGCCGAACCCAGGCTTCTACAACCTGGACGCCACGGGCAATTGGTCTGGCCACGATGTCGCGTTCTGCCGTGCCGTTGCCGCCGCCGTATTGGGCGATCCCAAAAAGATCGAATTCCAGTCCGTCACCAGCCAGGTGCGCTTCACCTCGCTCGCGAATGGCGAAAGCGATATGCTGTCCCGTACCACGACGTGGACCGCGACGCGTGACACGCAGCTCGGCCTCGATTTCACGACCGTCACGATGTATGATGGCCAGGGATTCTTGGTCTCCAAAGAGTCTGGCATCACCTCTTCCAAAGAACTCGATGGTGCTGCGGTTTGCGTGCTGACCGGTACAACGACCGAGCTGAACCTGTCGGATTACTTCCGCTCCCAGGGCATGAACTTCAAGCCAGTTACGTTTGAAGACGTGAACGTGCTGGTTGAAACGTTCCTTAAGGGCGGTTGCGACGTTTACACGAACGATAAGTCTGGCTTGGCATCCCGCCGTTCTGCGTTCCCGGATCCGTCCAAGTACACGATCCTGCCAGAAACGATTTCCAAAGAGCCGCTTGGTCCGGTTGTGCGTGAAGGCGATAATCAGTGGGGCGATATCGTCCGTTGGAGCGTTTTCGCTATGATCACCGCAGAAGAGCTGGGCATTAACTCCGGGAACGTTGACGACATGCGCGCCAACTCCAAGAACCCGGAAGTGCGCCGTCTGCTGGGCGTTGAAGGCAACCTTCACACCGGCGTTGGCCTCTCCAATGACTGGGCCTACAACATCATCAAGATGGTGGGTAACTACGGCGAAGTATACGAGCGGTACATCGGCGAAAAGACTCCGGTCAACATCCCGCGTGCAGGCAGCTTGAATGCGCTCTGGACCGATGGCGGCCTGATCTACTCCCCGCCATTCCGGTAAGCAAAACTCCAGGCTCTGGCTGGCGCAAAACCACGCGCTAGCAAAGCTTGAAGCGTGACGCGAAAGGGCGGGATAGACAGGGCTGACCCTGCGGCCCGCCCCTTCGTTTATTTTATCCTTTTGAGCTTCTGATAGGGGGCGCTTGGCAATGAATTCGCCAGTACGCGCAGGAAATACCGCGCATGGGCCAGAGCGCAGCCGTTTATCGCGCATGGCCAGTGACCCGAAAATTCGCGGTCTCGTCGCCCAAGCTATTGTTGGAACGCTGATTGTTTTGGCCGGGTATTATCTGGTCAGCCAGACGATTTATAATATGGAAAAGCGCGGCCTGACCGCCGGCTTTGATTTTTTAAGCTCGACGGCTGGATTCAGCATCGGCTTTCATCTGATTGATTATCAACCGACAGATACATTCGGCCGGGTTTTCCTGGTGGGCGTGGTCAACACGCTATTTGTTTCTATGATCGCGATCATTTTTGCCACCCTGTTTGGCTTCATTATCGGCATCGCGCGCTTGTCCCATAACTGGCTGATCGCCCGACTGGCAGCGTCGTACGTGGAAATCGTTCGTAACACGCCGCTCCTGCTGCAAATATTTGTGTGGTATCTTGGCGTGTTCACGCTGTTGCCGCCGCCTAAACAGGCGTTTGAACCGGTGTTTGGCGTGTTCGTGTTGAATAACCGTGGGTTTTATGCCACTGCGGCCGTTACGGGGGAGCTGTTTTGGATCACGGGCGTAGCCATTATTGCTGGTCTTGCTCTGGCGTTCATGTTCCGCCGCGCTGCTCGCGCCCAGCGGGAAGCCACCGGTGACGCGCCCAGCTATGCCTGGAAGGCGCTGGCGGTGCTGGTTGCCGCCCCCGCCACCGTATTTGTGCTGACAGGTGCGCCGCTTACATGGGAAGTGCCGACCCTGAAAGGGTTCAATTATCAAGGTGGGTGGGCTGTGCCGCCCCCCTTCCTGGCGCTTTTGATTGCGCTGACGGTGTATACATCAGCCTTTATCGCTGAAATTGTCCGTGCCGGTATCCAGTCTGTCGGCACAGGCCAGACGGAAGCCGCGCTTTCGCTTGGCCTCCCGCGCAGTCGCACGCTCAAGCTGGTAGTCATCCCGCAGGCAATGCGGGCGATTATTCCGCCGCTGATCAGCCAATATCTAAACATCGTCAAAAATTCGTCCTTGGCTGTCGCGATTGCCTATCCGGATTTGGTCGGGCTTTGGATGCAGACCTCGCTGAACCAGGCGGGCCGCGCCATTGAAATCGTGGCGACGACGATGCTGTTCTACATGGTTGTGAGTTTGTCGATTTCAGGCCTGCTGAATATCTACAACCGACGCGTGCAGTTGCAGGAGCGTTAAGCAATGAGCGATACGCACTCTGAAACTGATTTAGCAAAAGCTGGCGCCACAAAAGACGCCGAGCCGTTCAATCCGAAACCAGCCCGCCTGCCGCCGGGCCTGTCCGTCGGCCCGCTTGTGTGGATGAAGCAGAACCTGTTTTCTACGTGGCTGGATACCATCATCACGATTATCTGCGCCGTTATCATCTTTATGTTGGTCCGGCACTTGGTGACTTGGGGTATCCTTGATTCTGTCTGGGATGCCGCTAACCGTCGTGAATGCATGAACAAAAGCCCGGAAGGCGCTTGTTGGGCGGGGCCGTGGCTCTGGTTCCATCAGTTCATCTACGGCCTTTACAACGTCGACGAACGCTGGCGCGTCAATCTTGGATTTTTCGTGTTAGTCGCCTGGATGGTCCCGCTATTCCTGTCCCGCGTCACGGTGAAACTGCCAACGGCTGCGGGGCTGGTGCTGACCTACCCGCTGTTCACGTCCTATCTATTTTATGGAGGTGAAAAAGGCATTTTCTGGACCATCGTCAGCGCGCTTGGCATAGCCTGCTTCATCTGGGCCATGATCAATCTCCTGCTGGAACTGTTTGCTGGGAAACCGCTTGGCAAGCTGCTCGAACAGAAGTTTAGCATGATAAGCCTAAAGTCCCGGATGCTGCTTTTGCTGGCGCTTTGGGCGGCCGTTTCGATTGTATGGTCAGGCGTTGAGCTTGAAGTTGTTCGCACTGTCCGCTGGGGTGGATTGTTCGTGACGATGGTGGTTGCTGGCATTGGCATCACGTTCGCTTTGCCTGCCGGCATTGTGCTGGCACTGGGGCGTCGGTCTAAACTGCCACTGATCCGCATTGTCTGCGTGGTTTTTATTGAGGTCTTCCGGTCTGTCCCACTGATCACGGTGCTGTTCATGGCGACGACTATGGTGCCGTTGTTCCTGCCCGAAGGTCTGACCTTCGATAAGCTCCTGCGGGCTATCATCGCGGTCTGCCTGTTTGCGGCGGCCTATATGGCGGAAGTGGTGCGCGGCGGATTGCAATCAATCCCCCGCGGCCAGTATGAAGCTGCGGCCGCCATGGGCTTGGGCTATTGGCGGACGACTGGCCTCATCATCATGCCGCAAGCCTTGAAGTTGATGATCCCGAATATTCTCTCCAACTTCATCGGTTTGTTTAAGGACACGACGCTGGTGGCGATTATTGGACTGTTCGATCTGCTCGGTATGGTCCAGGCCATGTCTGAGGCGACCGACTGGATTGGACTTGTCGATGAACCGTATTTGTTTGCGGCGCTGGTCTACTTCATCGGCTGCTTCGCGATGTCCCGTTACGCACGGCATCTTGAAAACAAGCTCTCGACGGAGCACCGTTAGCGCGCACATCCGCTTTATGAAACGCGGTCTCGCCACCTCCCATATTCTAGGGGGGCGGGACCGCCTGAGCATTTTTTCTAAACTGGAACCAGATTTATGAGCGCTAACGACCTTTCGCCCGCCGCGATTGACCGGATTTATAATGTGATCGCCAAGGGCCCGTTTGGTGAGCATGTCGGCCTCAGCGTTGACCATGTGGAGGTCGACAGGGTTCTCGTTCGGATGGCGGCGAGTTCAGAAGTTATGAATGGCCTGAATATCATTCATGGTGGTGCGACAGCGGCGCTGCTGGACACGGCTGCGACTTGTGCCGCGTGGGCGACGCCCGATGCTAAGCCGACAACGCGCGGCACGACTGTATCCCTGACGATCAACTATATCGGCCCCGGCCATCAAGAAGACCTGATTGCAGAAGGGACCGTCGTATCTCGTGGTGGAATCCTGACGATTGTAGACGCTGTCGCGCGGGACGCCTCAGGTCGCCTCGTCGCTAAATGTCAGGCGACCTATAAGCTTGATTTAGCACGTGATCGGCGATTAGCCGCACAAGACTAGTCAGGCGTCACCCGCCCATTTTGAGGAAGCGCTCGCGGCGGCGTTGACGAAGCGCTGGGCCATCCAGGCCGTCGCGTTCGACATCTGCCAGCGCGTCCGCCATGGCATCGCCAAGGGTGTCGATGGCCTCCATCGGGGCACGATGCGCACCGCCAACAGGCTCTTTCACGACAGTATCCGCCACGCCAAGCCGATGCAGATCGGCTGCCGTCAGCTTCAGCGCTTCTGCGGCGTCGGGTGCGTGCTCTGCTGAACGCCACAGGATGGACGCGCAGCCTTCGGGTGAGATTACGGAATACACCGAATGCTCGAACATGAGGACTTTGTCCGCCGCCGCAATTGCAACTGCACCGCCGGACCCGCCTTCGCCGAGTACAGAGGCAATAAACGGCGTTTCTAATTCCATGCCACGCTGCAGGCAGCTCGCGATCGCTTCGGCTTGGCCGCGTTCTTCTGCTTCAATGCCGGGATATGCACCAGGTGTATCGACGAAGCTCATCACCGGCAGTTTGAACTGATCAGCCAGCCGCATGAGCCGCATGGCTTTGCGGTAGCCTTCAGGGTGCGCCATGCCGAAATTGCGTTTGAGGCGGCTGGCGGTATCTCCCCCTTTTTCCTGGCCGATAACCACAACACTCCGCCCGCGAAAGCGCCCGATACCGCCGATGACAGCCTGGTCTTCGCCATAAAGGCGGTCGCCAGCAAGTGGCGTGAAATCTCGGAAAAGCCTTGCGATCACCTCAAGCGCCCGGGGGCGGTTTGGGTGGCGCGCTACCTGCACACGCTGCCACGGGGTAAGCTTCGTATACATCTGCTCCAGGCTGCGCTGCATGCGTGCCTCAAGCTTCTGCGTTTCTTCGGTGATGTCGATGCCGTCGGTTTCCGCCAACTGGCGAAGGTCCGCGACCTTGGCTTCAAGCTCTAGGATCGGCTTTTCGAAGTTGAGGGGGGTCAACATGGGCGCGAAAGTCTCCGTTCCGGGCAGTCAGGCCTGATATAGCCGAAGGGGTCTGGCGGCGAAAGGCGGTTCTAAGTCGTATCCCCAGCTTTTGCCTGCATAACCACTTGCATATGGGGATAGGGAATGGTGATGTCAGCGTTATCAAAGGCTTCTTTGACATTCCGGGTCAGATCAGTTTTCAAGCCAAAGAAGTCACTAGAGTTACACCAAACCCGAGTGGTGATATCAACGGAGCTGTTATTGAGCGTTGTAACGGCCATGAACAGTGCCGGTTCGGCCAACCCCCGATCATCTGCCTGTACGACTTCACGGACCACATCCATCGCTTTGCCAATGTCATCGTCATAGGAAATACCGAATACCAAGTCCACGCGCCGGGTTGGATAACGGCTGAAGTTCTTAACCGCAGTGCCCCACATTTTGCTGTTCGGCACTGTGATCTGCAAATTATCCGGAGTCGCCATTTCGGTGATGAACAGGTTGACCTCTTTGATGGTCCCCGTCTGACCGCCGGCTTCAACAAATTCCCCGACGCGGAAGGGCCGGAAGATCATCAACATAACGCCCGCTGCCAGATCTTGCAGAGTGCCTTGCAGTGCCAAACCAATCGCGAGCGATGCTGCACCCAGCACAGCAACCAAACTGGTCGTTTTTACGCCAAACATCTCCAATACGGCGATGATGGTGACCAAGAGTATCAGGTATTTCATCAAGCTGCGGAAGAATAGCCGCAGCGTTTCGTCGATCCGTCCGGTCCTGGCGAGCAGGCGTGCAAAGCCGTTGGCAATGGTGCTGGAGAGCGTCCAGCCAACAATCAGAACCAGGATCGCGCCGACCATCGGCACACCATAGTTTTCTGCTATAAGCAATATTTGGTCTGTTGAAAGCCAATCAGGCATCGGGACATCCTCATCAAGAATTCTCTTAGGCAACCGTACCGGCACGCTGAACAAAAAAGAAGGCACCGCCCGCACTTGCGGTTGCGGACGGTGCCTTCTCTATGTGTGGAGACCCACTGCAAGCTTGGGGGTTCGTTTGGCAGGCCTCCCGTCGATAGATCAAGGTCAACCGAAATATCCCTATTGAGCAAAACTGGCTGAATCGAGCTGATTCGTCGCAAATTGAAACGTGCTTATGCCTTTTGCGCTTATACATGGTGCACAAGTCCCATAAAAGGACACGCAGTGCTTCGGGGGGCCTTAATAAAGGTTGGCGTGGGCGGTAATCACAAAAAGGGGGTATGACCCTACTCTTAAATAGTGCAAAGAGTATGCTATGGGCGGCAACGTCATTGACCTTGCGGTTGGTGTGATCATTTGTGGGGCTTTCGCTAAAATCCTCACTTTAATGGTGAATGATATCATCATGCCGCCAATTGGCGTGCTGTTGGGTGGAGTTGATTTCACCCAAATGTTCCTGAATCTGTCAGGCGGCGAGGATGCGTCCTTAGCGGCTGTAAGAGAAGCAGGTGCTGCGACCATCAACTATGGTGTCTTCGTCAACGCTGTGATCAGTTTCCTGATCGTCGCTTTCGCGATCTTCATGGTCATCAAGCAGATGAAAAAGCTGAAGAAGAAAGAGGAAGCCGCACCGGAAGCACCAAAAGCGCCACCACGCGAAGAAGTACTGCTGGAAAAAATCGATTTCCTGAAGACGAAAAGCTAAACGGAATCCGCTATAGTCCCATCGCCGCCCACCCGATTGGGGGATCGGGTGGGCGGCGATGGGGCCAAAGCAAATTTAGGGACTGCGTCTTTTTATGTTTGGTATAGACGCTATTTCTTTGGCATGCGGCACTTGGATTGGCATCGCCCAATGAGCGCACCACGCTGGTATCCACCGAATACAACTGCCGCAGCACCATCAATTGAAGCGCCAGTTGAGGCACCGCCGATTGCGGATGCGCCGAATAAGCCAGGACCGATCACCCAGCCAAACAATCTAAAAGCCATTTTGTGGATGATCGGTGCCAGTGTTGCGTTCACAGCGCTTGTGATCGGTGTGCGCGAATTATCGACCAGCCTACCGACGGCTGAAATTCTGTTTTTCCGTGCTGCGTTTTCTGTAAGCCTGCTGCTGCCATGGGCCTTCAGGGCGGGATGGCATGGCGTGCTGAGTAAGCGCCCGCTCGCCCACACGGGGCGCTGCCTGTCCACGTTCACAGCGATGATGCTTTGGTTCCATGCGGTAGGCCTAACGACACTGGCGGATTCCGTCGCCATTCAATCCACATACCCACTGTTCACTATCCTGCTGGCCATGCTGGTTTTGGGGGAACGGCCGGGCTGGTTCCGCTGGGCCGCGACCATGGTCGGCTTCGCTGGCATGCTGATCATCGTGCGGCCAGGGTTTATTGAGATTGGCCCGGCGACGCTGATGCTGCTAGGCGCATCCGTATTCTATGCGATATCCAACACCTTCGTGAAATATATGTCGGACACGGAGCCAGCAAACCGGATGGTGTTTATTCAGAATGCCAGCCTGGCCCTGCTTTCCTTGGTACCGGCTGTCTATTATTGGGTGACACCCTCCATCGCAAACATTCCTTGGATTGTCCTGCTTGTTATCTCAGGCTTGGCCGCTCACATGTGCATCACCCGGGCGTTGGCAGCCGGGGAGGCAAGCGTGGTTATGCCGTTTGATTACCTGCGCCTTCCATTCGCGGCTGTATTGGGCTTCCTGCTGTATTTGGAGGTCCCCGACGCACCAACAATTATTGGCGGCATCGTGATTTTCATTGCGGTTAGCACGATTGCGACGACGGAGCGGAAGGGTCGAAAGTAGCGCTTTGGAACTTTATGCCTTCAAAGCGCGTTGCTGCTGCATCGTTTGTCAACAAAGGACTAGATTATCGAAATCTGCAGTGGCCTTCTTGGCCTTCTCTTAGTGATCAAAATTGTCTACGCGATTGTAAAAATACTAGGCATTGGTGCCTCTACGGGTGCCAAATTGCTATGAGTTCTGATTATCCTGGCGGCACCAATATTCGTTTTGGCCTGGATGCACTGATCGGCTTGATCCTCGGCTTCGGTGATATGGCGACAGGGGCGATATCCCTTGCCTTTGTCCTCGCGGCTATGCGCCAAGGCGAGCCGTTCAGCTTTATTCTCGAAATGGGCTGGAATATCCTGGTGGACTTGGTCCTGGGTGCATTGCCAATAGTCGGTGATATTTTTCATGTGACCCACAAGGCCAACACCGAGAACCTCAGCCTGTTGCGTGAGTTTAGAGTGCAGCAGAAGCCTGCACTTTAGCGTCCGTGCTTGGTCCGCCAGTCTGCGAATAAATCTAAGTTAGCCGGGTCAGTTGGCGGATACAGTCCCTTGATCGTGGAACCCCCTTGCACGCGTTCTGTCACAAAATCCTCATAAGCCGTCATCTCAAACGCTTCATCAGCGATCTCTTCCGCCAGATGCGCTGGGATCACAACAACGCCTTCCCCATCGCCGACGATAATATCGCCCGGAAACACTGGCGCGTCGCCGCAGCCGATAGGCACGTTCAGGTCTATCGCCTGGTGGCGGGTCAGGTTGGTCGGGGCAGAGGGGCGTGCGTGATAAGCATGAATTTTCATGGCACCAATTTCGGGGCTGTCCCGAAACCCACCATCCGTCACAACCCCTTCAACGCCGCGTACCATCAACCGCGTAATGAGAATGCCGCCTGCCGAAGCCGCGCTCGCATCCTTCCGGCTGTCGATCACCATCACATGCCCTTCAGGACAGTCCTCAACGCCCTTCCGCTGCGGATGCGCCGGGTCCCGAAACACATCCAACCCATTCAAATCCTCCCGCGCCGGAATGTACCGCAACGTATAAGCCGGCCCGACCATACATTCGCTCTTTTCCGCACTTACGGGGGTCACACCCTGGATCATCTGATTGCGAAAGCCGCGTTTAAAAAGCGCCGTGGTGATGGTGGCAGTTGCAACGCCACGAAGTTTTTGGCGGGTTTCAGGGTTCATCGTTCAGTCCTTCAAGGTCAGTCGGTTGCAGTAAATTCAACACTATGCTGCGTTGGTGAAGATATGTGCGCATATTGGCGCAACAAATTGCCAAGCCAATATTTGCGATGAAAGAAACGTAGGAAGCCAAAAGGCGCTCTTTAGCATATCTGAACAAGGGTTGAAGTATGACGGTTGCTACGATTTTGGTTGGCAGCAGCACCAGTAGGGCCGCTCCAGTCCACCAGATATCTGGGCGTATTACTCTAGAACGCGACGTGGTGGGAGTTTTTGACCAACCGCCTTTAGTGCGAAACCCAACAGCACTCCAAGCTGCGTTCTAGACACCAGTATCGCGACTGCCCAAATCAAATAGACCCATTCGCGCATATCCCAGCTACATCGTTCGGGCTTGTTGATAATAATGCGGTGAACGCCAGTAAGCGCCGGGATCAAAGCGGCAAACCCAACTAGCAGCAATAAGCCGCTTAACTCTTCCATTGGCGTATCCTGTGGTAGCGCGCGCTGCTGTAGCGGCAGTCAGCACAAATAGTACCGGCGCGCAAAGAGCAAACGCATTCCGCCAGCGACCGCCAGGCGCTGTAAATCCAGCCTGGATTAATGCTCGGATGCTAAACTTCGGCGCGTTCATAACGCTGCAATCAAGATTAGGGCATTTCTAATCCAAATCCTCCAGCAAGCTCGGCCAGTTTTGCGGTGTGAGGATGGCCTCGCCAACGGTGTACCCGAGTTGGCCGTTGTGGCTCATGACGAAGGCATTGGTGCGGCCTGGGTCTCCGGCGACGGCGATCAGGAAGTCTGATGGTTGGCAGACGATTGGGACCGGGCGGTCTGGGTCGTCTGATTCTGCAAACACTGCCGGCGCTTCGCCGTTCGCGACCATATCTGCCAGGGTGCGGCGGCCAGGGACGAGGTTGGTGTATTCGCCCATATAACGCTCGAATTGGCTCGCGGGCAGCCGCGCGTTATCGAACAGCCACTGTTTAACCTGGTCCTTGGACCACCCAGATTTGGCGATAGTTTTCGCTAGGATTGGGGAGAGGATTAGCAACGGGCGGTATGTCCCCGTCGCCATCCCAACGGTGAACACAAGCTGCCACGACGAAATCCGCACCAAGGCGTCGCCCAAATACGGCAGAATCTCTTCCGCATTGGAGCCGAATACGGACGTCACCACATCGCCGCCCGTGAAGCGTGCGATAGAGAGCGCATTTTCGCCGAACTTATGACCAAACTCGTTGGCGAAGGGCGGCCAGTTGATCTCCTCAAGCGTTTCCTCATGCTCCGCCATGGCGACTTTCCAAGTGCCGCCGAAGGTGGCCTTGTCAGTCTGGTGATGGCGGAAGCCCGCGATGTTTTTCAAGCAAAGCCTCCACCAGCGCCCAAGTGCGGTATTGGCCTGAACACCGTCCCGAAGCGCACCCTGGGTATTGTTCATGCCGATATCTTGGGTGATCGGGCCGTTGACGATCATCAGCGTTTCAGCGCCCGGGGTATTGCCGGAATGCTCAACGCCGTAATCTTCATTGCACATGGCGCGAAGGGCGGCTACCATAACTGGCATATATTCTGGCCTACACCCAGCCATAACGCCGTTGACGGCCGCACCCCATACGGTGGCGATGCGGTTATCGGGCTGGGCCTGGCCAAGCACCGTATCGGCGCGCAGGTCCGTGAACGTCAGGAAGGCTTCGACCTTCTCCCGCGTTGGCGGGATGATGGGCAGGCCGTCAGACCAGCCGTTTTCATAGAAGTAGCGGTTGATCTCTTCGAAACCGCCGCGGAACACGACATCCTGGGGCTTCGGCTCCGTCGGCGCGGCCACAGGGGCCGGGTCTTCGGTTAACGCCTTGATCACAGCCGGAACGGTAATGCCGACAACGTTGGAGACAAGCTCGTCCGTCGTCTGCACATCCACATGGCCCGTGACCTGCGCCAACGGGATGTTCGGCATCCCGATCCCGCTTGCGGTGGAGCGGCCTTGGCCTATGAAACCGTCACAGACGAGGCTGGCGGTAGGAATTCCTGCGGCTTCTGCAGCTGCGCTTGCCCGCAACACGGCGGGGGTGCAGCTGCCTCAGCAGCCCATGCCAGAGACGATGGCGTCAATGCCGTGCGTCTCAATATCAAGGGGGAGCTTGCGGATGACTTCGCGTTCGCCGCCGCCATGGGTGGTGCCGAAGTTATCGTAACCAATGAATTTGACGCCAGGGTAAGCCGCGCCCAATTCCCGCTCAATCAGCGGAAAGATTTCATCGCCCCGGAACATATAGTCCCAAAGGAAGGCGACGGTTTTGCCCTCCAGCGTATCCAGCCGTTTGGCCAGCGGCTTGGCACCGGCGGATTTGGCGCCGCGCGGCCATACCGCATCTTGTGTTTCATCCATCTAGACGGCCTCACTTAATGATCATTAGCTACCATTAAAGCGTGGTGACGGGCGGAAGGCCAGCAGCACTTGACCCGCGTCAGGATTATCCGAAGCGACGCATTAGGTTTTGCGGCACTTGGTTGGCCTTGGCCAGCATGGAAACGCCGGCGGCATAAGCACTTGTTTTGATTTTAAATTAGACATCTTGGAGGCGACATCCAGACTCATCAGCGTTGAGAGCGATGCTTTTTGGTTTTCGATGGTTGACGCCAAGTTGGCGGACGCGTACCGAAGTCGGTTCTGTGCTGCACCAATATTGGCGCGTGATTGGATACGATATTCAATGACATGAGAGTAGTATCCGTCCTGGAGTGGTTTTTGGGCTTCATGCCTCAGTGGAACTTCAGCCATCCCAGCCTCCGTGCGCCACCCGGTTGATGTAAGCTGCATCCTCGGCCGCACCGTTCATT